>OMGL01001040.1_pt1 | contig 18904 bp, 16 predicted proteins | sample 1645831 | NCBI WGS metagenome assembly OMGL01 (sample SAMN00849301, study PRJEB25192) | human gut metagenome | reverse complement strand
ATTAAAGACCCGTCCCCCTTATCCCGTTTTTTTTAGAAAGGAAAATATGGACGGAATAATAATCATAAACAAACCCAAAGGATGCACATCACACGACATAGTATACAAAATAAAAAAATTGCTAAACGAAAAAGTTGGCCACACAGGAACACTAGACCCAATGGCAGAAGGAGTATTGCCAATACTAATAGGAAAAGGAACGCTACTTTCAAAATACTTAATAAACCATAACAAAAAATACATAGTAGAACTAAAATTAGGAACCAAAACAGACACCGCAGACTCAGAAGGAAAAACAATAGAAGAACAACCTGTAAACGAAACTCTTCTAACACAAGAAAACATAACAAAAATATTGCAAACATTCATCGGAAAACAAGAGCAGGTGCCACCAATTTATTCTGCAATAAAAGTTAATGGAAAAAAATTATATGAATATGCAAGAAAAGGTCAACAAGTTGAACTAAAGCCAAGACAAATAGAAATTTATAATATAGATTTAATTGACTATTCACCAAAAGAAAAACAAATTAAATTTGAAGTGTTTTGTGGAAAAGGTACATATATTAGAAGTCTATGTGAAGATATTGCCACTAAATTTGGAACAGTGGGATACATGAAATCCCTTAAAAGAACGCAAGTTGGAGACTTTAAAATTAAAGATAGCATTACTGTTGAAGAGTTAAACAAAATCGTAGAAAACTCAAATATGGCAAATACGAAAAATAATGAAGCAAATAACAAAGCAAATAATAAAATGAGCAATGAAATAGACAAAAAAATAATATCAGTAGAAAAAATATTTGAAGCATCACCATCAATAGAACTAGACGAAAGAAAACTAAAACTATTTCTAAACGGAGTTATGCTTACACAAAAGTACGATGATGGAGTCTACAAAATATATAGCCACGAAAGCAACAATATAAACCAATTTATAGGAACAGGAACAATTAAAGATAATTTATTAAAAAGAGACATTATATTATAAAAATTCACTATTACAATACAAGAAAACAAAAAGTTAGGAACTTTAAAAAATAAAAATTTCATAAAAAATAAAACACTGAATATACTTTATAAAAAAGATATGAGGTGTTTTTATGTTTTATATAGAAAAAAATGACAAGCCCAACTGGCTTATAAAAAAAGCAAACATAATAAAAGTGAAAGATAACACAATAATACTACCAATCTATGAAAAAATAAAACCCAAAGGTATTGAAAAATTAGCAAAAAAAACAAACAAAATAATAAGAAAAAACTCAAACAGTGTAAAAGCAGTTGTAAGCAAAGAAATACAAAAAGAAAAACAATATATAAATTTATTAAATACATATGGAATAGAAATAGCGGACGGAAAATGGCTATTTGAAATTCTAATACCAGACGTTGTACAAAAAATAGTAGAACAACAAAAAATAGAAAAAGTAAACATATCAATATTAATAAATGACTTAACAGAAATAGAATTAGAAAACATAAAAGAACTAGCAAATAAATATCAAAATATAAATATTGTAACAAACCATATAGAAAAATTCACAAGACTACAAAAAGCAATGCTGGAAAATGGAATAATAATAACGATAACTAATAACAAGAAAAAAAGTTTAATGAAATCACAAATAATAATAAATGTGGACTTTCCAAAAGAACTAATTGACAGATACAGAATAAACGAATATGCAACAATTATAAATATAAAAGAAAAATTAAAAATAAAGCAAAAAAGATTTGAAGGAAGAATAATAAATGATTACGAAATAAAACTAAAAAATAATTATTTTGGAGAAAAAATAGTCGATAGACAATATTACTGTAAGGACTTGTACGAGTCAGAACTACATAAAAAAACTCCGTACAAAGAACTTAGGAAAAAAATAAAAAAAGAAATTGCAGATATTATAATAATACCAACATAGAACAAATCTGAAAATTTTCTGTGCAATGTAATTTTATATATTAGGAAAGTTGCATAACTTTCCCAATATATAAATAATAAATAAAAAATTTCCCTAACCCCTTTTATTTTTATAAAAAGTATAATATAATAGGTATATCAAAAGCAATTACAGGGAGGTAAAAAAAGATGCCAAGAAGTAATAATAAAAAGGAAACAAGACATAGCAAACCAGAAGAAAAAACAACCAAAATAAAAACACAAAAAGGCAAAATACTAAAAAATAAAAAAAGAAAACAACATCCAAAATTAAAACTATTCCTAAAAATACTACTAATAATATTTTTACTATTTTGTGTAGCAGGAGCAGGGATAGTCTCAGCAATGATGTTTGGACTATTTGGCAACGACTTTGAAATAACAAAAGAGGAACTAATAGTAGGAAACTCTAACACAATAGTATTAGACAAAGACGGAAATGAAATAGCAAACTTAAGCACAGACGAAAATAGAAAAACAATATCACTAAGTGAAATGTCACCATACTTACCAAAAGCATATATAGCAATAGAAGACAAAAGATTCTATTCACATAGTGGTGTAGACATAAAAAGAACCGCTGGAGCAATACTTGGAGCAGTTACAGGGAACTCATCATATGGAGGAAGTTCAATAACACAACAATTAGTAAAAAACATAACAAAAGACAAAGCAAGATCAGGACTAGCAGGTGTAGTAAGAAAAATGAAAGAATGGTCAAAAGCAGTACAAGTAGAAAGAATGATATCAAAAGACCAAATACTAGAACTATATTTAAACATAATATTTGTAGGGGGTAACGAACTACACGGAGTAGAACTAGGCTCACAATATTACTTTAACAAAAGTGCAAAAGACTTAAGTTTAGCACAATGTGCATTTTTAGCAGGAATAAACAACTCACCAAATTCATATAGCCCATATGACACATCATTAGACCAAGAAAAAGCAGGAAATCTAAGAAAAGAAAGAACACTAACAGTTTTAAAAGAAATGAAAACACAAGGCATGATAGAAAACGAAGACGAATATAATGCAGCAGTTAAAGAAGTAGAAGATGGACTAAAATTTGAAAAAGGATATTCAGGAACATCAAGTTACTCATACCATACAGCAGAAACAATAAAACAAGTAATAAAACAAGTAATGGAAGAAAAAAATATATCTGAAGATTTAGCAAAAAACTATGTATATGGAAGCGGATTAACAATATACTCAACAGAAGACCAAAAAGTGCAAGCAAGAGTAGAAGAAGAATTTGCAAAAACAAAATACCAAATAAAAGGTAGAGAAAAAAATAAAAATGGTGAACTAAAAAATGACCATACACAAGCCGGAATGGTAATAATAGACAATCAAACAAACCAAGTGGTAGCAGTAGGAGGAAGCCTTGGAGAGCAAAAAACAACAGGATGGAACAGAGGAACACAATTAACAAGACAAACAGGTTCATCAATGAAACCACTAGCAGACATAGTACCGGGATTACAAGAAAGAGTAATAACTGCAGCAACAATATATGATGATGCAATAACAGACTTTGGAGGAGGATATAAGCCAAAAGACTACAACAATCCAAAGGGATATATCAATATAAGAAGTTGTATACGTACATCACAAAACATACCAATGGTAAAAGTAATGATGGAATTAACACCTAAAAAATCAATAGAATACCTAAAGAAAATGGGAATAACAACACTAGATGATACAAAAGATGCAAACCCAGCATTATCAATAGGTGGACTAAGTAAAGGAATAAGCCCATTAGAAATGGCAGGAGCATATGCATCAATAGCAAATGATGGTGTATACACAGCACCAATATTCTTCACAAAAGTAGTAGACAGTAGTGGAAACACAGTATTAACTGCAAACCAAGAAAAAACAAGAGTAATATCAGAACAAAATGCATACTTAACAAGATCAATTGTATCAGAACCAACAAAAAGTGGAGGAACAGCAACATATTGTGCAATACCAGGAATGGAAACATGTGCAAAAACAGGTTCAACAGATGACTATGTAGACAGATGGTTATGCGGATTTACACCATACTATACTGCAGCATGTTGGTTTGGATATGACAATGACCAAGAACCATTAAAAGTTGGAAAAACAACATATAGTGTAGATGGAAGAAACCCAGCAGGACAATTATGGTCATCAATAATGAAAGATATCCATAAAGGATTAGCAAACAAAAACTTCAACAAACCATCAACAGGATTAGTACAAAAAACAATATGCAAATACACAGGAGGAGTTGCAACATCTTCATGTACAAACACATACACAGAAACATTTACAACAGACAATGTGCCAGAAAACTGCCAAGGACACGGAACACAAAAAATATGTACAGAATCAGGAAAAGTTGCAAACGAATACTGCCCAGCAGATAAGGTAAAAACAGTTTCTTATGGAGGAGTTATTCCAAAGGAACAACTAAAATTATGGAATACAATAAACAAATCAAAATCATCAAACGAAAAAATAGACGAAGTATGTACAGTACATACAAAGAAAATCGAAGAAAAAACATCAAACGAAAATAAAACACCAACAAATACAGTAGAAAAAGAACAAAATAAAATAGGAAATACAGTAGAAAAACCAACAACAAAACCAGAAGAAAATAAAGTGCCTGCTGAAACAGGAAAAGATGAAACCGCCAAAGATGAAACAGCAGACTAAAAAACAGAATTAAGATTTTGTATGCAATACAAACTGCTACAAAATCTAATTTCTGCCATAAAAATAATATAAAATATTGAGCACTTTGGAAAGGAGAAAAATGGACATATATTTTTACAACACATTAACAAGAAAAAAAGACAAATTTGAACCACTAGACCAAAAGGAGATAAGAATATATTCATGTGGACCAACAGTATACAAAGATGCCACAATAGGAAATATGAGAACAAACATATTTCAAGATGTATTAAGAAGAACATTACGCTATAATGGATATAAAATAAAACACGCAATGAACATCACAGACGTAGGGCACTTAGTATCAGACGGTGACGAAGGCGAAGACAAAATGTTAAAATCAGCAAGAGAAGAACACAAAACGCCACTACAAATAGCGGAGCACTACACAAAGTTATTTTTTGACGACTTAAAATCCTTAAACATAGAAACACCAGAAATAGTATGTAAAGCAACAGACCACATAAAAGAAATGCTAGAATATGTGGAAAAACTAATGGAAAATGGATATGCATACGAAACATCAACAGCAATATATTTTGATATATCAAAATTAGACAAATACCCAATACTTTCCAATCTAGACATAGAAAATCAAAAAGCAGGAGCAAGAGTAGAAGTAGACCCAGAAAAAAGAAATCCACATGACTTTGCATTATGGATAAAAGCACCAGAAAATCACTTAATGAAATGGAATAGTCCATGGGGCCCAAGTTACCCAGGATGGCACATAGAATGTTCTGCAATGGGAAGAAAATACTTAGGAGAGCAATTTGACATACATACAGGTGGAATCGACTTAATACCAACACACCATGAAAACGAAATTGCTCAAAGCAAAGGAAGATGCGGAAAAATACCAGCAAAATACTGGTTACACGGAGAATACCTATTAATAAATGGAGGAAAAATGTCAAAATCACTAGGAAATGTATACCTAGTAAAAGACATAAAAGAAAAAGGATATGACCCAATAGTATACAAACTATTCAGTTACTCATGTCATTACAGAAACAAACTAAACTTTACATGGGAAGGAATAGACTCTGCATCAAAATCATTAGAAAGACTGCGTAACAGTTACCAACTAAACTTAAATGGAACAGACGAATTAACAGTTGAGGACAAAGAAAAATTAGCACAAATAGAAGAAAATTTCCACAAAGCAATAAATGATGACTTAAACATGCCGCTTGCAATGAGTTTTGTGTGGGAAGCAGCAAGATTTGAAAAGAAAAATCCGGAAGTTGCTAGATTACTTGCAAAATTTGACACAGTTCTTGGAATTAAAATAGATGAAGAAAATACAGAAAAAGAGGAAATTCCACAAGACATTTTGGATTTAGTTGAACAAAGAAAAATAGCAAGAGAAAACAAAGACTGGGCAAAATCAGATGAATTAAGAGATTTAATAAATCAAAAAGGATATTTAGTTAAAGATACTAAAAATGGAGTAGAAATAAACAAAATAATAAATTAAGAAAAAAGCAAATATCCAGAAATTTGGTTATTAATAAAAATAAAAAACAAAAAGGAAAATAATTTTTTTAAAACAAATTAGGAGGAATCAAAATGGCAATATTATTACCAGGAGGAGCAGGATTTATAGGAAGTCACACTGCAGTAGAATTATTAAATAAAGGAAGAGAAATAATTATAATAGACAACTTCTCAAACAGTACACCAAAATCATTAGAGGCTATTAAGAAAATAACAGGAAAAGACTTTAAATTTTATGAAATGGACTACATGGACAGAGAAAAACTAGAAAAAGTATTTGAAGAAAACAACATAGAAGCAGTAATGAACTTTGCAGGATACAAAGCAGTTGGAGAATCTGTACAAAAACCAATAGAATACTACACAAACAATATATCAGGAGCATTAGTAGTATTAGACACGATGAGAAAATATGGATGCAAAAAATTCATATTTAGTTCATCTGCAACAGTATATGGTGAACCAGAAAAAATGCCTATAACAGAAGATACACCAACAGGTGGAACAACCAATCCATATGGAACAACAAAATTATTTATAGAACAAATACTAAAAGACATTTACAAATCTGACAACACATGGGACATCTGCATACTAAGATATTTCAATCCAGTAGGAGCACATGAAAGCGGACTAATTGGTGAAGAACCAAAAGGAATACCAAACAACTTAATGCCATATGTAGCAAGAGTTGCAGCCGGAACATTAAAAGAATTGTCAGTATTTGGAAATGATTACAACACACCAGATGGTACAGGTGTAAGAGATTATATCCATGTTGTTGACTTAGCAAAAGGACATATAAAAGCATTGGAAAAATTAGAAAAAGAAAATGAAGGTTTATATATCTATAACCTAGGTACAGGACATGGTTATAGTGTTTTAGATATGGTTAAAGGTTTTGAAAAAGCAACAGGTAAAAAGGTTGCGTATAAAATAGCACCTCGTAGACCTGGGGATATTGCTACATGTTATGCTGACCCTACTAAGGCAAAAGAAGAATTAGGTTGGACAGCAGAAAAAAATATCGATGATATGTGTAAAGATAGTTGGCACTACATTGAAGAGAGCCAAAAATAATTTAATGGACTGCAAATTGTAACATTGTTTTTAATAAAAAATAAAAAAGTTATAAAAAATAGTTGATTTTTACAAATAAGTATGGTATTATAATGCCATACTTATTTTAGTATTCTAAAGAATTTTTTATTCATATTTTTATATCTAATATTTTTTAATTCAGACTCCTTCAGAGTACAAAAATTTATATTCTGCCTAATTTGAAAATTAATTCAAAAGGCATAAAGGAAAGGAGGGATACATGTGAGCAGTGAATTTGAAAAAGTTGTGTTGCAAAAATTTGACGAAATAAGTGGTAAATTAGAACATTTAGATAATAAAATTGATGCAGTAGAAGAAAACTTAAACAATAAAATCGATGCAGTAGAAGAAAACTTAAACAATAAAATTGATGCAGTAGACAACAACTTAAATAAAAAAATAGACTATGTAGACGCTAAACAAACAAAAAGATCAGATAGTATTATGGATAAATTAGATTACATGAGTAATAACATAGCACAAATACTTGAAGAACAAATAAAAATGCGTAAAGAAATGAAAGAATACAATGAAAAAAATGAAAAAGAACATAGAATGTTTGAATATGAAATAAGCAACTTAAAAAGATATGTAGTATAATAATAAAAAAATACCTTCTGATTAACTAAAACAGAGGGTATTTTTTATAAAAAATTTTAACAAGAAAGAATTAACCCTGCAAAAAGTGGCAATTGTAAAATAATGTAAAAAACAAAAAATAATTGCATAAAAAAAACATCTATGGTATAATTTGAAAAGTACAATGGAAAAAAGGTGGAAAAAATGAAAACAATATTAGTAGTAATATATATATTAGTATTTTTAATATTTGCACTATGCCTATACGCAGTAACGCAAATAAAACTATTAGGAATAAAAATAAAAGACTTTTGGAGTTTTATAGAAGCAAACCAAATGCTAGACAAACTGGAAAAATTAGCAAAACAATACGAAAACATGTCACCACAAGAACAAGTAATATACCTAGCAGAAGCGGAAAAAATCTTCACAGCATTTGACAAAGTACCAGAAGCACTATGGGACGAAGAATACGAAAAATACAAAAAAGTACTAAAAAAATATAATGATATAAAAATGTTCAGATGGGTATCAAACTAAAAAACATATTTATACTTTAAAACGGATAAAAAAATATGAAAAAAATTGGATGAAATAAACAAAAAATCAAACAAAAGAAAGGAACAATACTAATTATGAATGGAAAACACAGCAAAAATTATAGAGAATATGAAGAGAAAGAAGACGAAATACCAAAAGCCTTTAGAAATAATAACGAAGACGAAATACCAAGAGCCTTTAGAAAAAAAAACGAAAATGAGATACCAAGAAAACTAAAAAACGAAGATATCTTATCTGAAAATGAAAATTTTGGAGAATATGAAGAAAACAACAGTGAAATACCAAAAGCGCTTCAAAATGAACAAAATATAGAAGAAAGAGAAGTAAAAGAAAAAATGGGAAAAGAAAAGAAAAAGAAACACAAAAAACTAAAAATATTTGGAAGAATAGTATTAGTTTTAATTATAATAATAGCAATATTATTAGGAACAGCATATTGGTATATAACAAATAAAATGGGAAAAATGAATAAAGTAGACATCAATGAAGCTGACTTAGGAATATCAACAGAAACAAACAGCAAACTATCAGGATATAGAAACATAGCAATATTTGGAGTTGACAGCAGATCAGACGATTATGGAGTAGGAAACAGAAGTGACTGTATAATAATAGCAAGTATAAATAATAGCACAGGAGAAATCAAACTAATATCTGTATATAGAGACACATATGTAGATATCAAAGGACATGGACTAGATAAAATAACACACGCATATTCATATGGAGAAGCACCACTTGCAATAAACACACTAAACAAAAACCTAGACCTAAACATAAAAGAATTCGTAACAGTAAACTTTGACTCAGTAGCTCAAGCAGTAGACCAATTGGGCGGAGTAAAAATAAATGTAACTGCAGAAGAAACAAAATATATAAATACGTATATAGATGAAACAGCAAGAGTTACAGGAAAAACAGCAAATCATATAACACAAGCCGGAACATACAATATGGATGGAGTTCAAGCAGTAGCATATTCAAGAATAAGATACACAGCAGGTGGAGACTACAAAAGAACAGAAAGAATGAGAACGGTAATAGAAGCAATGTTAACTAAATTAAAAACAAAAAATGTTGCTGAAATAAATTCATTTGCAGATAAAATATTACCATGTGTATATACAAATATTTCATCAGGAGATTTAATATCAATGATACCAAGTATGGCAAAATATAAAGTAGGAGAGAGTATCGGCTGGCCATATGAAACAAAAGGAAAAACAATGGACAGATGGTATGGAATACCAATTACTCTACAAAGCAATGTAGAACAATTACACAAAGAAGCATTTGGTGAAAACGATTATACTGCATCAAATGATGTAAAAACAATAAGTGATAGTATAATTAAAAAGACTGGATATACAAAATAATGAATAAAGAAAAAATTAACAAAAAGTTCAAACCACTGGTATTGAAGTGGATTGGACTTTTTTTAGCTATAAAAAGCAAAAAAATGTTGAAAAGTGTTGCTTTTTATAACTAAAAATTATATAATGAGGATAACATGCTAAAAGTCTAGAAATGATGGAAATGGCTAAAAGAATACTAAAATTTATATATTATTTTGGGGGATGAAATGATAAAGGTAAAAGAATATAATAGTGAATTTGAAGTGTTACAAAAAATAAACATGATGAATGATGAGGAATTAAAACAATATAGACTTAGAAACAAAGAACATAATGAAAGAATACAAAAAAGAACAGTTAGAAATTTTATAAGTGGAACAATAAAAAGATGTATAGATATTATAACTGGTCTTATAGGAACTATTACATTAATTCCTATAACACTACTTGTATGGACAATGAAAAAGATAAATAAAGAAGATGGACCAATATTTTATGATCAGTTAAGAATTGGAAAAGATGGAAAAATATTCAAAATTTATAAATTTAGAAGTATGGTTGTTGGAGCAGACGAAATATTAGAAGAATACCTTAATACACACCCTAAAGAAGCAAAAGAATATGCAAAAAATAAAAAATTAAAAAATGATCCAAGAATAACAAAAACAGGAAAATTTTTGAGAAAGACATCATTAGATGAATGGCCACAATTTGTTTCCATATTAACATCAAAAATGTCTTTGGTAGGGCCAAGACCATATTTGCCAAGAGAAAAAGAAGATATGGGAGAATATTATAAATACATAATAAAAGTTAAACCAGGATTAACTGGACCATGGCAAGTTGCAGGTAGATCTAATTTGACTTTTGAAGATAGACTTAAATTAGATGAGGAATATGCAAGTAGATGTGGGAATAAAAGAGATATAAAGATAATATTAAAAACAATTAGAAAAGTATTTGAAAAAGAAGGGGCAATTTAAACGTGAAAATAGCAATGATAGGACATAAAAGAGTACCATCAAGAGAAGGTGGAGTAGAAATAGTAGTTGAAGAACTTTCTACTCGCCTTGCAAAAAAAGAGCATAAAGTAGATATTTATAATAGAAAAGGAAAAAATGTCCAAGACAAAAATGCAGATTTAAAAAATAAAAAAATAAAAGAATATAAAGGAACGAAAATTATTACAATACCAACAATAAATAAAAAAGGATTAGATGCTTTAGTATATTCCTTTTTTGCAAGTATAGTAGCAAGTTTTAAAAAATATGATATATTACATTATCATGCCGAAGGTTCTTGTGCAATGCTATGGATACCACACATATTAAAGAAAAAAATAGTTGTAACTATACATGGACTAGATTGGAAGAGAGCAAAATGGGGTGGATTTGCAAGTAAATATATAAAATTTGGTGAAAAAATGGCCGTAAAATATGCGGATGAAATAATTGTATTATCAAAAGGAGTACAAAAATATTTTAAAGAAACATACGGAAGAGATACAATATTTATACCAAATGGAGTCAATAAACCAACAATAAGAGAACCTGAAATTATAAAAGAAAAATATGGATTAGATACAAATGAATATATATTATTTTTAGCAAGAATAGTTCCAGAAAAAGGCTTAGATTATTTGATAGATGCTTACAACAAGTTGAATACAAATAAAAAATTAGTTATTGCAGGTGGAGCAAGTCATACAAATGGATATTTAGAAGAAATTAGAGAAAAAGTAAATAAAAATAGAAATATAATATTAACAGGTTTTGTACAAGGACAAGAACTTGATGAGTTGTATAGCAATTGTTTTTTATATTGCTTACCAAGTGATGTGGAAGGAATGCCAATTAGCTTATTGGAAGCTATGAGTTATGGAAAAAATTGCTTAGTAAGTAATATTGAGGAAAATACTCAAGTAGTTGAAAATATGGCTACAACTTTTGAAAAGAGTAATGTTGAAGATTTAAAAGAAAAATTAGAAGAATGCTTAAAAGAAAAAGATAGATATAATTCAGTAGTATTGCAAAATTACATATTAACAAAATATAATTGGGATGATGTGATTAAAAAAGTAGAAAGGGTATACAAAGTAAATGAAAGAAAAAATTAAAAGTATAGATTATATTAAAGCTTTTGCATGCTTATTAGTGGTTATTGGACATTTACTACAATCCTTCCAAAAATCAAATATAGATCCTTATACTGATATAACAAGTTTTATAATTTGGTTTATTTACTTATTCCATATGCCTCTATTTATGTGTATGTCGGGGTATTTATATCTAAAAAACACGGAGATTAAAGACTTCAAAGACTATAAAAGATTTATTTTTAAAAAAAGTATTAATTTATTAACGCCATATTTAGTATTTTATTTTTTATATTTAGCTATAAATTATTTTTTTGCAGCTAGTGTTAATTCTCCTAAAGGAATAAATGAATTAAAGGGCATGATAAATAATCCTATGTCGCCATATTGGTTTCTATATGCGCTTTTATCAATATTTTTATTTATACCAATATTGGAAAAAAAAATAAACTCAAAGAAAATACTTTTTAGTTTATTAGTTATTTTAAAGTTTATATCTTTTGGATTTAGAACTAATATATACATATTGGATGCATTTATGAAAAATGCGGTTTATTTTTATTTTGCTATTTTTTTAAATGAAAATAATACTTTAAACTATTATAAGAAAATTTTGTTAATAGTTATGTATGTTATTTGTACTATATTTTTCTATATATTAAAAGAAGAATTTAATGATGTTTTGAATAGTTTGATTGTATTTTTGTTTGCAATAGGCGGGATATATATTATATATCATATCTTTGAGAAAATAAAAAAGAGTATTATATTGGATTCGTTTATAAGATATACATTTCAAATTTATTTAATGCATACAATATTTGCTGCTGGAATAAGAATATTTTTATTTAGGATTGGAATAACGGATTATTATATTCATCTTATTTTAGGAGTTGTGTTTAGCATATATGTTCCAGTAATAGTTTCGAAAATAAGTGCTAAATTAATTTTTACGGATATAGTATTTTATCCATTAAAAACAATAAAAAAAATAAAGGAATTAAGATATGAAAATTTTATTAGTAAATAAATTTCACTATTTAAAAGGTGGAAGTGAAAAATATTATTTCGAATTAGGAGAACTTTTAAAAGAACAAGGACATGAAGTTGCATATTTTTCAATGCAAGATGAAAAAAATATAAAAACAGATTGTAAAGAATATTTTGTAGAAAAATTTGATTTAAACAATTCATCTAAATGGAAAGCATTAAATGTTATATATAATTATAGAAATTATAAAAAAATGAAAGAGGCTATGGAGGAGTTTAAACCGGATATTGTACATTTGAATAATTTCCAAAGACAATTGTCGTCATCAATTATAAAAGCAATAAGTAGAAAAAATGTGCCGATTGTTTTTACAGCACATGATTTGCAGGCTATATGTCCTGCTATAACGATGATGGATAATGAATATAATCCATGTGAATTATGTTTAAAAGGAAAATATATAAATTGTATAAAGAAAAAATGTAATAAAAATTCTACAATAAAAAGCATACTAGGTGCATTAGAAGCATATTATTATAGATTAAATAAAATCTATTTAAGAAAAATAGATGCTATAATAACACCTACTGAATTTTATAAAAAAAAGTTATTGGAAGATGGGATTAGCAAAAGAAAAATTTATAAAGTTCATAATTTTTTGAATTTTGAAAAATATCAAGACAATACCTATTCAAATGTTAAAAATGAAAAAGAATTTATATTATATGCAGGTAGATTGAGCAAAGAAAAAGGAATATTTAATTTATTGGAAGCAATAAAAAATATTAAAAATATTAATTTGTACATTGCTGGAGATGGACCTGAAAAAATAAATATTGAAAGCTATATAGAAAAAGAAGATTTGGAGAGTAAGGTAAGATTATTAGGAAAATTAGATTTTGATAAGTTAAAAGAATATATTTATAAATCGAAATTCGTAGTTGTACCTTCTACATGGTATGAAAATGGATCTTATATAGGAATGGAAGCAGGAGCAATTGGAAGATGTGTTATAGGGTCAAATATTGGAGGAATACCGGAAATTGTAGTTGATAATAAAACAGGATTATTATTTGAATTTAATTCTATTAAAGATTTAGAAAAGAAGATAAAACTGTTATTAGAAAATAATGAATTACGAAAGAAAATGGAAGTAAGTGCTAAAAGTTATATTAAAAATGAGTTTTCAAGCTTAGAACATTATAATAAAATACTGAAAATATACAACAAAATTATAGAAGAGAAGAAAGGAAGAAAATAATATGTCAAAAGAAAAATTGAACGGTACAGTTATAGTTACCTACAGATGCAATGCAAGATGTACAATGTGCAATAGATATAAATGTCCATCAAAGCCAGATGAAGAATTAAGTATAGAAACAATAAAAAAATTACCTAAAATGTATTTTACAAATATAACAGGAGGAGAACCATTTATAAGAGAAGATTTACCGGATATAGTAAGAGAATTATATAAAAAATCGGATAGAATTGTTATATCAACAAATGGCTTTTTTACAGATAGAATTATAAAACTTTGTGAAGAATTTCCAAATGTAGGAATTAGAATTTCAATCGAAGGTTTAGAAGAAACTAATAATAAAATTAGAGGATTAAATGATGGATTTAATAAAGGATATTCAACACTAAAAAAATTAGTAGAAATGAAACATCCAGATGTTGGATTTGGAATGACAGTACAAGATGCAAATGCAAAAGATTTGGTACCATTATACGATTTATCAAATGAATTTAATATGGAATTTGCAACAGCATCATTACATAATAGTTTTTATTTTGTAGAAGCTAAAAATATAATTAAAGATAGATTAATGGTCGCTGAAGAATTTGAAAAATTAATAAATAAGTTATTAGATTCAAAATCACCTAAAAAGTGGTTTAGAGCATACTTTAATCATGGATTAATTAATTATATATTTGGGCAAAAAAGATTATTGCCATGTGATATGGCTTTTGATACTTTTTTCATAGATCCATACGGAGATGTTATGCCATGTAATGGAACAAAGAATAAAGAGGTTATGGGAAATTTAAATGAACAAACATGGGAACAGTTATGGAATTCGGAACAAGCAGAAAGTGTGCGTAAAAAAGTTAGGCATTGTGACAGACAATGTTGGATGATTGGATCAGTTTCACCAGCTATGCACAAATATATTTGGAAACCAACTTGGTGGGTTATAAAACATAAATTTTTAAGATTTTATAAAAAAAATAAATATTCAATGTTTGAGAATAAAATAGTTAGAGATTATAGAGATGGAAAAGTAACCAAAGAAGAATTAGACAAATGTTCAACATGTGATATGAAATGTGTTGCAAATGATGGATTATCTGATAAATCAAAAGAAGCTCTAAAAAATAAGACTGGTGAAGAAATCGTTGACGAAGATATAAAAAAACAATTAAAGGGAGAATAATGTGAAACTAAATATAAAAACTATAATACTTTTTTTTATAATAATAAATTTGATTATTTGTGAAATTTTAATGGATAAGACTAATATAATATATTTTAGATATATAGATGAATTTTTGGCGTGTGCGTTTCTTATATATAATGCATTTTATATATTAAAACATAAAAAAATAAGAATGTTAGAATTTAAGGTTTTAGTATCGTGTGTAAGTATTTTTATACTAGGAATTTTATCTAATATATTATATTTAATACAAGCCGATTTATATACAATAGTGTTAGATATAATTTCTTGTTTTAAAATTCCAATAATTTTGATTGGATTTTATAATATTTTAGATAAGAATACAGCCGAAAATTTAGTAAGGTTATTGGTGATACCTGCTAAAATATTTATATTAACTGGATTTATATGTTCAATAATTTCTTTGTTTATAAATATAGGGATGAGAGGACAGTATAGATTTGGAATATGGGGATTTAATTTTATATTTAAATATGCTTTTTCATATGCCTTAGTACTAATATTTAATTTAATAGTAATTGTAATAAGTAAGGATAAAAAAATTAATATATATAAATTTTTTACTTCAATACAATTGTTTTTATCTTTAAAGGGTCCGGCAATGATAACTGCAATTTTAATATTTATTATTCCAGCATTAATTAAAAATAAAAACAAAATAAGCAAGAAGCATTTATTATTAGTACTTTTGTTAAGTCTAGTATTAGGAAACTACCAAATAAAAACATATTTAACTAATGAGAATGCTCCAAGATATTTATTGTTTAAATATAGTTTTATTACTGCAAATGAATATTTTCCATTAGGGTCTGGATTTGCAACATTTGGTTCTGATATGGCAGCGAAAGAATATTCAGAGTTATATTATAAATATGGATTTAACGCATTAAATGGTATGAGTAAAGAAGATACAAAGTTTTTAAATGATAATTATTGGCCAATGGTAATAGGCCAGTTTGGATATATTGGTTGTTTTTTTGTACTTTTTATTTTATATAATCTATTTAAATATATTCAAAACTTAAAAATTGATTATGAAATAAAAGCAATTTTTATAAGTTCGTATGTATATATGTTAATATCATCTATTGGAAACTCTATTTACACTATTTCTGGTACAGCAATAATGATGATAGGAATTATAATTGCTTTTAAAATAGATGACAAGGATAAGGAGGTTTGAAAATGAATTTTAATGACAGAGGAGGTATACAATCTGTATTGAAGAGAGCTTTACAAAAGAAAGATATTTTTGATAAATTTTTTTGTTTTGGTCTAATAAAATGTAAATATTCTAATATGGAATTGCAAGCACTAGAAATTAGAAATAAAAAATACAATAAAATTCAAAGAAAATATAAAAAATTTCTTAATGAGTTAAATTATAAAAATACAGAAAATGAAGATAATACTATTAACGAAAATGTCTGGATTTGTTGGTTTCAAGGACTAGACAATGCTCCTAATATAATAAAAATATGTATAAATAGCATTTTTAAGCATTTAAATGATAAAAAAATTCATATAATAACAGAAAAGAATTATTCGGATTACGTTAAAATTCCGGAGTATATAATAAAAAAATGGAAGCAGGGAGTAATTTCATATGCACATTTCTCAGATATTTTGAGGACTGAATTATTAGTAGAATATGGAGGTTTATGGGTAGATGCTACAACATATATGACAGGAGAAATACCAAAAATTATATATAAAGAACCATTGTTTTTATTAGAGTTTAAATGTAGAGAGGATATAACAATATTAAAAAATAGTTGGTTTATCTATGCACAAAAGAATAATAGGACATTAAAAATTGTTAGAGATTTATTATATCAATATTGGTTAAGGGAAAAAAATTTAAGTGAATATTTTTTATGGCATTTTTTTGTAACTATGGCACTAAGAAAATATCCGGAAGATTATAAGAAAATTGTATATATAAATGAGGAAGATTCTCATTTATTATTATATAACTTTTTTAATCAATATTCTAAGGAATATTGGGAGCAAATAAAAAAAAATACAAGTATTCATAAGGTATCTTATTATAAATTTTTTACAGAAGATACAAAAATGCCAAAAAAAGTTTCAAATACATATTATGACTATTTTATAAAAGGAAAATTGGATTAATGATTAGTAATAATTATAAGTATTTATTAAAAAATATTGGAATATTAACAATTAGTAATATTGGATCAAAGATATTTAGTTTTATTTTGATACCGTTATATACAACGTTTTTAACAACTTTGGATTATGGGAAATATGATTTGTGTTATACTACAATTTCATTATTTATACCTATATTATCATTAAATATTGTTGAAGCAGTTATGAGATATTCTATAGAAAAAAAATATAATGCAAGTGAAGTTTTTTCTATAGGATTAAAATATGTTTTAAGGGCTACTCTTATTTTAATAGCGTTGGTGGCACTAAATTATTATTTTAATATTATATTAATTATAAAGGAAGAGGCTATTTATGTTGTTATTTTGTTTTTTCTTACTGCGTTATATGATTTATTTGTACAGTATTGTAGAGGTATGGAAAAAATTAAAGAGTTAGCAATTGCAGGATTTTTAAATACATTTTCAATGGTAATATTCAATATAGTATTCTTGATGATTCTAAGATTGGGACTAGATGGATATTTTATTGCGAATTGCTTATCATATTTAATACCGATAATTTATATAATGTATAAATTAAAAATATATGGAAATATACAAATAAAAGCTAGTAAAAAGTTAGAGAAAGAAATGTTAGAATATAGTAGACCAATGATTTCAAATACAATTTCTTGGTGGATAAATAATGTTTCAGATAGATATGTAGTTACATATTTGATTGGAGCAGAAGCTAATGGAATTTATTCTATAGCATATAAAATCCCATCTGTTTTGAATGTTTTTCAAACCATATTTGGTCAAGCTTGGACAATTTCAGCAATAAAAGAATTAAATGAAAAAAATTATAAGTTTTATGTTAATATATATGAGGTTTATAATTGTTTATTAGTAATTGTTTGTTCATGTTTAATTATTTTTGATAAGATAATTGCAAAAATTTTATTTTCACATCAATTCTTTGAGGCATGGAAATATGCTCCGTTTTTGATGATATCTGTAGTTTTTGGTGGACTGTCTGGATATTTAGGAGGAATTTTTGCTGCTACCAAAAATAGTAAATTATTTGCTAAAACTACTACAATAGGTGCAGTTTTAAATATTTTTTTGAATTTGATTTTAGTAAAAGTAATAGGAACTATGGGTGCTGCAATTTCAACATTAATAGCGTATTTTGTAGTTTGGATTTTAAGAATAATATATATAAAAAAGATAATTAACTTAATATATTCATTTTTAACCTTTTTCATATTATTCTCCATTTCTCAAATAATTAATTGCTCTTTGAGTATAAGAGAATAGATTTATTTATTTATTTTATATTAATAATACAAGCTATTCTATTATATTTGGAAATAAATTTAATTATAAAATATTTATTACAAATAATCTTGCTATTAATTATAACTGTTTTATATAGAAAAAATATTTATAAAGCAATTTCTAAAATTTTTAAAAGAAA
>OMGL01001020.1_pt1 | contig 19206 bp, 14 predicted proteins | sample 1645831 | NCBI WGS metagenome assembly OMGL01 (sample SAMN00849301, study PRJEB25192) | human gut metagenome | reverse complement strand
GGCGAGCGGCTTCCGGAGTGTCGATGAGACAGTGTATGCGACTGAGAACCTGCTCAACGTGCGTTCGGGCTGTGGAACGGAGTATGAGATTGTGACACAGCTGAATCAGGGCGACAGCGTGCAGCGCGTCGGTATCGGAGACGGCTGGAGCGAGGTGCTTTATAAGGACAAGAGCTGTTTTATCCGTTCCGAATACTTGACGACGACCGAGCCGGGCAGTGAGGAAGCGACGGTCACAGCGCAGGGGGCAGAAGCGGATGCACAGGGTGCACCGGTGTCCAATGGACGTATCGTAGCGATCGACGCGGGACATCAGGCAAAGGGCAATCCGGACAAAGAACCAGTCGGACCGGGCTCCTCAACCATGAAGGCGAAGGTGGCTTCCGGCACCGAGGGCATATCGACGAAGCTGCCGGAATATGAGCTGACTTTATCAGTTTCGAAGAAGTTAAAACGGATTTTGGAAGAGAGAGGCTATCAGGTCGTCATGATCCGCGAGTCCAACGATGTCAACTTAAGCAATGCGGAGAGAGCGGAGATCGCCAACAAGAGCGGCGCCTCCATTTTCGTCCGGATTCACGGTAATTCGTTGGATAACACGACGGTCAACGGTACTCTTTCCATGTGCCAGACGGCGTCCAACCCGTACAACGGCGGGCTTCACGCGGCAAGCTATTCTCTTTCCAAGAAGATCACGGACTCTGTCTGCGCGGCAACCGGCTTCAAGAACCGCGGTGTGCAGGAGACAGACAGCATGAGCGGCATCAACTGGTGTAAGATACCGGTTTCCATTGTCGAGATGGGCTTTATGAGCAACCCGGAAGAAGATCAGAAGATGGCACGGGATGATTATCAGGAATTGATTGCCGGGGGAATTGCGAACGGAATTGATGCGTATTATCAGTAAATAGTGAAAAAAACAGATGACAAAAGTCAAAATATCATGTATAATAGTATAGGTGTTTCGAAGAGAAACACCTAATATCTGGAGACGTAGCGAAGCGGTCGTAACGCGGCGCACTCGAAATGCGTTTGTCGGTTCATCCCGGCACGAGGGTTCGAATCTCTCCGTCTCCGCGTCCTGGGGATCCTTGTAAATACAGGGATCCCTTATTTTATTTCATAGGAAATTGCGTCCTGTGAAACAAAAAATGCTCCGCGAGGATGCGCACTTGTGCGAAGCAGAAACATGTCGCAAGCGAAAAAGAGCTGCCACGTTTTGAGTGACAGCTCTTGGCAAATTTATGGATTTTTACCGTACCTTCGTATCTTCCGCATAAAACTCCGCATAAGCATCCTGCAAAGTCTTCAGCGTCTTCGGATCTTTTCCTCCGATTGGTTTTCCATCGAGTTCAACGGCCTGGATGCAGAGCCCGCCGGAGCTGCTGACAATGATTTCGTCGGCGTCTGCCAGTTCCTGCATGGTAAATGGTGCCTCGCTGGTCGGGATGCCGTTTTTCTCAGCTAACATCAGCAGATGTTTTAACGTGATGCCCGGAAGAATCAGATTATCTCTCGGTGGGGTGCGGAGAACGCCGTCCTTGATGATTAAGATATTGCTGTGGGCGCATTCGGTGACGCGTTCGCCGCGGTGGAAGACCGTTTCCTGGCAGCCCTGTTCGATGCAGCGCTGGTAAGCGATGACACTTGGAATCAGGTTCAGCGTCTTGATGTTGCAGTGCAGGAAACGGGTGTCCTCCATCGAGATCAGGCGGAAAGTCTTATCAAATGGAATCAGGTCGCACGGAACAGTAAAAATCATCAGATTTGGTTTTACGGAAGCAGGTGGAAACTGATGTCCACGATAGGTAGTTCCGCGGGAACACTGCCAGTACAGCATACCGTGGTCAATCTCATTGGCATCGATGCATTTCTGCAGCTCGGCACGCAGTTCTTCACGCGACATTTCAAACGGGATTTCCAGCAGCTTGCAGCTGTTGTAGAAACGGTCGAGGTGGTCGTCTGCGGCAAAAATGTTGTTGTTTGCAAAGGTGGTGGCATCGTAGCAGCCATCTCCAAAATAAACGGCGCGGTCCAACATCGGGATTTTCATTTCCTCGAGGGGGCCGATTTCTCCATTGTAATATCCGACATATTTCATTGCATATACTTCCTTTCTATGTTGATTCGAAAATACCTCGTCAAGTGTTTACATTATACCACATCCGCCTATAAGATGAAATCTCCCACAGGCGGATGTGTTCTTATCATTACATATTTATTTGTCTTTATGTTTAATAATCTTATATCCGCCTACCAGCAGCGTCGGCAGCAGGTAGAAGAGGATAAATCCGTAAGACAGGTACGAATAGCCCTGCTCGATCAAGGTGACAACGCCGACGCGGGATAATACGAGTGCAGCGATCAGCGTGATGACCGTAATCATACCGCGGTTTGTATCGGACAGCTTGGCAGCGCCCTTTTCCTCCATGGCAACGTCGAAACGGTCGATGATCATGTGGATGCAGCCAGTTGCCGTCTCAACCAGCGTCCAGCCCATAACGAGACTGAACAGTGCCATCAGTGCCGGTCCGCCGTTGACTGCCTTGATCATTTCCATCCACGGGGTTGTGACATCCGCGCCGACGATGGAGGTGTCACCGTAGAAGCACATCATCGCAAAGTAAGACAAAAACCACGGAATAACCATCAGAAGACCGGCGATCAGACCGGAAATAAAGGTTTCTTTCCGTTTGGTCTGGCGTGTCAGGGAGAACATGCCCATCGGGATGGAATTGATGTTGTAGGCAACATACAGGATACCGGTGTAAATGCACAGCGGAACAGTGACAGAGCCGTCGTAGGTGCTGGTGTCCATCGTGCTGAATACATGGGAAATGTTGCCGCCCTTGTTGACGAGTACCAGAATTGTAAACAGAATATAGCCGCCGTACAGTAAAATAGTACCGATCGATTCAAATTTCTCGATCACCTTGGAACCCTTAAAGTTCAGGAGTCCGCAGATCAGAACGATCACAACGGAGCCGAGAATATTCGGAAGTCCGACCTGCTCGAAAATACTTCCAGTTGCGGCTGCCATAACGGCAATCAGCAGAATCGCGATGAGGACAGTTAAAATATCCATCATCGGCCAGAGCGGTCCAATGACCTGCTTGATATAGTTTTTATAATCGTAAACCTTGTAGATCCGGCAGATCTCAAAGGTCAGGAAGGCAAACAGGGCAAAACCGATGCCGATCGTCAGTCCGGAGATCCAGCCCATCGCTCCGAATTTCGCACCGTAAGAATAAATCTCACGTCCGGTTGCATAGCCGCCGCCAATCAGAACCGATTGCAACAGGACGCCCGGCAGAATGTACTTGGCGTATGTGCCTTCGTAGAAATTTTTGAATTGTTTCATACCTTTCACTCACTTTCTTTTGTTGACTATTAAAAATTATAAAGGATGAATGAAAAACTTGCCAATAGAAAGAACAGATATTATAATAAGGGAAACTTATAACAAAACAGGAAAAGCCAGATCGAAAGCCCGTAAATTGGGCGGCATGATTCATTTTTTTGCTCGATCGAAAAGACGCGATTACATATAGGATATAGAAATGGGGAAATGAGATGAATTTAAAACAAATGGAATATTTTGTGGCGGCGGCGGAGCAGCTGAATTTTACGCGGGCGGCGAAAAAATGTTTTATTTCGCAGACAGCGATGACGCTGCAGATTCAGTCGTTGGAGGAGAAGATCGGGGTGCCGCTTTTTGTGCGGGACAAGCACCATGTCGAGCTGACGGCGGCGGGAAAGGTATATCTGAACGAGGCGCGGGCGGTTCTGGTCCGCGCCGAGGAGGCGGCGAAGCTCGCGCGGACGGCAGCGGAAGGCGTAGCTGGGGAGCTGACGATCGGATTTATCCGGGGATATGAGCAGAGCCGTTTTTCGGAGACGCTCAGAAGTTTTCATGAGGCGTACCCGAATATTTCGATTCATCTGCTGCGGGAAAATATGAGCGCGCTCTATGAGCTGTTAGATAATGGAACCTGCGATCTTGCGTTTAATCTGTCTCTGTACACGCAGAATTACGAGGATTTAAAGCACCGGTTCCTCAAACGATTTCCGATGATGGCGGTTCTTTATCCGGGGCATACGCTGGCGGGAGAGAGCCATCTGATGTACCGTGATCTGGCGCGGGAAGACTTTATCATCATGCAGCCGCAGGGGCGTTCCAACGATGAGGCGGAGGAAGTATTGATTTGTTACAATAAGGGCGGTTTTATACCGAATATCGTGGCGCGTGAACGGGAGGTACAGACGGTGCTTCTGGAGGTGTCAGCGGGATTTGGCGTGGCGATTCTCCCGGAATATGCCGTCCGCCATTATCGGAATGCGCGGAATCTGGTAGTGGTTCCGCTTCTCCGCGCGGACGGCAGCCCGGAAGAACTTGATTTTGAGATCGCATGGCGTCAGAGCAACCCGAATCCGGCGATTGAAAAGCTGCTGCAGTGGGTGGAGACGCATGAGTATGTGGAATAATGAAAGCTGGAAGCTGCTGTTCATATCTGTTGAAGGGAGATTAACTGGAAAAATGAACACAACCATGTGCTTATAAAATGAAAAACAGGCATATCGCAGAGAAAAGGATGAAAATCATGCATGGATTCCTGCGTTATGCCTGTTTTGGAATAAATGGATAAGGGCTGCTATCAGTCGGGCTGCATGGTAAAAAGAGTTTGAGCGCAGTCTTTATTTAAATGGGAAAACAACCGTCAACATCCATTTAAATGCTTCCGGTGCATAAACGGCGTGCGGCTTTTTCGCCGGCATGACGAGAACTTCGCCTGCGTGAACCAGGTGCTCGACGCCATCGACCGTGAAGCGGCCGGTGCCTTCCAGAACGGTCACCATCGCATCTCCGGTGGAATCATGGGTGGAGATTTCTTCGCCTTTTGCAAATGCAAACAGAGTAACGCTGACAGCTTCGTTCTGTGCCAGAGTCTTGCTGACGATCTGACCGTCTTCTGCGTTTACCAGGCCGGCTAAAGACTGCACTTTTTCGTGAGTAATGTTTTTGATGTATGGGTATTCCATAATGAACCTCCTTAATAAAATCTCGTTTAGATATATAAATTTTCGTATTCTTTTGAGTCTGATTGAGTCCATTCGGCAGGTGTGTATGGAGAGCGGAACCTGCACGAAATGGTTGGGTAGGTCAATCGGGGAAATGGCAGATATTAATCTAAAATCCGCCCATCGATCGAAATGGTTGTTACCTGCCATGGAATGAATTTTCCGCTTGCCTGCAAGGCATTTTTAACTGCCTGTTCAATGCCTCCGCAGCATGGAACCTCCATGCGGACAACGGTCACGCTCTTGATGTCGTTGCTGCGGATGATTTCGGTCAGCTTTTCGGAGTAGTCGATGCTGTCAAGCTTTGGACATCCGATCAAAGTTATTTTACCATGAATAAAGTCCTGATGGAAGCGGCTGTATGCGTAAGCGGTACAGTCGGCAGCGACCAAAAGTTTGGCACCGTCGAAATACGGGGCGCGGATCGGGGCTAATTTGATCTGAACCGGCCAGTTGGACAGAGCGCTTATTGGGGTGTTTTCTGAATGGTCACAAGCAGCGCTGCTAGGACCGCCTGTGGATGTGGCTGCTGAGGATGCATGGGAAGCAGCTGTGTCAGGACGTTTCAGGAAACGGCTCATGGATCCAGGACATCCGCCAAATGCCGGTGTCGCCGGTTTTGCTTCGGAACGTGCGGATGTGTTTGCCGCTGCGTTTGACTCTAATACCTGCTTTGCTTTGCGTGCTGCCATGTGGACCTGGACTGCCGCCTCATCGTAAGCCGCCGCCTCGCGCTCGACAAAGGAGATCGCGCCAGTCGGACAGGCTGGCAGACAGTCGCCCAGGCCGTCACAGTAATCATCTTTTAAAAGGGTTGCTTTACCGTCCACCATGCCGATCGCGCCCTCATGACAGGCGGAAGCGCAGAGACCGCAGCCGTTGCATTTTTTCTGATCAATTTCTACAATTCTTCGTACCATATAAATTCCTCGTCTTTCTTATTCATGTGCATCTGACCGATCTTCATACATGAAAGGATGAGATATGTCAGAACATCTATTTTGATTTTTTGTTTTCTTAAGTACATGATAAGTATAATCGTCCGGCATAGAAAAGTCCGTTGTTTTTACAACATTTTTGAAAAGTTATAATAGCTGGCGAGAGCTGTTATCCTCCCTTTACTTTCCCATATCCATGTACTATAATTAATACTTATATAGCCTGATGATGCAAAGCTGGATTGATAAGATTCAGCGAGGGCAGTTCGATGTGATTTGGTGGAACTGGTTGAATAAGTCATTTGACAGAGTGATCGGGCGGATGGGAATTATTAGAGTTTTAAAGAGGATTCATAGAGATAAAAATAGAAATAGAAAAGGAAAGAAAATCGGAGATTTCTTTCAAGAAAGGACAACACAAGATGAAATTTGCAAATAGAATGGACCGGTTTGGCGAGGGCGTGTTCTCCATGCTGGCGCAGATGAAGAAGAAAAAACTGGCGGAGGGGGAGATGATCGTTGATCTGAGCATCGGCGCACCGAATATTGCCCCCGCACCGCATATTTTAAAGGCGCTCAGCGAAGCCTGTCTGGTACCGGAAAATTACCTGTATGCAATTCAGGATCAGCAGGCACTTCTGGAGGCAGTGTCCGACTGGTATGCGCGCCGCTATGGAGTGGAGCTGAACCCGGAGACAGAGATTTGCTCTTTGCTCGGTTCCCAGGAGGGACTGGCGCACATCGCACTTTCGATCGTGGACGAGGGCGATGTGGTTTTGGTACCGGATCCGTGTTATCCGGTGTTTGCGGATGGTCCGTCTTTGGCGGGGGCAGAGCTTTACTATATGCCGCAGCGCGAAGAAAATCACTACATCATTGATTTGAAGGAAATTCCGGAGGAAGTCGCTCAGAAAGCGAAATTTATGATTGTTTCCTACCCGAACAATCCGACGGCGGTGCTGGCTCCAGACAGTTTCTATGAGGAATTGATTGCATTTGCAAAGAAATATGATATTATCGTTCTTCACGACAACGCCTACAGTGAGCTTGTGTTTGACGGAAGAACCTGCGGAAGTTTCCTGCGTTTTCCGGGCGCACGCGAGGTCGGCGTGGAGTTTAATTCGCTGTCAAAAACGTACGGATTGGCGGGCGCGCGCGTCGGCTTCTGTGTGGGAAATGAGGAAGTGGTCAGTCATCTGAAAACATTGAAATCCAACATGGATTATGGTATGTTCCTGCCGATTCAGAAAGCGGCGATCGCGGCGATCAGCGGTGACCAGAGCTGTGTGGCTTCGACGAGGGCGGCATATGAGAGACGGCGCGACTGTCTGTGCGACGGACTTGCATCCATCGGCTGGAAGATGGAAAAACCGGAAGGCACGATGTTTGTGTGGGCGCCGATCCCGGCAGGATTTACGGATTCACTGGAGTTTGTAAAGGCTTTATTTGAAAAAGCAGGTGTTCTGGTGACACCGGGCAGCGCATTTGGACCGTCGGGCGAAGGTCATGTGCGGATGGCACTGGTGCAGGACGAGGATGCGATTGCGCTGGCGGTGCGCCGGATTGCAGAGAGCGGCATTTTACAATCCAATCAGTAAAGATATAAATCAATAGAAGATAGAATGGATACAGGAATTTATAGATGAATGTGGAAAAAAATATCCGGGGAAGACAGAGAGTCCTGGTGACGGTCTGGATCTGGCATATTGTTTTAATTTTATATATTTTGTTTATCTACTCCAATTCCATGCGTCCGGCAGTACAGTCATCGGCGGAGAGCGGACGGATCCTCCGGTTTTTGCAGAAGCTGGCAGCAGAGTCCGGAGTGGCTGTACCATGGCTGACCGAACATATTGTGCGCAAATGTGCTCATTTTATTGAATATACAGGGCTGGGAATGCTGCTTAGACAGAGTGATGCCTGTGTGCGCAGGAACCGGACTGTCTCAGAAAAAATGCGGATAGAGGATTTGGTTGATCGGGGAGATGGGACTGGGAGAATGTGTGCGCTGACACCGGACGGACATGTATGGCTGGAAATCCACCGCATCGCTATATTTGCGGTTCCATTTCTGGATGAGACGATTCAGCTGTTTACCGAGGGGCGTTCTGGTCAGATCAGCGATGTGTGGCTGGATATGGCAGGAGCGCTGACCGGAACGTTGCTGTATCTGGCGGCGGGACAGATATATTTACGAATAAAAAAGAATGAAAATGGATAACACATGGAGAAAAAATATGCCGGATCGAAATATAAAAATCACCCTACAGTATGACGGAAGCCGCTATGACGGGTGGCAGAAACAGGGAAATACAGACAAGACAATTCAGGGAAAACTAGAACAGATTCTTGAAAAAATGGCAGGTCAGCCGGTTGAAGTACACGGTTCCGGGCGGACCGATGCAGGTGTCCATGCCTGGGGGCAGACGGCAAATTTTCATCTGCCGTCATCCTGTGATGAAATGAGTGCAGAGGAGATAAAGGCGTATATGAACCGCTATCTTCCAGATGATATCGCTGTCTTATCGGCACAGGAGGCGGGAACGCGTTTTCACAGCCGTTTAAATGCTGTTTCCAAGACGTACTGCTACCGGATTGAGACGGCAGCGAAGAAAAATGTATTTGAGCGCCGATATGTGTACGGTCTGGGGGAACCGCTGGACATAGCGTCCATGAGACGGGCGGCTGCGTATCTGACGGGTGAGCACGATTTTAAAGCATTCTGTTCGTTGAAACGGATGAAAAAATCGACGGTGCGGAATCTCACTGCTATTGAGCTGACCATGCAGGAAAGTGTGTGCGAACTGCATTTTCGTGGTAATGGCTTCCTATATAATATGGTAAGAATCCTTACCGGTACACTGATCGAGGTAGGACTTCATAAGCGGACACCAGAATCAGTGGCGGAGGCGCTTTTTTCCTGTGACCGAGCGCTGGCAGGCTTTACGGCGCCGCCGGAGGGGCTTTTTCTGGAACGGGTCGAGTATGAATAAAGCTGCATTGATTTTTGCCAGCTGCCGTGAGGAGCTGGACAGAAATCAGAAAAAATTCATAACAAATGCAATAAGAACTGGTTTCTCTGCATTAAGTTATATAGAAAGGAAATTTCGTCCATGTTTTTGATGGGGCTTTTAACGACCATGGAAGAGACGGTCGCCTATGATAAGATGAGCGATGAAAAGCTGCTTTTGCGAGTGGCAGAGGGAGATAAGGCGGCGTTTCAGCAGCTTTATCAGAATACGGATAAAACTATATACGGTTTTATTCTGTCGATTTTGCGGAATCCGCAGGACTCTGAGGAGGTCATGCAGGAGCTTTATTTAAAGGTCTGGACTTCTGCTGGAAGCTATCAGTCGCAGGGCAAACCGCTGGCGTGGATGTTTACGATCGCTAGAAATCTTTGCTATATGCGTTTCCGTGACCAGAAGCATGAAGCGGATATCGGGCTTTCGGATCTTTCTGAGATGGAGACAGGGGAATTCTGTCCCCAGATAGAGGATGCTGCGGATAAGATGGTATTACACGCAGCACTCAAAATATTAAATGAAGAAGAACGGCAGATTGTACTTCTGCGGACATCAGCGGGGTTAAAACATCGTGAGATCGCGGCAGATTTGGAGATGCCGCTGGCAACGGTGCTTTCCAAGTACAACCGTGCTATGAAAAAACTGAAAAAACACCTGAGAGAGGAGGGAGTACATTGACCGATCACTCTGAAACAGCGTGGGAACAGGATGAGATTGAGTCACATCTGCGATCGGCGATGGACACCCTGACTCCCAACGTATTCGATAAAATCGATCTCTCGACGCCACAGGAGATCTATGTAAAACCATCCCGCCGTGTACGGATGTACCGCCGGATGAGGACCGTGGCGATGGCAGCAGCCGCCTGCCTGTGTGTGGCTGTGTTAGGAGGCGGTGTTTCATTTTACCAGAATCACCGTGTCGATTCGGTGATTGGCATCGATGTCAATCCGAGTATTGAGCTTTCCGTCAACCGGAACGAGAAAGTATTGCAGGCGAATCCGCTTAATGAGGATGCGGAGACGATCCTGGATGATATGAATTTGAAAAATGTAGACCTTGATATTGCGGTCAACGCATTGATCGGTTCGATGGTCCGGAATGGTTATCTGGATGAACTGGACAATGCGATTCTGGTTACCGTGTCCAATGAGAATGAGAAAAAGGCATCATCATTGCGTCAGGATGTCGTAGGGGATGTAGAGTCTTCCCTGCAGGAACACGCGGTACAGGCGGTTGTCTATGACCAGCGGATGAAGGTAACCGGGGAGATTCAGGATCTGGCGGAGAAATACAATATTTCTTATGGAAAAGCGTATTTTCTGCGGGAGCTGATCCGTGACAACGACCTGACCGAAAATGATATGAAAAAATTTTCCGGTATGACGATGGAAGAGATTGCGCGGGAGATCGCGGATCGTGCTTATACGGTAGGTTATTCGAAGACGGACAGCACCATTGAGACGGATGCGGCTCTGGTTCGTGAGGTGACATTGCCGCAGACCGAGGAAGAAACCTTAGCGGAGACGACCGTGGAAAGCACCGGTCAGCCGGAAAATGAACCGACGCCGGCAGAACAGCCATCGACTGCAGTACGCCCGGTGGAGACAACCGCCGCAGCAGATGAGGACGAGGAAGAAGTCGATTCGGGAGGCAAGAAAGCGAAGATTGACTATGTAGATTACGAGAGCGGTTCGCTGAACATCGTTTTTAAGGAAAAGGTTAAATGGAAAAATCCGACCGTGTCGGTGGTAGATCCGGACGGTCAGAGCTATTCGGCGAGAATCACGGACACAGGCGGAACCTCCTGTGAGATTCACGTCAAAGGGCTTCCAGCCAATACGGAGTGCACGTTTACGCTCGGCGGAGTGGCAGTGCGGGACGGCGGCTCCTTTGGTACGGTAAAAGGCTATTTCGAGACGCCGGATATTGCGGATGATCTGATTGATGAGGATGACGACGATGCGGATGATGAGACAGTGGAGACAAAGCCGTCCGAGACATCCCGCGCGCCGGAGACACTGACAGAAGCAGTAAAAGAGAGCACGCACTCGGAGACAGAGTACAGTCAGATGGAGACAAAGCCGACGGAAAAAGAAACGAAGACAGATGCGGAGTCAGCTAATTAAAGCGGAGTGTATGAGGATATATGATTCCTGCTGCCTGAACCATGATATGTCTGGAGTTACCAGAAGTTGGATTCGGGCAGCAGGAATTTTAAGAATCATTAGAATTATTTGCAGGAAGCCTCGTGACGGAAAAATATCCGGGGCATTACGAGACTGTAAAATGTTTCGAACTGGTAAATAATTATAATTGTTCAAAAAAACATAAGTGTTTGAAAAAAATACTTGACGAAACAAAAATTTATGATATAATAATAAATGTGGCTGAGACAGCTATGAAATAAAAGATTGGGCTATCGCCAAATGGTAAGGCAACGGACTCTGACTCCGTCATTTTCAAGGTTCGAATCCTTGTAGCCCAGCTATTTTGAGACAGTGAGGATGATTCATCCTTGCTGTTTTTCTTTTATCTTTTCTATTTTTTTTCTGATTGGTAGATTCTTAAAGATTCCAACGATTGACAAATTCCCTAAAGTACAATAGACTTATCTGGAAACATAATTGAGAAAAAGTTTCAATAGTATTTTTCTCTCTATGCTTTGCTTCAAAATCAGGCGGATGTAGAAGTCTGATGACATACAATGAGTTTGACTAATGAAGAGAGATGGAGGCAGAGAATGACATTAAAGGATTTACCAATAGGAAAAACTGCAACCGTTCGGACAGTTGGCGGAGAAGGTGCACTGCGGCATCATTTTCTGGATATGGGATTGATTCCGACTGCATCGGTTACGATGGTAAAATATGCGCCGATGGGCGATCCGGTTGAGGTGCGGATTCATAGCTATGAACTGACGTTGCGCCTGGCGGATGCAGAGAAGATAGAGATTGAGAATGTACGCGAGGCAGGAACCGAAGCAGCGGACAAAAAGGAACATGGGATTCCGATGGCGCGCGCGATCGATCACCCTGGACTCGGAGAAGGTGGAAAATACCATACAAAGGCGGAGGAACACCCATTGCCGGATGGCACCGTTCTGACGTTTGCCCTGGCAGGTAATCAGAACTGTGGCAAAACGACGCTTTTTAACCAGCTGACCGGATCCAATCAGCATGTCGGAAACTTTCCGGGCGTTACGGTAGACCGAAAGGATGGACCTATCCGGAATCAGGAGCACACACTTGTGACGGATCTTCCGGGTATCTATTCGATGTCCCCCTATACCAGTGAGGAGATTGTAAGCCGTGAGTTTTTCCTGAATGACCGCCCGCGGGGCATTATCAATATTGTGGATGCGTCGAACTTAGAACGGAATCTGTGTCTGACGATGCAGCTCATGGAGCTTGGAATCCCGATGGTGCTTGCACTGAATATGATGGATGAGGTACGGGCGAACGGTGGTACGATCCGTGTCAATGAGCTCGAGCAGATACTTGGAATTCCGGTGGTGCCAATCTCGGCTGCGAAGAATGAAGGTATCGACGAACTGGTAAGCCATGCCATGCATGTGGCAAGATACCATGAACCGCCGGGAAGAATCGATTTCTGTCCGGACAGTAAGGATGACAAAGATCCGGTTGGAGCGGTGCATCGCTGTATCCATGCGGTTGCGCATATGATTGAAAATGATGCGAAGGAAGCCGATCTTCCTGTGCGGTTTGCTGCAACAAAGCTGATTGAGAAGGATACACCGATCGAGGATGCACTGCAGCTTGCAGAAGATAAGAAGGAAGCATTTGAGCAGATCGTGTCGGTCATGGAGAAGGAAACCGGGCTTGACCGGGAAGCGGCAATCGCCGATATGCGGTTTCAGTTTATCGGGAGATTGTGCGAGAAGACGGTTGTGCGTCCGCATGAGAGTAAAGAACACCGGAGAAGCGTAAAGATAGATAAGCTTCTGACAGGAAAATACACAGCGATTCCGTGCTTCATCGGGATTATGGCGATTGTTTTTGCCATGACCTTCAGCCTGCTTGGTGCGTGGTTGTCCGATGTGATGGCGCTTGGCGTTGATGCGGTCATTGGATGGATCGACAAGGGACTTATCGTTGCGCAGATTAATCCGGTGGTACGTTCTCTTGTGGTGGATGGTATCTGTCAGGGCGTCGGAAGCGTCATCAGTTTTCTTCCTACGATCGTGATCCTGTTTTTCTTCCTGTCGATTCTGGAGGATACGGGCTATATGGCGCGGGTTGCATTTGTCATGGATAAACCGCTTCGTAAGATCGGATTATCGGGCAGAAGCTTCGTGCCGATGCTGATTGGATTTGGATGCTCTGTGCCTGCAATCATGGCGACACGGACACTCTCAAGTGAACGTGACCGGAAGATGACGATCCTGCTGACACCGTTTATGAGCTGTAGTGCGAAGCTTCCAATCTACACACTTATGATCAGTGCATTTGTGCAGCGGCAGTATCGTGTGTTTGCGATGGTCGGACTCTATCTGATTGGAATCGTGTGTGCAGTGATCTACGCACTGATTCTGAAGGTAACGAAATTCAAGGGTGAGCCGGTTCCTTTCGTGATGGAATTGCCGAACTACCGGCTGCCATCTGCCAAAAGCGTGTTGCACCTGATCTGGGAGAAAGCAAAGGGATTTATCCAGAAAGCATTTACGATTATCTTCCTTGCCTCAATCATTATCTGGTTCCTGCAGACCTTCGATCTGCGGTTTAATGTGGCTGCATCTGCGGATCAGAGCATGCTTGCCTTAATCGGAAGCCTGATTGCACCAATCTTCAAGCCGCTTGGATTCGGTGACTGGAGAGTATCAACGGCGCTGATTACAGGATTTACTGCAAAAGAGAGCGTGGTATCAACGCTTACGGTTTTGCTCGGTGGTGATGTGACGAGCGTGGCAACGTTATTCACTCCGTTTACGGCAATGGTATTCCTGATCTTTACGCTACTTTATACACCATGTGTGGCTGCGATTGCTACTGTGAAGCGGGAAATGGGCGGCACAAAAGCGGCAGTGATCACGGTTATTGCGCAGTGTCTCATCGCATGGGTTGTTGCATTTCTGGTGCACGCAGTTGGATTAGCATTCGGCGTGGTATAAATGGTTGCTTCATAAATCAAAGCATAAATGAAGTTTTGATTGCGAAAAAAATTCAAAAAAGTACTTGACATTCGTTTTTAATAGGACTAGTATGTCGGTAAACAAAGAGCAAATGCTGAGAACAGAACAAGGTTTTCGAAAGGAAATACTTCAGAGAGCTGTCGGTTGGTGTGAGACAGTGTAGGATTTCGGGAATTATCCTCTGCGAGCAGTGCACTGAATTCCTAGAAGGACATTAGGTGTCACCGGTTTTCTACCGTTACATAGAAGCTTATTTCACAGATGACATGTTGAGATGATGCAAAAGATGCAAATATATCGATATGCGGTCTGTAAGATAAGAATGAGTGGTCGCATATGCGGCAAATAAAGTGGTAACGCGGAAGTTTAAACCTTCGTCTTTATATAAGACGGAGGTTTTTTATGTGTTTACTCTTTGTAACAAAAATATTCAGAAGGGAGCCGCCGCGTGGCGGGTGAGGAAGTATGAATGGTTTAGTAATTGTTTTAATCGGAATTGTAGTGTTGTTCGCGGGCTATCTTTTCTATGGCAGATGGCTTGCAAAGAAATGGGGGCTTGATCCGAAAGCTGAAACTCCGGCAGTGAAGTACGAGGATGGAGAAGACTATGTTCCATCATCCAAATTCACGGTATTTTCACATCAGTTTTCATCCATTGCAGGTGCAGGCCCTGTAACCGGACCAATCCTTGCATCTGTATTCGGCTGGGTGCCGGTATTGCTCTGGCTGTTGATCGGTGGATTGTTCTTCGGAGCCGTACAGGATTTCGGTGCTTTGTATGCATCTGTGAAGAACGAAGGAAAATCGATGGGTATGATCATCGAGAAGTATATCGGTAAGGTTGGAAGAAAGCTCTTCATGCTGTTTTGCTGGTTGTTCACATTGCTTGTTATCGCAGCATTTACGGATATGGTAGCCGGAACCTTTGTTGGTAAGGGTGTTGCAGATATGGCGAAGGAGACAAGCTACGCAAATGCATCCGCCGCTTCTATCTCTATGTTGTTTATCGTAGCAGCAATTGTATTTGGTGTAATTCAGAAACATGTAAAGAATATGAATGAGGGCGTCAGAGCTGTCATTGCAATCGCACTTTTGGTAGGTATGTTTGCGCTTGGTATGCATCTTCCTTGGTATGCTACAAAGACTGCCTGGATCTACATTGTTATGGCATATCTGTTCCTTGCATCGGTTATGCCAATGTGGTTACTGATGCAGCCACGTGATTACATGACGACATTCATGCTGCTTGGCATGATCATCGGTGCGGTTGTCGGTGTTGTCGTAGCACATCCAACGATGCAGCTCAATGCATATAACGGATTTAATGTCGGTGGAAATTATCTGTTCCCAACATTGTTTGTCACGATTGCCTGTGGTGCCGTTTCCGGATTCCACAGTCTGGTATCTTCCGGTACATCATCAAAGACGATCCGGAACGAGAAGGATATGCCGATGGTTGGTTATGGTGCCATGATTGTAGAGTCCTTGCTTGGTATCATCGCTTTGGTTGTTGTTGGTGCTGTTGCAGTCAATGGTACGAAGCCGGAGGGAACACCATTTGCAATCTTCTCCAGTGGTGTTGCAGGATTCCTGGAGAAGCTTGGTCTGCCGGTTCAGCTCGCAACTGTATTTATGACAATGTGTGTATCTGCACTGGCACTTACCTCACTCGATTCCGTTGCCCGTATCGGTAGAATGTCCTTCCAGGAGCTGTTCCTTGGAGATACAACAGATACCGCAAAGATGACACCGGTACAGCGTGTACTTACGAATAAATATTTTGCAACGGTGATCACATTATTCTTCGGTTTCCTTCTGACTCTGGGCGGATACAACAACGTATGGCCGCTGTTTGGTTCTGCAAACCAGCTGTTAGCAGCACTTGTACTGATCGCACTGGCTGTATTCTTAAAGACAACAGGAAGAACAGGCTGGACATTATACGCACCAATGTTTATTATGTTAGCAGTTACATTTACAGCACTGATCCAGAAGACCATTGCACTGGTTTCCAATATTGCCAGTGGTCAGGCAACTTTCCTGGTAGACGGTCTGCAGTTTATCGTGGCTATTCTTCTGATGGTTCTCGGTGTGCTGGTTGCATTCAGCTGTCTGAAGAAACTGTTTACTGCAAAGAAGCAGGAAGCATAAGCTATTTGTTCTGTTTTCTCCATTCCCGAGGGGAAACACCATAAATATTTTTAAATGCACGGGAAAAATGAAGCTGATTTTCGTATCCGACAGCAGAGCCGACATCTGCAATGGATAAGGAAGTCAGCTTTAATAATTCCGTGGCCTTTACCATGCGGTAGTTCATAAGAAATTCCTGTGGGGAGCGACCGGTCGAGTTGCGGAAGATTTTTCCGAAATAACTCCGGTTGATGCCACATACCGCAGCGATATCTTCAATCGAAATAGTATTCTGAAAATTCTGTTCCATATAATTGATCGCTTCTTTTATATAATAATCACTCATGCGCCCACTGGAGATCAGCGTTGCTGACTTTGCCGACTGCAGCAGATAATCCAAAAACAGATACAGATGTCCGATCAGATGGAAGGAGGATTCCTGCGGATGATTGACGATATAAAGCATTTCATCGGCAAGTTTTTTCCGTAATTCTTTGGAATGGGAATGATAAACGGGCGCGTCTTTGCACAAATCTGTGACACTTAAAGCCTCTTTTACACGTAAGCCGTCAAATTCGATCCACATATATTCCCATGGAAGCTGTTCATCGGCAATGTAAGTATTGATCTGCCCCGGGAAAATCATAAATCCCTGTCCGCTTTTTACGGAATAGGTCTGTGTATCCCCTTTTGCATTGTCTGCCATAAGTGTTCCGGTTCCGGAAAGAATGTAGTGAAACAGGTAGTGGTTGCGTGTTGCAGGTCCGAAAGAATGACCGGGATCACACTGTTCGTATCCAAACTGATACATGCACAGATCAATAAAATTTTCATTTGGAAAAATATTAAAAAATGTATTACTCATAAAACACTCCGTATATACCAAAATGCGATATTAGTATCTATTATAGCACAAAATATTGCATTTAGGTATAAAATTAAAAAAATATGGGTATTTAAGGACGCATAAAGGTATGTTATAATCAGATTATCAAAAAGGCAAGCGGATATATTTAAGAAAAGGAGAGAGGAATATGGCAAAAAGGAATATTTTCCGTGGTCTTGCGGCTGTGCTTGCACTTGGTATGTGTATGACAGGACTTGCTGGATGCGGAAACGAAAAAAGGGCGGATGGAAAAACGGAGATTGAAGTGGTTTCCTACAAACCAGAAGCAGTTAAGGCATTTGAAAAAATTGAAAAGCGGTTCAATGAAACACATGATGACATTCATTTGACGATTTCATCTCCAAATGAAGCAATGACCATTTTAAAGACACGTTTTATCCGGGAGGATTATCCGGATATCATCGCAATCGGAGGAGACATCAACTATTCCAACTTTTTAGATGCAGATCTGTTTGATGATATTTCCGGTCTGGATGAAGTCCAGACCATAAAACAGGCATATCTGGATATGGATAAGGAACTGGAGTTTATTCCAAAGGATGGCACGTATGCACTTCCATATGTGGCAAACGCGGCAGGAATTTTATATAACAAAGATCTGTTTGAGGAAAATGGCTGGAAAGTTCCGACCACCTGGCAGGAATTTACCACATTGTGTGATGAAATAAAACAGAGCGGAACACTTCCGCTGTATCTGGGCTTTAAAGATACCTGGACCTGTCTGGCTCCGTGGAATGCGCTGGCAGTCGGACTTACCGATTCGGATACCTGCAATCAGGTAAATATGGGAAATACCACATTTTCCGATACGTATGGACCGGTAGCAGAAAAGATGCGTGCGCTTTTGGATTACGCCGAAAAAAATCCGTATGCATATGGTTATAACGATGCATGTACAGCATTTGCCCGCGGGGAATCTGCCATGTATCCGATCGGAAGCTATGCGATCCCGCAGATCAAATCGGTCAATCCGGATATGAATATCGGCTCTTTTACATTTCCTGCAAATGATGAGGAATCAGACAATGTATTAAATTCAGGAATTGATTTACAGTTTTCTGTGATGAAAGCATGCAAAAACAAAGAAGCAGCATATGAAGTTTTAAAATATCTGTATGATGATGAAACCATTCAGATTTATCTGGATGATCAGGGCGGAATTGCCTGCAAGGATGGGGATTTTGCAATTCCGGAAACACTTAAGGATATGCGTCCTTACATTGAAAATAACCGCATGGCAGATTATCAGGATCACCATTATCCGAGTGAGATGAGTGTGGATGCCATGATCCAGACGTTCCTGCTGGATACAAGCGATAATGCACAGGAAAAGTTTTTGAAAAAATTTGATTCCGACTGGAAGCGCTATAACCGGGATCTGATTCGGAAAGTACAGGATTATCAGAAAGAACAGGAGGATGCACAATGAAAAAGAAAATGTCAAACAGGGACAAAACATTCTGGGCGGTTGTTATACCGGTTGTGATCTTATTTTTTGCATTCAATACACTTCCAATGATCAAAGGTGTGATTTACAGCTTTACCAATTATAAAGGATACGGAACGTACGATTATGTCGGGTTCCGGAACTATGCAGATCTGTTTACGGATTCCCGCGTGGGAAAAAGCTATGTGTTTACGTTTAAATATGCACTGGCAGGAACGATACTGGTAAATGTGCTGAGTCTGATCATGGCAGTTGGATTAAACAGTAAGATCCGTTGCAAAAGTGCACTGCGCGGTATTTATTTTGTACCGAATATTTTAGGAGGACTTGTTATCGGTTATATTTTTAGTTTTATTTTTACTTACATTCTTCCAACTGTGGGAAATGTGTTCCATATTGGATTTTTACAGAACAGTATTCTTGCAAGTGAAAAATACGCATGGATTGGTGTGCTGATTGTTGGTGTATGGCAGGCAGTTGCCATGAATACCATTATTTATATTTCCGGTCTGCAGACTGTTCCGGAA
>OMGL01001019.1_pt1 | contig 19227 bp, 19 predicted proteins | sample 1645831 | NCBI WGS metagenome assembly OMGL01 (sample SAMN00849301, study PRJEB25192) | human gut metagenome | reverse complement strand
CGGCGGCGAGCGGCAAGGCCGCCTGTGCGAGGGCATCGACGGCGAGCGCGGCGGAAAGGCCGTCCGTGACGATGCCGCCCAAGATGCGCGCAAGCACCCACATCACCGTGATGTTTGCCATGAGCGCGATCCACTTAAACAGGACGCTTGCCATAATGTAGGGCGTTGCCTGCGGAACCAGGGAGAAGAGCCGCTTCTCGAACATGAAACCTCCTATGCCGTAACGGTGCCGGTCGGGGTCCTCGGCAGCCGCTTAGTTAGCCAAATGCAACTAGAGTAGCATCGTGCAGCCTGTAAGTATGCCGAGGGTAATTTTTTGGCCGATGAACTGCGTGGAAAGTTCAAAATTGTTGAGTGTAGTGAACTTTGTGGTGGACGGAGTGCGAGCGCAATTCTGATCGTGCGCGGCCCCGCTCCAAAACATGTACATCAGCCTCCAAAAGCTGCAAAAAATGACATGTTTGGAGGCTGGCGTACATGTTTGGATAGGGGCGAGGGCGGCGACGGACGAAAGTCACGCTTGCGCCACGTCCGATGTGCTAGCGTTTGGGTGAATAAAACGAGCCCGTGCGGAAAGGATCCGGACCGTATGCAACGTGGAAGTACATCTCCGCTGTCTCGCGAGACCGATGCACCCGAAACTATCGTCAAGCTGGAGTGCGACATCGACGATGCGTCGCCCGAGGTACTCGCTTATGCCGCGGACCGCCTGCGCGAGGCAGGTGCGCGCGAGGTGCACTGGTTGCCTCTCTACTGCAAAAAAGGTCGCCCCGGCTGGCAGCTGCAGGTAATCTGCGCCCGCGAGGACATTGACCGTCTGCAGACGATTATCTTTTTGGAAACCACCACGAACGGCATCCGGCGCCAGGTGATGGAGCGCGTTTGCCTGCCGCGCCGCTTTGAGCAGGTCGCGACGCCTTGGGGCGAGGTGTCCGTCAAGGTGGCCACCCTGCCCGACGGCAGCGAGCGCGCGGCACCCGAGTACGAGGACTGTGCCCGCCTTGCCCGTGAGCACAACGTGCCGCTCCAACGCGTGATGCAGGCGGCACAAGCCTCGGCACTGCGATTTGAATAGCGCGCCCGGCCACATCTCGCGCCTGGCCACATCAACCCCATCCGAAAGGACCCTCCCATGAAATACCTCATCGCCTCCGACATCCACGGCTCGGCATATTGGACCGAGCTCCTCTGCGCCGCCATCGAGTCCGAGCAGCCCGACCGCATCGTCCTGCTGGGCGACCTGCTCTATCACGGTCCGCGCAACGACCTGCCGCGCGACTACGCCCCCAAGCGCGTGATTCCGCTGCTCAACGCCCTGGCCGACCGCATCATCGCGGTGCGCGGTAACTGTGACGCCGAGGTCGACCAGATGGTCCTCGACTTTCCCGTCATGGCCGACTACGCCACGCTGTTCGACGAGGCCGGCCGCGAGCTGTTCCTGACGCACGGCCACGTTTTTGGCGCCGGCATGCACAACAGCGTCGACCACGTGCCCGCGCTGCCCGAGGGCTCCGCGCTCGTCTACGGCCACACGCACATCAAAGTTAGCGAGGCAAGCGAGACTCACCCGGGTCTGTGGCTCTTCAATCCCGGCAGCGTGAGTATTCCCAAGGACGGTACGCACAGCTACGGCATCTACGAGGGCGGCGCGTTCCGTCACGTGATCCTGGAGGAGAAATAATCATGGCGCAGCACATGGCTCGGCAAAATGCCGAGGGCTCGCGCGATCTGTCCACACTGGTCGACGCGTCGGCCGAGCTGCAGCATCTGGTGCAGACCATCTGGCGTCTGCGTCAGCCCGATGGCTGCCCGTGGGACCGCGAACAGACGCATCAGAGCATCGGCAAGAACATGATCGAGGAGGCCTACGAGGCGCTCGATTGCATCGAGGCGGACGACGTGGCGCATCTGCGCGAGGAGCTGGGCGACGTGCTCATGCAGGTGGTACTGCATGCGCAGATTGCGGCGGACGCCGGCGAGTTTACGCTTGCCGATGTGGCACGCGATATCGACGCCAAGCTCATCCGTCGTCATCCGCACGTGTTTGGCGATGCGGACGCCGAGAGCTCCGATGAGGTGCTCAAGATCTGGGACGAGGTTAAGCTTGCCGAGAAGGCTGCCAAGGACAAGGCCGTGGCGGCAGGCGAGGCTGCGCCCGAGGGCCTGCTCGACGGCGTGCCCACGCATCTGCCGGCGCTGATGCAGGCCCAAAAGGTGTCGCGCAAGGCGGCTGCCGTGGGCTTTGAGTGGGAGACGGTCCAGGACGTGTGGGACGAGGTCGCCGAGGAGCGCGCCGAGTTTGAGGCCGAGACTCCCGGCTCGCCCGAGCGCGAGATGGAGTTTGGCGACCTGCTCTTTGCTCTGGTCAACGTTGCGCGCAAGGAGGGAATCGACGCCGAGAGCGCCCTGCGTGCCAGCACGGCAAAGTTCCGCCGCCGCTGGGCCGCGATGGAGCAGATGGCGGCCGACGCCCACGTGGATCTGGCCGAGCTTTCGACCCACGGCCTCAATGACCTCTGGGATGCCGCAAAGGCAGAGGAGTAAGACTGCGGGGGCGACGGGACGGACTTTCTCATCGCCCCCATTATTTTTCAAAAAGATTGTATCCCTTGGCTAACTTAGGGCATAATGCAAAAAGTGCGATAAGGCTAACTTATGAACCTGCGCGCCACTGTAGCGTGCAAGCCGTGTCGCCAAGCATTCAACCCGTTTCCAAGTGAGAGGGAGACAACATGAGCGATATTTTGGATGTCTACGGTCGCGAGGTACTCGACAGCCGCGGCAACCCCACCGTCGAGGTCGAGGTCGTGCTCGAGGACGGCAGCTTCGGCCGCGCGATGGTGCCTTCGGGCGCTTCGACCGGCGCCTTTGAGGCCTGCGAGCTGCGCGATGGCGACAAGGGTCGCTACCTGGGCAAGGGCGTCTCGCAGGCCGTCGAGCACGTCAATAACGAGTGCGCTAACGCCGTCGTGGGCCTCGACGCCTTCGACCAGCGCGCCGTCGATGCCGCGCTGATTGCCGCGGACGGTACCCCCAACAAGACCAATCTCGGCGCCAACGCCATTCTGGGCGTGTCGCTGGCAGTTGCCCGCGCCGCTGCCGAGTCGGCGGGTCTTTCGCTGTACCAGTACCTGGGTGGCGTCAACGCCCACCTGCTGCCCACGCCCATGATGAACATTCTCAACGGCGGCGTGCATGCCGACAACAACGTCGACTTCCAGGAGTTCATGATCATGCCGGTGGGCGCCCCGAGCTTTACCGAGGGCCTGCGTTGGTGCGCCGAGGTATACCACACCCTCAAGGGCGTGCTGCACGAGGCAGGCCTGGGCGGCGGCGTGGGCGACGAGGGTGGCTTTGCCCCCAACCTCAAGACCAACGCCGAGCCGTTCGAGTACATCACCAAGGCCGTGGAGAAGGCCGGCTTTAAGCCCGGCGTCGACTTCATGTACGCCATGGACCCGGCCTCGACCGAGTTCTACAACGCCGAGACCGGCATGTACGAACTCAAGGGCGAGGGCGTGGAGTACACGAGTGCCCAGATGGTCGATTACTGGGAGAAGCTCGTCGACACCTATCCCATCATCTCCATCGAGGACGGCATGGCCGAGGAGGACTGGGACGGCTGGGTCGAGCTGACCCGCCGCATTGGCAACAAGGTGCAGCTGGTGGGCGACGACCTGTTCGTCACCAACACCGAGCGCCTCAAGAAGGGCATCAAGCTGGGCGCCGCCAACGCGATCCTGGTCAAGGTCAACCAGATCGGCACGCTCACCGAGTCGCTCGAGGCCATCGAGACCGCCAAGGAGGCCGGCTACGCCTGCATCGTGAGCCACCGCTCCGGCGAGACCGAGGATTCCACGATCGCCGACCTGGTCGTGGGCGTCAATGCCGGCCAGATCAAGTCGGGCGCCCCGTGCCGTAGCGACCGCATCGCCAAGTACAACCAGCTCATCCGTATCGAGGACGAGCTCGAGGGCAGCGCGCACTACGCCGGCAAGGCCGCGTTCTACAACATTCGCTAGGCAAGCGGCGTGTGCGGGGGCGGGGCTGACTCGGATTCACCTCGCTCCCGCCGGGCACTGTTGAGCACCATTGGGCGCTGGGCCATATGGCTCAGCGCCTTTTTTATGTCGAGCAAGGGCCGCCGAAGGCGGTGCGCGCACTCGTGCTATAACTAAAAGACTTAGCGCAAACAAACCTCAACCGCACAAGGCGCACATGGATCAGATTTACGACAACAGGTACTATTCCGCCGGTTCGCGTGAGCCGTCACCTCGCCGTGCGCATTCGGTGCAGCTTGGCGGGTCCGATTACGCCGGTGCCGACCGCTCCATGCAGCGACCGACAAGTGCCTCACACTCCCGTGCTCAAATGAATATGCTGACGGACCGTCCGCCACGTTCGGTGCGCCCGGCGCATTCGGAGCGTGCTCAGCGTTCCTCGGATCAAACGCACGAAAAGCCGAGTAGGCCCTCGAACCGTTTTTCGGGCTCGGACTTTATGCGCTACGCCAACGACAACGCGGTGGTCAAGGCGATCTATGACTTTACGCATGGCCCTCTGCGTCCGCTGTTTATCGGTATCGTGGTGGCGCTGGTGCTCGTGAGCCTGTATTTCCCCGTGCGCGATCTGTACGTGGCAAAGCGTTCGAGCGATATCTTGGCCAAGCAGGTCGAGATTCGCCAGCAATACAATGATGAGCTGCAAAAAAGCGTCGACAAGCTGCTCTCGGAGGAGGGTATCAAGGACGCGGCGTCCGAGGACCTGGGCCTGGTGATGCCCGGCGAGAAGAAGATTGACGTGCTAGGCTTGGACGACGATTCGGACTCGTCGTCGAGCAAAAAGTCCTCAAACGCCAAGAAGGCCAGCGAAGTGGCCAAGGAAATCGAAGAAGTCGGCAAGGACGCGCCGTGGTACATCCAGGCGCTCGACATGCTGTTTGGGTTTAACGGCGTCGAGGGTCAGACGGTCGTGTCCAACGGCAAATAGCGCCCGGAGGGGAGCCCGCAATGACAAATTGCAAACGCTATAAGGTAGCCGCGATCGACCTGGGAACGGTGTCGTCGCGACTGGTGTTGGCCCAGGTCGAGGGCGGAGCGATTGTGGAATCGTCCAAGCATACCGAGATTACCGACCTGGGCGAGGGCGTGGACACGACGGGGCGCTTTTGCAAGGCGGCTGTCGAGCGTGTGCTCGCTGCGTGTCACATGTTTGTGGACGAGGCCCGTGCCTTTGGGGCCGTGTGCGTCTGCACCACGTGTACGAGTGCCGCGCGCGATGCGTCCAATGCCGCGCTGCTGTTGGACGGTCTGCGCGATCTGGGGCTTGAGCCACAAGTGATTCCGGGCGAGGTCGAGGCGCGCCTGACGTTTTTCGGCGTGGCGCACGACTTTGCCGGCGAGCGCATCATTGTTGCCGATTCGGGCGGCGGATCCACGGAGCTCGCGACTGGCGTGTACGCGCCGGAGCGCGGCGTCTTTGCGCTGGAGGGAACGCGCTCGCTGGACATCGGTTGTCGCCGCGTGACAGAGCGCTTTTTCTCCGCGTTGCCGCCCGCGGATGGCGAGCTTGCTGCCGCTGCCGCGTGGGCAGGCGAGCAGTTTGTCGCCTATTTTGAAGGCCTGCCCAGCGACTTTGAGCGCGCCGAACGCCTCGTTGCGGTGGGCGGCACCGTCACCACGCTCGTGGCACTCGTTCACGAGCTGGAGCCGTATGATTCGAGCTTTGTGCACCTGCGCGAGCTTTCGATGGAGCAGGTTTCGGCTGCCATCGAGCGTATGTCCGCGCTGGATGTGGAGGGTATCGCCGCGCTACCGGGTGTACAGCCCAAACGCGCGGGCGTGATTCTGGCCGGCGCCGTGGTGATTCGCGAGCTCATGCGAGCCGGCGGCTACAAGACGCTCACCGTAAGTGAGAACAGCCTCCTCGCCGGCATGGCCGCCACCATCAACGAGGTTCTCGACGGCGCGACCCCCACCATCGCCTGGACCCCGAGCCTGAGCACCCTTTAACCATCCTTCTCTGAGTTGCGGTGAAATAGTTCCTAAATAAGCTGGTAAACGGTATAAACAGGATCTATTCCACCGCAGCTTAGAGCCCCACCGGCGCCCAAAAAACGGGCCCGCATCCCTGGGGGACACGGGCCCGTAAACAATACGTGGTAGGGGCGGTGGGACGTCTGCGTATTTGCTGCGCAAATACGCACCGGCTTCGGACGCCTGCCGGCGCCCTCGCCGGCTCGCTACAAACGCTCCGCGTTTGTTTAACGCTCGCCCCCTCGCGGGTTCGAGCCCCACCGGCGTGCAAAAGATACGGGCCCGTAAAAGCCAATGGTAGGGGCGGTGGGACTCGAACCCACAATCCTTGCGGCGAGAGATTTTAAGTCTCCTGCGTATGCCAATTCCGCCACGCCCCCGTGAGACTAGAAGTCTAGCACAAGCCGCCCGTTACGCGTTGACAGCCATCGAGTGCCGGCCCGACTTTTCCAAGTACTCGGCAAACTTGGCCTCGTCGCCCTTGTTCTTGTACTGTAGGGCCAACAGGTACTCCAAACGGCAACCCTTAACCTTATCGTCGCCGGCCTCCTCGAGCATGCGCTCCAGCTCGGGAATATCGTTGTGGCGCTTCAGGATCATCGTGTCGTACATCAGTTGGCATTCGTGCGCGACTGCCTCGGCCTGGCCGCCCTCAAAGCCCTTGATTTCGTGCAGCAGCTCCTTAGACTTTTTGCGGTCCTCCTGGCCAACGTAGTAGTTAAAAGCTTTGATCACCAGGTCGACGCGCTGCATTTTGGGCAGGTTAAGCCCCAGCAGCAAATCGAACATCTCGTCGGCGCGCTTGTGGTCCTCGCGCAGCAGATAGGAGTTCAGGCGCAGGTAGTCGCGGTTGTAGCGCGGGTACAGCATGCTGGTGAGCTTGCTGTCGAGCAAACGATCGAACTCGTCCCACTGCTTGGCAGCCATAAGCTGCTGCAGGCGTTTAAACGTGGTGCGTTTTTTGACGCTAAAGAACACCGACACGGCGATACAGATGATGACGACGGCGGTCCAGAGTGTGCGGGAATCGGGCATATTGAGCTCCTCGGTCGCTCGTAAAACAAGCGGTATGACAATGCGTGCTAGATGTATTATACGCAGCGTGCAAGCAAACTGGCACAAAAGTGCATCGAGGCCGAGCACCATCGCTCGCTGCGGTACACTTACTTAAAGTAAACCATGAAGGGAGACATTACCTATGAAGAAGATCGTTTTGGCTTGCGGTGCTGGCGCTGCTACTTCCACGCTCGTTGCCCAGAAGGTCGCCACCATGCTCGACGCCAACGGCTACGCCGGCAAGTACGAGATCGTGCAGTGCGCCATCTCCGAGGCCAAGGACGCTTGCGACGAGGGCGCCGACCTGCTGATCGCCACCACTGTTGCCCCCGAGGGCCTCACCTGCCCGTACGTGAGCGGCGTGCCCTTCATGACCGGCATGAACCGCGTTGCTGCCGAGAAGGCCGTTCTCGACGTCATGGCTCAGTAGGCGCTGCCTGCATGAATGAGCAGAACGCCAATCCGGTCGAGCTCTTTGGCATGCACGTCGCTCATGTGGGCATTAACGCCACCGACCCGGCAGACGCCCTGGAGATCGCGGAGCTGTTCTCGACGATGATGGGCCTGCCCGTCATCGAGACCCCTGTTTCGTACTTTAACGATTCGCTGATCGAGATCATGAAGCAGAACGGTCGTGGAGCCAGGGGCCACATCGGCTTTGCCGTCAACGATATCGATGCGGCGGAGAAGTGGTTTGCCGAGCGCGGGCTCGAGGTTAACGAGGAGTCGCGCGTGCTGCTGCCCGACGGTGGCACCAAGCTCGTGTACTTTAAGCGCGAGTTCGCCGGCTTCGCCGTGCATCTGTGCCGCGAGTAGCGCATGAGCTGCTATAGCTAGCAAAAAGGGATAGGGCCGCATGGCCTTATCCCTTTATTTATGCCGAGGGGCTTCCTACCGTGGTAGGCGAATCGTAAAGCGGCTGCCGACGCCTTCGACCGAGGTCACGCCGATGACGCCGCCGTGGCTATCGACGATCCACTTGGCGATGGCGAGCCCCAGGCCCGAGCCCTGCGCGCCAGCATCGCGTGCGTTGTCAGCGCGGTAGAACCGCTCAAACGCGTGAGCTGCGGATTCCTGGTTCATGCCGATGCCCTCGTCCTCAACGCTTATGTCAATCGCGCTCGTGCCCGCATCGGGCGTTATGGCAAACGTGACGGTCGTGCCCGCGTCCGAATACTTGGCGGCGTTTTGCACGATCACGCGCAGCGCCTGCTTCACGAGTGCCACGTCAACCGATGCGTTGCAGCGCATGTCGCTGGTAAGTGCGGCATCGTACGCCAGCCGATATGTGTGCCCGGCATCGATCATCTGCGATTCTTCGCAAACCTCGCCGACCAGTGCAGCCAGATTGGTATTCACACGATGCAACGCGGTGCGCCCGGCATCGCCGCGTGCCAAAAACAGCAGTTGTTCTACGAGCTCCTGCATGTGCTCGCTTTCGGCCTTGAGCGAGGCGATGGACTCCGCTAGCACGGCCGGGTCGTCCTTACCCCAACGGTCGAGCATGTTTACGTAGCCCTGAATCACCGCGATGGGCGTGCGCAGCTCGTGGCTCGCATCGTTGACAAAGCGCATCTGCTGCAGCTTTGCCTCTTGCATCTGGCGCAGCAGGCGGTTGAGCGCGACCTCGATGCTTGCCAGGTCGGCGTCGCCGGTGGTGACGCTCGGCGAGTCGACGCTTGCGCGCTCGATGGCCTGCTCCAGCGTTTCCATTTTGCCGCCGGAGAGCTGCATGCGGCCGAGCTCGTCCACACGCAAGGCCAGGTCGTTGAGCGGTGCCATGGTACGGCGCACGCGGCGGGCGCCGCCGAGCATGTTGAGCACGCTGATGACCTGCCAACCCACAACGACAAGGCAGAGAGGCCATAGCGTGACGAGGTCCTGTGCGAGGGGGAAGGTCTTGGTGTTACGCGCAAGCTCGACGGTATAGGTGAGCGTGGTCAGGTCCCAGCCGCGCGCAGGGGTCAGCGACATGCTGCGAACGGCGGCGCCGGGGATCCATCCCGCGGTAAACGCGCCATCGGGTAGCGTCTGGTTGTAGCCATAGACGAGGATCGCCGCCGCAACAAGCAGCAGTAACAGATCCAGCCAGACGTAGCTCACCAAGCGGCGCCACATATAGCTCCAGTTGATGGCGCGGGCGATGGAGGTGACGCGCTTGGCCTCGGCGTTACGGGCGGCAGACATAGCCCACCCCGCGCACGGTCTGGATGATGCGGGCACCGCCGGCGTCTTCGATCTTGGCACGCAGGTGCGCGATGTGCACGTCGACGTTGTTGGTGTCGCCCACGTAGTCGTATCCCAGGGCCTCGTGCGCGATGCGCTCGCGCGTGAGCACGGTGCCGGCGTGCGCCATAAGCAGGGCGAGGACGTCGAACTCGCGCAATGGGCGAGCCGCCGACCGTGACTTCGCGGCGGTCGGGGTCGAGCGCAACCGAGCCCACGGTGAGCGCGGTGGGGGAGGGCACGGCAGAGGTCTTGGCCGAGTCGCTAGCCGGGGACGTCGCGGCGGCACCGGCACCCGTAGCGCCCTCCCCGGCCCCAACGCCGCCAACGCCCGAAGCCGCCCGCACGGCCTCCGAGCGCTTCAGCGCCACGCGGATTCGTGCGAACAGCTCCTCAATCGCAAATGGCTTGGTCAGGTAATCGTCGGCGCCGGCATCGAGCCCGGCCACCTTGTCCATCACGGCATCGCGCGCGGTGACCATGATCACCGGCACATCCTTGTGCTTGCGCACGCGCCGCAGCACCTCCATGCCGTTGAGCTGCGGCAACAGCACATCGAGCAGAATCAGGTCGTAGTCGCGCTCCAGTGCCAGGTCCACAGCGGTGCGGCCATCGGCGGCGTGCTCCACCTGGTAGCCCTCGTGCTCCAGCTCGAGCGTCACAAAGCGGGCGATTTTCTCCTCGTCCTCTACAATCAGGATCCGTGCCATACGTGCCCCCGTCTGCGATTACTTGTCGTCGTTCAGATTTTGCTTGATGTCGTCCGCGGCATTGGCAGCGCTGTCCATCAGGTTGTTGATGCTGCCGGGCACGTCGCCGTCGCTATCGATGCGGTAGCGCATGCCAAAGAACAGGCCAAGCAGCATCAGCCATATCGTGGCGCCCCAGGCAAACAGGGCGACGATGGGAATCAGGATGGGAATGTTGAGGATGATCGCGTCGCGGCGCGTGGCGATAAACTTGGTGTCCAGGCTCAGACGGAAGAGCTTTTTGAGGTACTCCCACACGCTGTCCATCTTCTTGGAGAAGTCGGTCTTTTCGCTCGACTTTTCGTAGGCGACCTGCGCGGCGACCATCTCGGCCGAGGGCTCGTCGACTGGCGCGGCTTCGGTGGCGGCGTGCGCCGACGTGGTCTGGGTCTTACCCTGCGACTCGAGCCAAATGATGGCATCCAGAACGTTGCCGTCGGCGGCGTCGAGCGCGGCCTTGGCGTCGGTGTAACTCACGTTGCACTTGGTGCGGATGGTTTCAACTTTTTCGAGGTCGTCCATGACCTGTCCTTTCGTTCGATGGGCGCGACGCCGGGCGATCTGTCCGGGCGCGAGCGTAGCGTTCGGCGGTTTGCGTTGCGCCGCCCCGCCCTTGGTCGAACTCTATAGTGCAGGTTATAGATTAAGCGATTCTTGAGCCAAGATTAATGTTGGATGAGTTTTTGGGTGGTGCGGAGGCGGGCAGGGGCAGAAAAGGCAGGTTTTGCGTGGCGTGAAGGAGGGGCGGTCTGATCTTTGGGATAGCTGATAGCGAGGTCTAATACTTTTCCGAGAAGTGAATGAGTGAAAACGGACCCCCGAAGCATCGACACTTTAGAGGTGCCGCTTCCTGCGGTTTCAATGCTGAAATCCCACGATTTTGCCGCCGAAAAATGCGGATGTTTCAGGGGTCCAAAAACAGCCGTTCACTTCGCGGAAAAGTATTAGACCTCAATAGCGGGGGATGGGGTGCCGGTGCAAAACGGCGTCAGAAATGGGGTAAACAAGGCAAACGGATCTAATGGATCAAAAATCACGTTGCAAAAGTATGAAAATATCCTACAATTGCAGCATGAAGTACTTTAGCAACATAGCGGCGATAAGCGAGCTTTCCGAGAGCGAGGGCGTGTTCACCACAGCCCAGGCGGCTCGCATGGACATCTCTCGAGATGCGCTGGCGCACTCATGCCGCGCAGGGCGTCTTGAACGGATATGCCACGGCGCCTACCGGATGTCTGGAACGCAGCGCCGAGACACCGACGAACTCAACGCCTTTTGGAAGCTCACCAATCCCTCCCTTTGCGCGTGGGAGAGAAAACGTCAGTGGGATGGCATCGCCGTGAGCGGTACGACAGCGGCGAACCTGCAGCAAATGGGCGATTTCTATCTGTCCCCCTACAGGATGACCGCGCCCATGCGTATCAATACAAGAAACGAATCCCTTTCTTTTGTAAAGCGCGAGATTGCTGAGCGGGACATCGTTTGGCTCGACGGCCTGCCGGTAACTAAACCCGAGCGCACGCTTGTCGATCTTTGCCTCGATTGCGAGGATCCCTCATTAATTATCGATGCCTATCACGACGCGCTTGGACGTGGACTCGATATACAACGGCTGAAGGATCTTGTAGAGGAGAACTCTAAAACCGCCAAACGACGCGAGCTGATGGCGCCTTTGCTGATGGTACTGAACGGGTAATGCGAAACGGAGGACATGGTGAAGTACAAAACGCCTGCCGCATTGGAGATGGCTGTTAGGAATGCCGCAAGAGAATCACCAATGGATACTAATCGGGCAATCGTCGGTTTCTACTTTCATCGCTTCCTATGTCGCGTTTTTTCAGAAGATGACGGCAGCTTTGTGCTCAAGGGCGGTCAAAGCGTCCTGGCGCGAACACTCGATGCACGTGTCACAAGAGATATTGACTTGGTTGCTCAAGAGGAGAGTCTCGAAGAGGCTATTGTCGATCTGGTGCAGGCTGCTTCGATTGATCTGGAGGATTTCGTTTCGTTCGTCTTTGATCGTGCAGAGCAAATCAAAGAAGAAGATGAGTATCGGTGCGGTGCGAAGGTGTGGTTCACCCCCTTTATGGGAACCAAGAAGCTACAGCCAATTTCAATTGACTTGGTAATTGATGAAGTGCGGGGACTTGAGCCTGAGGTTCTTGCGCCGATCGATCGTCTGAATATCGAGGGGCTCCCAGTCTGCGACTATCGAGTATGCCGAGTGGAGAGTGCCCTTGCAGATAAATTGCTCGCAATGATAGAGATGCATGAGGGCCGTGCTTCATCGCGAATCAAGGATATAGTCGACATCTTGGTGTACGCGAAAACTTGCTTCGTCGATGGGGCTACGCTTGTCGAGAGGGTCGAGAAAGAAGCGTCTGCCCGCAAAGTGGCAATGCCGGAAGAGTTCGTGGCGCCTCTCTGGTGGAAACAAAATGGTTCTGCACAGTACGTAAAGATGGCGAGACAGGCGGGGGTACTTGATCTCGCGGGGAACATTGCTGGGGCAGAAGAGGTCGTCAATCGGTTGTATACACCGTGCTTTAATCATTCGGCGAATGTGTGCAAATGGAATCCTCAGACCACGGGATGGGAATAGGCTAGATAGTTAAGCCGGCGGCAGAATTAGTTCCTGTCGCCGGCTTAAGACGTTTCTACTGCCTATGCGCTATTCGCAGGTCTGGTCGACCACCTGGGTGACGGCCTTTTTTGCGCCTTCGAGGTCGCGCTGGGCTTGGGCGACAGTGGCCTCGGCTTGTTTCTTTGTCCTTACGACCTCGGCAAAGCGGTTGATGGATTCGCTATACTCGCGTGTGCGCGGGTCGAGCGCCGGCGGGACTTCGATCTCAAACAGGTCGCTAGGACGGATGGCGCGGATGCTGGCTGCTTCAGTTAATGCTTGAATCAGCTGCGCCCCGTGGCCTTCGGTAAGGTATCCAACAATTATCTCCGAAAACACTACGCGCTCATCTTCGGTCATCGTTTGGAATGACGGGCGAATGACGGTGGTGTTATGCGAAGCAACCAGATGCTGCTTAGCGTCATCGGAGCTGACGACGAGCAGGTTGGACGCGCCGTAGCGACCCAGCATGCGCGGCATGACGATATCTCCAGCGCGGAGCTCATAACGATCGAGAACGCTGGGGTCCACCTTTACGAATTTAGAATCCGAGCTATTTTGATTATCTGAAGCATCTACGGGCAGAAGATTGCCGTCCTGAAAATCTTGAGATGAGATTCGGCGCACCTCGACTGCGTCAATGTCGTTCGATGTCGTGCTCTCGCGGGGCATGAATGGCGCGACTCGCGTAAAAGAGTCACCGAGTGTGGCGCTGTAGTTTCGGGTGATGGCGATGAGGCTGATTTTGCCTTTTGAGAGAGCGGCGTGGTGTTGGAGCAGCTCGCGCGTGGCAAAAGTGGACGTTTCGATTGGCGTCGATCTTGGCGTATTGGTATCAATGCGGGCCCAGTCAGGAGAGATAGAAAAGGTGATATCAGAGTAATACGATGTTTTAGTCACATATTGAAAACGCGGTCCGGGCTCAATTGCGCTGCGAAATGCAACGCTGCGATTTCCTGAAGACTGTATGAGGAGCGCGCTTGTCATGTAGGGCCTGGGCTCGGAAAGTGGCAAATAAACGACGCTCTCGATGAGCCCTTCGCGTATCAAAATCGTGCGTGCTTGTTCAGCTTTATCAAGTAAATCGGCGGGAAGTACCACGGCTGCTCGAGTGCGGCCCGAAAGGGCGAGAGCATACAGGCACCAAATAAAAGGACCCCAGTCGCAAAAATCAAGGTAGCCAGGCTCCAAATAATCGATGAGCGCGGCACTGTCTTTTTCGATATCGTGCTTATTTGCGCGGTAGTAGTTTGATGCATCGACAAACACCGGCGCTGCATCATCATCGCTTGCATTCTGCTTGCCGGGTTCAAGCTCACAAATATCGGGCACGCCGTTACCGTTTAGGGTAAAGCACTTAGCGAGATCTTCGGCATCCACAGCGCCAGGCAGACGGACAGTGAGCAGGCGACTGCCTTGTTCCAGGTTAAGCGCGCGTGAGAGGGCGGCGGCGGTGAGACGTGGCAATGATGTTGTTTCACGCATGTATAGAGACCTTTCTTCTTAGTGGGTTATATATTAGCAGAATAATTTGATAATTTCTAATGACGAGAACAGCGCACTGTGCTATCCTCGAAGCAATCCAAAACCAACTCAATATTAACTGCTTGATACAACCGCTATACAGCCTTTAGGCAAACTGCGCTATCGAGCAGGGCAATTTCACTTACGAAGCAGCAGGTTAGGTCAATAACTACTACCTATGCCTCAGAACATTCTAAAACTTAGAACAAACTTACCGACAAACATTTGCAACTGGACAGGAAGAAGCATCCATGAAGAACGAAGACAACATTTATGAGGTATTCCTCAACACGCTCGACGAAGACCTCCGTGGCATGTGCGAAAAGAACGTGAAGGCAGAGAAGCCGTTTCCGTATCCGTACTGCGGTGAGGAGAACGTTGAACGCCTCGCTAAGGCGCTTGTTGGCGTACTGGAAAAGCATTCACCCGATATTCCCGGGCTGGTGCCCGAGCAGTATCGAGACGATGTGCACGAGGCTCGCGAGCTTTTGGCCGCGGCGGCGCTCGCTTTGCTGTCGCTGTACTTTCCCCAGCGCGATAACTGTATGCGCTGCATGGCCATCTTAATTAGCCTGTTTCGGCACGGAAGCAATCCGCGCTTTAAATCGAGCGGCGTGCTCATGTTTGAGCAGGTTTCGACAGGTATGAAGTACTCGTCCGAAAAAGGGGGACGCATTCCGTCTCGCTTTGTGCGAAGCATCGACTACAAAAGACCCAGCGACCACGTGCATCGCGATGGATCGCATGGATTTACGGCGGACGAAGACGATGCCGTCATGTTTTTCGAACGTTACCGCGTGATTCAGCAACGCGTATTCGATGCGAGTTCGCGTTTCAACTTCGAGCTATGTGTCAAACGCCCGTTTGAGGCGCTTTCGGACAATCGGCAGAACTTTTATTACAGGGAGGAAAAGATGGAAACCGATTTGGCAACCAAGGTACAGAGGCTTCGGGACCGCTACACCCTCAACTACGCTCAGGCCAAGGGATACGACCTGCTCGACAAGCTGATGATCGAGTCGTTGCTTGCGTATCTGCGCGACGGGACGGTCTCAACCGTGGCGCGCGAGAGCTATGTGGCGCAGGCCGAGCGACTGATTGACGGCGCGGTCAAGTTGCCATGCGCGACAAGCCCCAAGGAGGGCGAAGGCATCGGCCGTACTTCCTAGCAACTACGCAGAACCATCGACAAGAAAGGGGCCGTGACATGTCGGTCATTAAGATGTACGGCTACGAGGCCGCACAGCAAACGGAGTATCAAGCCAAGAAGTGGGCGACCAAGGAGGAAATGCAGGCGCTGTCGTCCGGCGATGAGCAGCGCGATGTGATCTTGGCGCACGGTGCCACGGTTGCTTTTTACGAGGGCGATAAGCACTGGGAGACGAGCGTGTCCAACAACGTGTTTGTCTTTGGCGGAACCGGCAGCGGCAAAACGGCGAGTTTCGTTTTGCCCAACCTGCTCAATCACCACGAATGCTGTTATGTGGTCACAGACACCAAGGGTGAGCTGCTGCGCCGTACGGGGAAAGGCTTTGAAGAGGACGGCTACGAGGTAACGGTTCTCGATACTGTTAATCCCGAGCGGTCGGCCGGATACGACCCTCTGCGTTACGTGATGGATGTCGAGGATATCCCCACCACAGTGGCGGCAATCATGGAGGGGGTCGATCCTGATGGGCGCAGCTTTAGGAACGACCCGTTTTGGGATAACGCGAGCGATCTGCTGCTCCGAGCGATTATTGGAATCCTGTTCCTTTTGGAGTGCCTTGCCGGCACATTTGCGCCGGGTGGGGATCCCACGGCTCCGCGCCGCTACCTTAAGATGAACAACGTCTTTAAGCTGGCCGCGCTCATCAAGGTCACGGGAGATGGCGAGGGCCGATTTCCGTTGGACTACCTTGTGGGGCAGGTGGAGTCCAAGGAATTTCTTGGCAGGTATGAGTCGGCGAACGCGGACCTGTATGGCGTTGAGCAGTACCGCGATTTTCGCGGAGCAGCCGATAGGACGCTTAAGAGTATTCTGATCACACTCAATGCGACCATCTCGCGGCTTAAGACTCCCCAGCTCATGCGCGTCTATGAGAAAGATGAAATGCGTCTTGACCGTATCGACGAGGGCAAGCGCGTAATCGATCTTAAGGTGAGCGACAACGACTCGACCAATGCATGGCTTGCCAACGTTGCCCTTAAGCAGCTGTTTAACCTGGCCCAGCGCCGCGCCGACGCCAGCCCTAGTGGGCATTTGCAGCGCCGCGTGCAGTTTATTCTGGATGAGTTTCCCAACGTGGGCCGCATCCCCGATTTTGAGCGGAGTATTGCGACCGTGCGCAGCCGTGGCATGAGCTTTTTGATGTGCGCGCAGTCGTTGAGCCAGCTCGATGGTGTGTATGGCGAAACCACAGCTCATACCATCCTCGATAACTGCGACAGCTTGGTCTACATGGGCGGCGGCAGCAACATCGCGACGCAGAACTACATAAGCGAGCTGTGTGGCGAGTCGGTTTTGGGCACCAACTATGTGGGCGCCGAGCGCACTGCCGTCGATGTGCGCGGTTGCGTGATAACCCCGGGCGAGGTGGGGCTTATGCCGCGCGCCGATTGTCTGGTCAAAGTGACCGGCATGCGCCCCTTCCGTGCCAAGAAGTATTTTTGCGGTGATCATCCCAATGCGGCCAAGTGGCTGAGGGATTAGTCCTTGCGGCTTCGCGTGCTCCATCTTGCTTATTTGGCCGCATGGCTTCCATTAGCCGTAAACCGTGCGGCCCCGTTTTGCCTCCTTACCGATTCCGTTTAGAAGGGAATTACCATGTCCGTTATGTATCGTGAACCCAGCATCATCAAGAAGTCTAAGGACGGTCGCGTTGCCGCCGTAGATATGGCAAGCGAGCTGCTCAACAGTCGCGTGCTGCTGCTGGAGGGCGAGGTCAACGACCTAACCTGCAACGGCCTCATTAAGTCCATGCTGGTGCTGGAACATCAAAGCGCGGCCGAGCCCATCACCCTCATCATCAACAGCCCGGGCGGCAGCGTTACGGCGGGGCTGGCGCTCATCGACACCATGCAGTCGCTCGACTGCCCCGTGATCACGGTGGGCGAGGGCGTCGTGGCCTCGATGGCCGCGGTGATCCTGGCCTGCGGCGACCACCGCCAGGTGTACCGCCACACGCAGGTGCTCATCCACCAACTGATGGGCGGCACAGGCATGGCGCAGCAGACCGATATCGAGATTGTGGCCCAGCATACAGCGGCCATGCGCGCCGAGCTGGACGAGCTGCTGGCCGAGCATGGCAACCTGAGCGCGCAGGAGTTCCACGAGCTCACCGAGCGCGACTGCTGGTGCAACGCCAAGCGCGCCCTGGAGCTGGGCCTGGTGGACGAGGTGATTGCTCCGAGTAAGAAGGCGCTCTAGCGGGGCATATGCCCTACAAGCACGTTAAACAGGGCGAATGAGCACGTAGTTGAACAGCCAGAAAGAGGTTGAACATGAGTAGGATTTGGGATGTCGACGGTATTGAGTGGGAAGATCTGCCCACCGTGAGCGACCTGCTGTGCGCTGCTGACACAAAGATCCTGGCACCCGAGGTTGCCCTGCGATACGGCGGCAAGCCGGATGACCGTGGCCGTGTCGATAACGAGCGCGACCTAAAGCGCGCCCGCCGCAAGATCAAAAAGCTGCGGAAGATAGATCCCGAGCCCAGCGACAAGATCGTCCTGTTGCCCAAGCATGTCATCAATCGTCGCAATGCGGACCACGGCTTTGGCTATTACGACGTAGAGCCGTGCGCTTTTACGCGCGGTGGCGCGCAAAAGCTGGGAGAGGACGCGTGCGCTGAAGTGTATCCGTGGGACCTGTTCCTGCTCAACGAGGAGCCCACAAGCGTCGTTCTGGGCTATCGCGTATGGCTCGGCGGCGAATGGGACCTATGCGAACGTTATCGCTTTTTGGCTGTGGTGTGCGCCAGCGCGCTGCATCGCATCCGCGAGCAAAAGGAGCTGCGCAAGTGTCTCAAGAAGGACGATGCAGCCTGCGACATGGACGAGGACGAGGCGATCGAAGGTATTCGCCAAGACGTGCTGTATCCCGAGGAGGTAATCAACGCAAAGCTCGGCGGCTATTGGGATACGAGCCTGGGGCTCAATCTGCCCTGGAAGGACGAGCATTTCGAGACCTGCGTGCGAATTGACAGGGCAATCGATGACCTGTTTACCGAGGAAACGAAGCGCTGCGCTGCGGAGCTTGGGATGAAGCTCGAGCGCGGGTATGAGAAGCGCGGGGAAGTGCCGCTGTTTCAACCGTTCACCGACGAATGAGGAAAGGCGGCGAGTGCTGTTCCCATCGCCTTTGAAGGCAGCGGCCGAATCGCACGGGGCCCTGCTGGGGTCGACGGAGCAGGCGTATGGGGTGGGGCGTCTCCGAGCCCAGTCCCCGTCGAAATCACGCATGGGACGCGTGTCTACGGGCTATTTCACGGCGCCGCACCCGGGGCAGCGGTAGCCCGTGAGGACCTGCTTGGTCCCGGTCTCTACCTGACGCGTCTCCTGATGCGTAATCGCCTCATGGTGGATTGTCTTGTAGTCATCCACTACAGAATAAGAACAGCCAGTATCAAACTGATAATTCATTGCTTCTATACCGTCATAGCAAATGTGGCCGTCCGAGAACAGGAAATGGCTACCGCTACGAACCTGTTCGTCCCACGCCTTCTGGTCGACAAGGGTATAGGTTTCGGTGGTGTATACCGGTTCAGTGCGGTACGGAGCCTGCCACTCATGCTCATGGTTGGGCTTATTGGTGGAGCCGGAAGAGGGCTTTGAGTCCGACTTGGACGGCGAGGAGTCCGAGCCCGTCGACGGCTTCTCCGCATCGGCCCCCTTGTCCTCAGCCCTCGCGGTACCATCGGCCACGGCGTCCGCCTCCACCACCTTCTCCTTATCGGCGGCAGGTGCCTTGGAGGCGTTGTCGGCGGCCTTGTCCGCCACGTCCTTGCCGTCGTCTCCCGCGAGCGTGCCACCG
>OMGL01001014.1_pt1 | contig 19287 bp, 18 predicted proteins | sample 1645831 | NCBI WGS metagenome assembly OMGL01 (sample SAMN00849301, study PRJEB25192) | human gut metagenome | reverse complement strand
CGAACGACTCGGACATCGCCTCGCGGCCCGTCAGTTTCCAGAACAGAAGCCCCTCCACCGGGAGCTGAACGGTAATTCGGTTGAGCATAATCTTTATTCCATCTAGCTTATGCGATGCAGATAAGAGATTCTGCATCTGTGATAAAGCGTCATTCAAGAAAGGGGCTTTTCCCTCTTGATCATCCAAAAAACAAGAGAGTAGATTTTCAGTGACTCTGATGTGACAAATAAACCTACATTCAACCAGATGTTTGAAAAATCAAACATACTTACTAAAAGAGGGAACAATGAGACCGAACATCTGAATGAAATCAAGCGAAAAAATTCCTGAGCGAGTGCAAGTTTAACCGCTCCGATCTTTCGCTTGAAGAATAAACAGGCCGAAGTACACAAAGAGAGTAATAAAAGTAAGTCAAGCACAAAAAAAAGCATGACCAAAATGCTGAAACCATCACCTGCATAATAATGCAACGAATCACTAAACGCTTTTGCGTCTGAAATGAATGGAATTCTGTGCTGGCGAACTGAATTCACGCAATAAAGCAATATTGCGAGAAGATCCATACTTCCCCAGAAATACCATAGATGGCTATTTAAATGAGCGAGCTTGTTTTGTGTACGCCCGTTATTATTATTTAAAAAAATGGGGGAGCACATATTGGCTTCAACTCAACCCTCCGGGTTAGGAATAAATTCAAAACGCACAAACAGGAGAGACAATCTTCTCGTACTCCTTTGAATGAAGCCTAAGACTTCGAAGATCGTACACTTCCATAGTCTCCCCTGTTTATATTCCTACGGATTCACCAGCCAGGTGCCCGGCTTGGTAATATCCAGCGTCTGGCCACGCGTTCTTCCGTTGCCCTGCAGTTCAATCTTCGCCTCACCGGCCGGCAGCTTGAGCGATGCATAGCCGTTGGTTCCCGGACGCAGCGCTTTTGGCTCGCCGTTCACTTTCAGCGTTTCGCCGTCGAGGATGCGGATATAGACCAACGCAACAGGGCTCGCGGCAGGCGGTGGCGTCTGCTGTGCCGTCGCCGGTTCGCTCACCTTCGCCGTTTCTGGCTTCACGTCTGGGGCGTTCGCGGCGGTTTCGGTTGGACGCGTCTCTGCCGGTGCCTGCGCAGCCTGCTCTGGCGCATCTTTGCCGCTGCTGAAAAGCATCGCGCCAGCGACAACGCCGACCAGCACGCCTGCGGCAACCATGCCCGGGATCCTGTAGCGACGCCAGTCGAGCAGCGACGCCGGCTGTTCCTCCTCCACCGGTACCAGCATGGTGCCGGGCTTTTTCGCCGTCAGCACGTCGTTAATCCCGGCGACCGGCATCTCTATCAGCGCGGCGAACTCATCGATGGACTGTGGACGGTCCTCCATGTGCAGCGCCAGCGCGCGGTCAATGGCCTGCAGCAGCGGAATGGAATAGCCCTGCGGCATGATTTCCACCAGCGGTTTGCAGGTATCCTGAATCGAGCGCACCACGCTGACCGGCGGCGGAGAACCCACAATCAGGGTACGCAGCACGGCGCCGAGGGCGTAAATGTCCGTCCACGGGCCCTGCTCGCTTTCGTTGTCGTCGGTGTACTGCTCAATCGGCGCAAAGCCCGGGCGCAGCATGGTTTCCGTTTCGTCGGAAAGGTTACCGATGGTGCGGCGCGCGGAGCCGAAATCGAGCAGCACCGGCAGGCCGTTATCCTGGATCTGGATGTTATCCAGCGAGATGTCTCGGTGCAGATAGCCTTCGTCGTGGATGGTCTTAATCGCACCGAACAGCATCGGCAGCGTGCGGCGGATCCAGGCCTCGTTGATCAGTTCCGGCTTTTCCTCGCGCAGGCGCGAAAGCGTGGTGCCGCTGTAAAATAGCGTCCCCATGTAGGCCGTGTCGTTTTGCACCCAGAAGCGCAGAACGTGCAGCAGGTTCGGGTGGTTAAAGCGCGCCAGCAGACGGGCTTCCTGGATAAAGCTGTTCAGGCCCGCGGAGAACGCTTTGCCAAAGCGCTCGCTGCGCAGCACCAGGGTCATGTCGTCGCCGCGTACGGCGAGCGAGGAAGGCATAAATTCTTTGATAGCGATAGTGCGTTCGAGCTGGTGATCCCACGCGCGATAGACAATGCCAAAACCGCCGCCGCCGATCACCTCTTTGATTTCAAACTCGTTGAAGCGGTACCCGACCGGGAGCGCGTTTGGGACAGTCCGATTGTTATCATTATCCGTCATCTTTTACAGTTCTCTTGATGATTATTACGCGGCAAACTGACAGTGAAACTCGCCCTGCTCGCAGGTGACGTGCAGACGTCGGTACTGTTCGTCGCTGCGGCTGGCGGTAAGTAAGATCTGGCTCATCTGAGGCAGCAGGGTGTTGGTCAGAATAGCATCCACCATGCGGCCGCCGGACTCCACCTCGGTGCAGCGCTGAACAATCTGTTCCACCACGCTGTCGTCAAACTCAGAAATAATGCTGTGATTCTCCTCCAGACGACGCTGAATGCGCTTGAGCTGCAGGCGAACAATCTGCCCCAGCATCTCGTCGCTGAGCGGGTAGTAAGGCACCACCAGCAGGCGACCCAGCAGCGCGGGCGGGAAGACCTCCAGCAGCGGCTGGCGCAGCGCGCCGCTTAACGCCTCAGGCTCCGGCATCAGGTCCGGATCGGCGCACATGGCGCTAATCAGCTCGGTGCCGACGTTGGAGGTCAGAATAATAATGGTGTTGCGGAAATCAATGTGGCGCCCCTCGCCGTCTTCCATCCAGCCTTTGTCGAAGACCTGGAAGAAGATCTCGTGGACGTCCGGGTGCGCTTTCTCAATTTCGTCCAGCAGCACGACGCTGTATGGGCGGCGGCGGACGGCCTCGGTTAATACCCCGCCTTCACCATACCCTACGTACCCCGGAGGCGCACCTTTTAAGGTGGAGACGGTGTGCGCTTCCTGGAACTCGCTCATGTTGATGGTGATGACGTTCTGCTCGCCGCCGTACAGGGATTCGGCGAGCGCCAGCGCGGTTTCGGTTTTACCGACGCCGGACGGACCGCACAGCATAAAGACGCCCACCGGCTTGTTCGGGTCGTCCAGCTTCGCCCGGGAGGTTTTCACGCGGCGGGCAATCAGGTCCAGACCGTGACGCTGGCCGATAACGCGCTGGTTCAGCGTGTCGGCAAGGTTGAGTACCGCGTCGATCTCGTTTTTCACCATCCGGCCCAGCGGGATCCCGGTCCAGTCAGAGACGACCGCGGCGACCACGTTTTCATCCACCGCGGCAAACAGCAGCGGCTCGTCTCCCTGTAAGGCGTTCAGCGCCTGCTGCTGCTCCGCCAGCTGGCCGCGCAGCTCGGCGGTATCTTCTTCGCCCGCCGCGAACAGCGCGGCGCGCAGGCGGATAATCTCCTGCACCAGGCTGCGCTCTTCTTCCCAGCGCCGGGCCAGGGCTTCGCGTTTTGTCTCATACGCGTCGCGTTCGGCGCGTAATGCCGTGACGCGCTCGGCATCACCCGCCCCCACGCGCGCTTCGCGTTCTGCGATCTCAATTTCCACGTCAAGCGCAGCAAGGTGGCGCAGGCAGTCTTCCAGTTGCGCAGGCGGCGCGCTCTGGCTCACCGCGACGCGGGCGCAGGCGGTGTCGAGCAGGGCCACGGCTTTGTCCGGCAGCTGACGCGCCGGGATGTAGCGGTGGGACAGCTTCACCGCCGCGCTGACCGCTTCGTCGAGCAGCAACACCTGGTGGTGCGTCTCCAGCGGCGACACGGTGCTGCGCAGCATCAGAATGGCTTTCGCTTCGTCCGGCTCGTGAACCTGCACCGTCTGGAAACGACGGGTCAGCGCCGGGTCTTTCTCAATGTACTTTTTGTATTCTGCCCAGGTGGTGGCGCCGATGGTGCGCAGCTGGCCGCGCGCCAGGGCTGGCTTCAGCAGGTTCGCCGCATCGCCGGTCCCCTGCTGGCCGCCTGCGCCAATCAGGGTGTGGATCTCATCGATAAACAAAATGATCGGCGTGGCGCTGGACTGGACTTCGTTAATGAGCGCCTGCAGACGGGCTTCAAACTCGCCTTTCATGCCTGCACCGGCCTGCAGCATGCCGATATCCAGCAGCCACAGCTGAATGTTCTGCAGCGGCTCCGGCACGTCGCCGTCGGCGATACGCAGCGCCAGCCCTTCCACCACCGCCGTTTTCCCGACTCCGGCCTCCCCGGTCAGCAGCGGGTTGTTCTGACGACGGCGCATCAGGATATCGACCATCTGGCGGATCTCCTCGTCGCGCCCGACGACCGGGTCAATCTTCCCTTCGCGGGCGCGGGCGGTCAGGTCCTGACCGTACTGGGCCAGCGTCCCCTGAGCAGCCGGAACCGCGCCCGCCGGTGCGTCGACGGCGGCAGCGGCCTGCTGCGTCTCTTTGCTGTTGGCGCAGATGGTATCGAACTGCTCAATCAATACCTCGACGCTAAGGCGGGTGAACTGCGCCGAAATGCTTTTCAGCACGTTGGCCAGGTTCCAGGTTTTGAGTATGCCGATCAGCAAATGGCCGCCGCGAATGCGGCTGACGCCAAACTTCAGCGAGCCGAAGACCCAGGCGCGCTCCACGGCGCTGTCGATATGCTCGGAGAGATCGGAAACGGAACTCGCCCCGCGCGGAAGCACATCCAGCGCGGCAACGATATCGCTCGTCAGCTGCTGCTCGTCGAGGGCAAAGTGGCGGATGACCTGCTGCAGATCGCCATCCTGCTGCTGCATCAGCTGATGCAGCCAGTGCACCAGCTCAACATAGGGGTTGCCGCGCAGCTTGCAGAACGCAGTGGCGCTTTCCAGAGAGGTAAATAACAGCGTATCCAGTTTGCCGAAAAGCACGGCACGGCTAATTTCTGACATGTTAGTTTCCATTAACAATGATTCGGTATACGGAAGGATTACCGCTCTGCGCGATACACCAGATCGCCGCGCGGGACAGGCTGCGGCTGAAGGCCCAGCCAGGTGTTATAGCCTAATCGCCCATGACTGCCGAGCGTGGCGCCCTGCACCGCGTCTGCGCGCAGGATCACCCGCGTTTCCCATTCAAACTCCACGCCGGCGTACTGACGCACCCAGTCGCGCAGCTCGGTGACCCACGCTTCACCCGGCAGAAAGCGGTTGTACTCCTCCGCGCTCAGCGGGCCAATCTCGATGCGAAACTTATGCTGCACGTCGCGGACGGCGACGCCGAGAAAGGCGGACTCACCCATGCGCGGCATACGGCGTCCTGCTCCCAGCTGCGCCTGCTCGCGCGTGGAGAGCGGCATCCACTGCGGCACGTTGCTGACCAGTTTGACCGGCGCCTTAAAATAGCTGCGCAGGATCTTCTCCAGCCCCTCCGGATCCCGCCCGTGACGGGTCAGGTGCCCGGCGTGGGTAAAGCGCGCGTGCGCGCTCAGGCTGCCGTTGTCCATCTGACCCGGCTGGCCCATGCCAATCAGCGACGCCAGATAGCCCTCAAAGCGCTTGTTATCGGCGCGGTCCAGCGAGACGGTAGGCTGCGCATCCGCCCACGCGCGGTAAAACAGCAGCGCCAGACGATGGTGGAACAGATCGGCAAACGCGCTCAGGCTGGTGTCCTGATGATGATAAATACGCTCGCGGGCGTACTCGGTCATGTGGACCGGCAGCGGGCCGTTCGGGCCAAACAGGCCGAAGCTGAGGATAGAGACCTCATGCAGCCCGCTCTCTTCCCGCTGACGCACCCTGGCCAGCGTCGACGGGGCAAAACTCATCGACGGCTGCTGGCCGATGCGCAGCGGTTCAAATTTTGGCAGCGGCGCGCGGCCCAGCGGATAGCGCTCGCCGCCCTGGGCATCAATGCGCCTTAACAGCTGAATCAGATCGTAGCGCCAGGGCGTCTCACGGACGCCGTGCCAGAACGCATCCGGCAGCTTCGTCAGGCGATGCACGCGCAGCGGTGCAGTGGCGGCGTCACTCATATCAGCGCCCTTTTACCCATGCGCGGCGCCCAGTAGCCAATCTCGCCGCGCTGCTGACTCTTCAGGGTGAACTCGGTGAAGCTGTTGATAGAGACCAGGCGGGCAAAGAGGCGCTCCATCACGCTGCCGAAGAGCCACGGACTGGCCCCCGAAAAGGCTCGCTCATCCACCGTCAGCGTAATGCCGATCCCGCGGGCGAACACCACCGGGCCGGGTTCAGGCACGCGGCGGTGAACCGGCTCCAGCACGCAGTGGCGCACCCCCTCCACCTGACGCGCAACGGGCGTTTCGGCCAGGTTGGCGTACAGCCCTAACAGCTGGCGCAGCGCGGCAGCCCCCTCCTCATTGTCACTGTCCATCAGGCTGAGGTAGTTCATCTGCAGCTGGCTGATAAGCCGCCAGGTGCTGAACCCTTCCGCCAGCGCCGGACGCGGCGGCGTCGGCCCTTTACGCAGGGTGAGGGATTTCACCGGCATGGAGTCAGCCATAATGAACTCCCCGAGCTCCTGCTGCAGCATCAGCGGCAGGTCACGGCTGGTGCAGAGCACCTCCGCAGAGATATAGCGCAGGTTTTCCTGCCACGGCGCGTGCTGTTCATCCACCAGCGAGACGAAGACCTCCGAGCCGATATAGCCGGTACGGGTGCCGTAGCGCAGGGCGTGCTCGGACAGCACGCGCTGCTCGCGTCGCAGGGAAAAATAGGCCCCGTAGTTGCCCGCATCGCCGCTCCAGGTGCTCCAGAACGGACGAAACGTCTGGTCATCACGCTGGCCGTCCGCGCTGCCATAGATTTTTTTCACGGCGTAGATTTCATAATCCAGCGGACGGATGTTATCGACCACCAGATGGTATTCATGCTGACCGTCATTAAGCTTCTGCCGCGCCGCAACTTTCGGGAACAGGTTGATGACCGGGGTGCAGTGCAGCGCCAGATGGCTGGCATCGACCACGCGCTCCAGCTGTTCATCCGACTTATCCAGCAGGATGAAAATGTCGAAGGCTTTTTCACCTTCACAGCGCTGGATGAGCGTGCTCAGGCCGCTGAGGCTAATGAAGCGGAAACGGGCCGGAAACGCGAAATACTCCTGCAGCAGGCGATAGCCGTCAAAGTTGCGCAGATCGTCCGGAAGCAGCGCCTGGTCAGGCTCAAAACCCTCCTGGCGCAGCGCATCCGTTGCCAGCAGCTGTCGCTGCGGCTGCGGGCTGACCGTCTGACAGACGATCCCGGCGTGGTGCTCCATCACCAGCTCCAGCAGCTTCAGCGCCTCGATATCCGGACCGGCGAGGAAAAATTCCAGACGGTCGAAGTCCAGGTGCCCGAGATGTTGCGGGCCGTCGCAGGCGATGCGGATCCGCAGGGCGCTGCCGATCCCCCGCTGGCTCAGACCCAGCTGTGCGAGCGGCAAATCGGCGGGGACTCCGCCCAGCTCGACCTTGTCGATTTTCAGCGGCAGCAGGTTGACCTCGTGCGCCGTGGTATAGCTGCAGGTCACGCCGGTTTTTTTCAGCGCCAGGCTGTCCATCATGGTACCGCGCGGCACGACGAAGCCCTTGCTCAGGTCGCCCCGGCTGCTGTCGGGCAGAATCTCCGCAATCGCCATCGACGGCGTGGGCGCAAGATAGTTCGGCGCAATCATCTCCAGCAGACGCTGGGAGAAGCGCGGAAACTCCGCGTCCATTTTCATCTGCACGCGGGAGGTCAGGAAGGCGAACCCTTCCATCAGACGTTCGGTATACGGGTCCGCCACGTCGATGCCGCGCATGCCCAGCCGTCCGGCGACTTTAGGGTAGCGTTCGGCAAACTCGGCCCCCATTTCGCGCAGGTAGGCCAGCTCACGGTTGTAGTATTCGAGCAGTTTACTTTCCATGATTACCCCGCATCTTTCAGTTCAAAATGGCCGTTTTCCAGATCGACATCGGTGCGAAACAGAAACTCCAGCGGGTACGGCACGCACCATAAACGCCCTTTGATCTCGATGGAGAGCACGTTGTGCAGATCCAGCGAGGAGGTATCTGACACGCAGCGGACCTGCAGCCCCTGCGGCAAAATGCGTGGTTCAAAATTGATGATGGCCTCGGTGAGCTTGCGCTGAATGTCGTGCCATTCGATGTCCGACATTCTTTTCCCGGCCAGGGGCGCGACGCCGAAGTTAACCACCGAGCGGCTCACGTGCGGTAGCGCGCTTAAATCGCCGGAGGCATCGTGGTTGATGGTATTAAACAGCCACTGCAAATCGCGCAGCACATTGCGGCGCAGGGCGGCGTGGGTGATCAGATTGCTGTTGGCCGACTCACGCTTTTTTTCCGGGTCGTTATCGGTGAGGCGATCGAGCAGCGAGGGCTGCATTTTGTCGCGCGCCCCCACCTTCTCCTGCTTGCTGCGGGCTTGCCAGCCGCTGCGCAGCAGATCGCCTTCGCCAGCGGGATTACTCATCGGCTCCATCCGTCGCAAACGTCACGAGGCTTAAGGACAGCAGCGGGCTTTCGCTTTGCTCGCTCAGCCAGGCCTTCTGGCCCTGGCCTTCATAGAGCGTGCCGTCAGTATCGAGCGGGTGCCAGTCGGTGGTCCGCCCGAGTTTAACCGCGTCAGAGGCATCGGCCGCAAACGGGTAACGCGCCGGGATCTGGCACACCTGCTCCGTCCCGTCCGTCAGGCGCACCAGCGCGTGACGCCAGACCAGGTCGGTCACGCTGGCAGGCGCCTGGAAACGGATCTCCGCGATAGCGTTAAACGGCAGCCAGAAATAGCGCCCGTTGACGATGGTTTCGCACACCGGGCCGAGACGGGCATCGCCGTCCATCAGCCAGTCAAAGGCCTGCGTCTCCTCGTTTTCGAGGGTAATCTGGCCGGGGGTGGCCTGCGCCTGTTCAAGGGCTTCCAGACGCAGCGCCTGCGCGCGCTCGCCCTCCTCGCTCAGCGCCGCCGCAAGGGTGGTTAGCCACGGCCACTGGGTTTCAGGCATCGCCGGACGCGCCTGTCCCGCCATCACCTGCGCGCGCTGCAGCTCGCCCTGAATGGACTGCTCCAGCAGCGTGACGGTAGGTTTCGCCTGCGGCTTCAGCGCCAGCCAGCTTTTCAGCTGGGTCAGGGCGCGCGTCCAGTTGCCGCTAAGGGTTAAAAACTGCACGAACGCGGCGCGGAGGTCGGCATCCGCCGGACGGGCTTTGATTTCTGCTTCCAGACGCGCAAGCGCGTCGTTGAGCGACTCACCCGCCAGGTGTTGATAGAGCGTATTCATCGCCATTCCTTAATTTGCCGCGCGCCAGGCGCCAACGGCCGGATCGCGCAGCTGAGGACGCAGGGTGTCAATCAGCACGATATTCAGCGGGGTGCCGGGTGCCACCCAGGCGCTCCAGGTTTTTTTCACCGCCGCGATACGCGCCTGCAGTTTTGCATCGTCGCTGGCGGTTTCACGGGAGATCTCCACCGCGATGGTGCCGTTGCTCTTCCAGCTGTTCAGGGCGCTGTCGTAAGGCAGGATCATCCAGCTCTGGTCGCTGTTTGGGGTGCTGAATACCATGCGCTCTTTGTTGACGGAGGTGATCAGCGCGTTTTCCGGGTCGGCGCTCTGATTCAGCCCGGTGACCGGGAAGCCATGAATGTACGTTACCGCCATCTCTTTCTGCCCGCCGTTGCGGGACTGCGACACAACGGTGTGTCCGCTCAGCCAGCTGCCATTCCCGCAGCGGGTGGTGTCAGAATCCGGAATGAAGAGCGCCGGTGCAGAGGCGCCCCCTTCCCAGAAGGTGCGCAGGTGGCAGCCGTCCTGCAGGGTAAACTCCTGCCACGGCGTACGGTCGGCGGCAACGGTGCGGGAAGCCACGTTCTGATCGGGCGGCAGTAACGCGCCGCTGGCTGGGGTGGCGGTGACGGTCGCAGCAGGCGCGGCCTGCTCCTGTTTCACCACCAGCGCCCAGTCCTGCGCTTTGCCAGCCGTGCCCTGCGCCAGCGTGGTTCCCGCCGGATCGTTGAGCGTCCAGCTGAGTTTATTGACTTTACTGCACTGGTGTTCCAGCAGCGCGCCAAGACGCGGCACAAAGTTCTCCAGCACGGAGACGTCTTTCTTGCCGTTCGCCACAATGCGCAGCGCCACCTCAGGCTTACACCAGCTCTGCGGCGTGTTGTCTTTGATGTTGTCGATCCAGATATCCAGCTTCTGCGCAGGAGACTGCACGATGCGGAAATTTTCAGCCTGCGCGGTAGAAGTCGCCGCCAGAAGTGCCAAACCCGATAGCCAAAGTTTCATATCGTTCCTTGTGTGTCTAATCAGTTCCGCAGGGAAGAAATTGTGCTGCGTCAGAGAGGGTGTGCAGCAAAGTGGTGTCCTGAGGGTTGCCCATCCATACCGCCAGGGCAGTATAGTTATCCTGGGCATTCCCCTCCTGTTCGCCATTCTTTTGAATGATTTGGTTCATTAAGGTCAGCCACTCCTGCGGCGTATTCACCATATGCAGCGACTGCTTCATTTGCTCTTCGCTGACGCCGTGCCAGAACCCGTCGGTGCAGAGTAAAAAGGCATCGCCGTCTTCAACCTGCACCACGTCGCTGTAGCTCGCTTCCGGCCCGCCGTTTTCAATTCCCAGCGCCAGATAGAGCAGATTGCTGTTCAGGTTGTCGGTCTGGTGCCCGGCATCTTTCATCTGCTGCACCAGGCTGTGGTCGGTGGTCACATGCCACAGCCATCCCCGGCGGAACAGGTACAGGCGGCTGTCTCCGGCATGGGCCCAGTAGGCCAGCCCGTAATCACGGTCAATGAACAGGCTAACCAGCGTCGTGCCCATCCGGCGATAGTCCTGAACGGCCTGCTGTTCGCTGAGAATAGTGCGATTCGCCGTCTGCACGTAGTCGCGAATATGCTGCGCATTAAGATGTTTGTCACCATCAAAGCGGGAGATAATGCTGTTGCGGGCCAGCGCGGCGGCCACTTCGCCGCCCGGCAGCCCCGCGATGCCGTCGCAGACGACAAAGCAGGCTGAACGTTCCCCAATGGTTTCTCCCGTCTGATCCTGGTTGCTGGCGCGCGTCCCCTGGCGGGAGAGAGAAGCCGTTGCGATATTCATTTGTCTTCCGATCCGCTCTGTGAGTCTTTGTACTGATTCACCTCCATGTCATACGCATGAAGGAAGGCCTCGCCGAACAGGGTGTGGAAGTCGTCCTCAATCTCGCCCGCCGTCTCGCCATAGCTGCGAACAAAGTAGTCCCACAGGGCGGCTTTGCGGCTGCCCGGCAGCGCCAGACGCGAGGTCATGCCGTTCTGCTTCGCCTGCTCTTCCAGCTGTTCCGGGTTAAAGGACTGCAGCATCGCGGCAATAATGGCGCGGATGCCGGAGATCATGCCCAGCTGGTGCGCCTGCAGGTCGATCAGCGCGTCGCGCACGGATTTGGTTGGCGGCATAAAGCCCGGCATCGGGGTGCCGAACATCTGGATTAACACGGTTTTGCCGGTCGGCAACAGCTTGAACGGGTTGTTGGCATCGTCCAGCACCATGGTCATGTCGGCTTTTACGCCGCGCTTGAGAATGGAGCGCGAGGAGAGCAGCGCCACGGTCCCCTGAGAGAACATGCCGAGGATCTGCCCCAGCTGACGCATATTTTCACGGTCAAACTGCGGAACGGGCTGCATTTCGCTGAGTCCCATCCCCTCCAGCAGCGCCTCCAGCAGCTCGCCCTGCAGCACTTCGCCCTTCTCACCGCTGTTTGCCGTGGCGGCTGGGGCGGCGGCGTTATTGACCGGATCGATGCGCAGGCGGCCCTTCGGGGCCTGAGCGCTGCTGCGCGCAACGGCCTGTGGCGTCGGCATCGTGAAGCCAGCGTAATCCGGTCGCGCGGGTTCTTCTTCAGCACGCGGTTCCTCCTGCGGCTCAGGGGCGAACAGCGGAGAATCGGCCAGCGCGTCCTCTTCCTGCTCAGGTTCCGGCACGGGGGCTGGCTTCTCGTTAATCACGTCATCCGGATGGGTTAACGGCGCGCCGCCCATCAGCCCGAGCGGGTCGTCATTACGCGCGGCTGGCGCGCTGGACTTACCGCCAAACAGGGCCAGCGGATCGAGCTCATCCGTCCCCTCTTCGTTCGGGGCTGGCTGGGTCTCAACCGGTGGCACCAGCGTGGAAGGCGTAACGTCGTCAAAAATGCTCTCTTTTTTAAACAGCGCTTCGTCGCTGAACAGCGAGTCCGGATCGACATGCTTACGTTCGAGCGTGGGATCGCTGTCGTTGAACATCGCCAGCGGATCTTCGGCGTTACGCTCCGGGGCTGCAGGCTGGGAGAACGGATCGTGCGATGCCGCAGGCTGCGGTTTTGTACGGTTGCTGGAGATGCTGTCGGAGATGGAAAACTCCTGCATCAGGCTATCCCAGATCTCCGTTGGCACGGCGGTCGGCTCGGCTTTCCCACGGGGTGCGGCACTCGCCGGTTTCGGCTGCTGCGCAGGCGCAGGAGCCACGGTCGGACGCGGCTGCTGGTGCAGGCTGGCCGCCATGCGGCTCACGGGCTGGGTATCGTGGATCAGCTCGGTCACTTCGATACGGTAGTCATCAATACCGAGAATGTCGCCATCCTGCAGCTCAACCTGACGCCCTCGCTCCAGCGGAATGTCATTTAATACCACACGGGTAACGCTGCCGCGGTTGGTGACGCGGCATTCGCCCTGAGCGTCCACGTGAACAATGGCCTGCAGACGAGAGATGGTGCGGTCATTGTCCGGCAATACCAGATTGTTATCCGTACCGCGCCCAATGGTGCCGCCCGGGGCGTAAAAATCACAGCTGCTTTGCGGCGGCTGATGACCGGGTTTCGTAGAAATAATCGTGAATCGCATGGCGTATTCCTGCTGGTATGATTAGCGCTCAAACGCTGCCGCTCTCGGGGCGAGAACGGCGGCGTTTGGGGTTAACACATTCTATTCAGTCTGCGTAAGCTTAAACTGGCCTGAGGGACCTTCTTGTAAGGTGAAGCGGGCCGCATAGCGAATAGAATCGTTTTTCCCTGACACCTTCAGGGCAACATCATATTCTCCGGCTTGCCACGCAATCCCCTGCCACTGGTGACACTGTTGGGTCGTTAACGTCACTTCAGGGCTAAACGTTGACGGCGGCGATACCGCTTTCCATTCATTTCCCGCGCGTTTCATAATGGTGGGTGAATGGCTGGTGACCGGCGCTTCTAACCCGGAATTAGCAGGGATAGCAAAGCAGGGTTCATTATTTTTCAGCGTTACCGAAAGCGACTGATATTGTTCTGGATGAGACAAACAGGCGCTGACCATTAACGTGACTGCAAACACACCGAATAACTTTTGCATAATCATGCCCGCCAATCCTGAGGGCTCTTGAGGTTGATAATGACCGGGGAAAACTCCCCGGCCACATGCGCAATTACGCTTCTTTGTTCTCTTTGATGTTCCAGCCAGCGCTGCTTTCAGCACCTTTACCACCCGACGTGGTCTGCTCCCAGTACTGCTGTTTCACTTTCGCAGCCTGGAATGCATAGGTCACACCAACGGTATCGCCATTGTCAGCACCGGTATACTGAACAGAGGTCACCAGCACATCTTCCAGCGTGATGCGGGAGTATTCCACCTGCTGGCCGCCCGCTTTACAAACGGACAGCTCAACTTTAGTCAGGTGTTTACCGCTTGCGCAGTGTTTCAGGATAGCGGTGGTGGATTTGTCGATCAGCGCGTTAACGTGCAGGTCGTTAAAGTTAACTTTACCGGCACCGCCGCCACCGCCAACGCTCATATTACCTGGCTGGGAAGCGCCCCAGGAGAAGGAGGTAATATCAGTCCAGCCGGTGTGGTTAGAATCTTTCGATTCGCCCGTAACACCCTCGACCTTCAGAAACATATCAATAGCCATAATATCTACTCTTCGTGGATGAACAATATTGCTTTCGAAAAAGCACTTATATGGCAAACAGGAAAGCATGGGGCTGAATAAAACCGTCCATATTTTACCTCTGCCTCATATCAAATGACCCGTGTCATTTGACAGTCTTACATTCCCCCGGAATAAATGGAAAGAATGTGAAGTCTTTTACTACTGCGGGTTATCCTGAATCCAGGTGCGGTCAGGATTTCCGATGATTAATTGAGGAACAAGTTTATTAAGTTCGTCACTATGATAAAGACGCAGACAATTTAACGTGACACCTTTTACGTCGGGCTTTCGCTCAGCATGAAACCCGTTAATGTGATCTTTATATTTTCCAATGAGCGCATCCATTTTCTCAGTGCCATTTTCAGCATCAAAAGGTATCCACTCAATGAATGCACTCGCAGTGCGAGCGGCGTCAGTAGAAAACTGGCTGCCTTTATCTGCCACCTGCGCAAGGCAGCGCGCAAGGACAAAATCTTTAACTACCTGCCGGTATGTTTGCTGCTGATAAAAATCAACGTATGGGTTATCGCCGCGAGCAGAAAAACATAAGCAAGCGAGCAAAAGAAATGCTGTCTTTAGCTGCCTGGATGAAATTATTTTAATTCCCAAAACCAGATTTCCTGACAGTACGGAAAGCAATCGGAGTTACATATAAACGAATTATTACTCAGAGGCTCGATAAGGTCGATATGACCACCGCCATACCCATCAATTTTATTGAAGAAAACAACGCCTTTTCGGCCCAACATCGATCGCGCACCCGCCTCACGATCGGTAAAGATTTCTGCCTTGCCAAACACATGGGATTTATAAAGTTGATCCGCAAGTAATTTTGCGCCGGGTTCGATTGTTTTTCCTTTATAGGGGCCCGACTTTATGGGTAAACGCCCTGTGAATTCAACATTACATTTTAACAATGCCAGACTCATTCTTACCGCACAGGTATTTTCGTATGCCGGTTGCTGCTTGATAATCGTTGAATAATCATAGCCAATTTCTGAGAAGACCTGTTCACCCGAGGCAAAACCCGCGCGGGTATGATTTGAAGAGTAATGCTGACGTTTTAGTTGTTCGTATAATGGTCTCATTTGTCACTCTCCTTTTTGCACGGGCGTAATTCTTTCATTCCGTCAATGATGATTTTTGAAGCGCGTTCCTCGCCTTGCTGTTTCGATAAGTTCGCAAAACGAGAATAGAGAAACTCATGTAGCGTATTTGGCAAAAAAGGCCTGCCCTTGCACCATGCAGTGCCCTCAGACGCGTCGACTACGCCGAGAAGATACATATTTGCCTTGATGCGTTCACGTTCATTCGTTTTCGACAGCCAGGCTTTAGCGAAACGATCTGCACTCAAATTTAAATCGTATCCCGTTAACAACGTCGGATCGCGTTGAAAGTTTGATGTGTCATCCTGAGGCAATGCTTCCGCTTGAGGGTATTTATAATTTCCGGCGTCCGCGCTTGCCAGAGTAGAAACTGCCAGCAAACTGGTTGCGATCAAAAGTCTATGTTTCACCGTATATCCTTATTCACTGACAGAAATTAGCTAAGCTCTTTACGTTCAAATGGCCGGCCCCTGCGGGCCGGCAATCATCATCACGCGTCTTTCGTCTTCAGCGACGGCAGTTTAGAAACCAGGCGCAGAGAAACGGTCAGACCTTCCAGCTGGTAGTGAGGACGCAGGAAGAACTTCGCGGCGTAGTAGCCCGGGTTGTCCTCAATCTCCTGCACCTGCACTTCCGCAGCCGCCAGCGGTTTGCGGGACTTGGTCTCCTGGGAGGAGTTCGCCGGGTCACCGTCGACGTAGTTCATGACCCAGTCGTTCAGCCAGCGCTCCATCTCTTCGCGCTCGCGGAAGGAGCCGATTTTGTCGCGCACGATGCACTTCAGGTAGTGGGCAAAACGACAGCAGGCGAACAGGTACGGCAGGCGAGAGGCCAGACGCGCGTTGGCGGTGGCATCCGGGTCGTGGTACTCGGCCGGTTTTTGCAGGGACTGCGCGCCGATGAAGGCAGCAAAGTCGGAGTTTTTGCGGTGAACCAGCGGCATAAAGCCGTTTTTCGCCAGCTCGGCTTCACGACGATCGCTGATGGCGATCTCGGTCGGGCACTTCATGTCCACGCCGCCGTCATCGCTCGGGAAGGTGTGGCACGGCAGGTTTTCCACCGCCCCGCCGGACTCCACGCCGCGAATCGAGGTGCACCAGCCGTACTCTTTGAAGGAGCGATTGATGTTGGCGGCCATCGCGTACGCGGCGTTCGCCCAGGAATAGCTATTGTGGTTCGCGCCGTCGGTCTGCTCTTCAAAGTCAAAGCTGTCGACCGGGTTGGTGCGAATGCCGTACGGCAGGCGCGACAGGAAGCGCGGCATCACCAGGCCCAGATAGCGGGCATCTTCGGATTCACGCAGTGAACGCCAGGCGGCGTATTCGGTGTTCTGGAAGATCTTGGTCAGGTCGCGCGGGTTGGCCAGCTCCTGCCAGGACTCCATCTGCATCACGCCCGGTGCGGTACCGGTAATGAACGGACAGTGCGCCGCAGAACCGATGCGCGCCATTTCCCCCAGCAGCTCAACGTCCTGCGGGCTGTGGTCGAAGTAGTAGTCGCCGACGATGCAGCCAAACGGCTCGCCGCCGAACTGACCGTACTCCTGCTCGTAGATTTTTTTGAAGATCGGGCTCTGGTCCCAGCCCACGCCCTTGTAGCGCTTCAGGGTGCGGCCCAGCTCCTGCTTGGAGATGCTCATAAAGCGGATCTTCAGCATCTCGTCGGTTTCAGTGTTGTTCACCAGGTAGCTCAGACCGCGCCAGGCGCTCTCCAGCTTCTGAAATTCTTCGTGGTGAATGATCTGGTTCACCTGCTGCGACAGCTGCTCGTCAATACCGGCAATCAGGTTCTGAATGGTGCGGTAGGTATCGTTCGAGAAGGTGACGGTATTTTCCAGCGCCTGCTGCGCCAGGGTTTTGACCGCGCTTTCGACGGCGGAACGCGCCTGGTCGGTTTTCGGGCGGAACTCTTTGTTCAGCAGCGCGCTGAATTCATCCTGGCTGAACGCCTGACCCGCCTGCTGCTCGTGTTGTTGAGTCTGGTTGCTCATCGATTATTCCTCGCTACCTTTCGCGCTTTCGTCATTTTTCGGCAACTGGCTCAGGGATTTGAGCAGCGTCGGATCCTGCAGAATTTTTGCGATCAGCTCTTCCGCACCGTTTTTACCGTCCATATAGGTCAGCAGGTTGGAGAGCTGGGTGCGCGCTTCCAGCAGCTTGTTCAGCGGCTCAACCTTGCGGGCCACCGCGTCCGGCAGGAAGTCGTCCATGCTGTCGAAGGTCAGATCCACGTTGAGCTTACCTTCGCCGGTCAGGGTGTTGTCCACCTGGAACGCCACGCGCGGCTTCAGCGCCTTCATGCGTTCGTCAAAGTTGTCGATGTCAATTTCGAGGAATTTACGCTCGTCGACGGCCGGCAGGTTTTCCACCGGTTTGCCGACCAGATCGGCCATAACGCCCATCACAAACGGCAGCTGAATTTTACGTTCTGCACCGTAGATCTCTACGTCATACTCGATCTGCACGCGGGGGGCACGGTTACGTGCGATGAATTTCTGCCCACTGTTACTCATTGCCATGATGTTCTCCATCAAAGATGCGCGGTGAAGGTGAAACGACAGGCTCCATGCCTGACGTCATAATGCCTGGACGCGCTATTCGCGGCGCCCAAAGATGTTTTCCAGTTGGTTAACGCCGTCTGGCGCCAGGTCGCGAATAATGTCCATAAAGTTAAGTTCTGACAGCCGCTGCACCCGTTCAATCATCAGCGGTGCGGGGTGGCTCGGTTCGTACTGCGCAAAATACTGCTTCGCTTTTTCCAGCATCAGCTGGGCGTCGGCGCGGCTGGTGACCTGCACGCTGCGCCAGTCGGTCACCGGCTGAACGGGCTGCGTTGCCGTCGGCTGCTGCTCAGTCTGGGGTTCAGCCTGCGCTTCACGGTTCGGCAGCAGCTTGCTGATGTCGGTCACCTGACAGGCGCTGGCCACCAGCCCCACGGTTTTCAGCAGTTGCTCCATCTCAGGTACGCCGCTTTCATCGAGATGCCCGATGAGCAGCTCGCGAATGGCCAGCAGACGTTCGTTAATGACGATGACCGCGGCGGTCCCCGGCTGGTCGCCGCGAGCCAGCTCGTCAATCAGCCGCGGGCGCCCGCCGGGATAGTCCGGACATTCGGTTTTACTGCCGTCCAGCAGCGCCTGGGCATCCCGCAGCGAAATTTCATCGCCGTTTGAACGCAGCAGCGAGGCGTTGCGTACCGCGACCGTCAGGTCGGATTTATCACTCAGCCCGGCGAGAGCGTTGATGCGGTAGAACGGGTCGGTTTCGCCATACTCTTCGAGCAGCGGATAGAGCGGCTCCCAGTAGCGGGCGATCGCCTCCTGCACCAGCAGTAATCCGTCCGCGTAGCCCGCCAGCCCGCGACGGCGGGTCCAGGCATGGGTTAACGCCAGCAGGACGCGAAGATCTTTGGTGCGGGTCAGCAGGCTGGTGGCGTATTTTTCGACCGTGTTCCAGTCAGCAGGCTCCGCCGGAATGATGGTGTCGCCAAACTGCTGTTCCGCTTTCCCAAGGCTTGCCTGGTTCATCGCCTGGAAGTCAGCGTCGTACTCCAGGTTTTCGCCGCAGGGGTTGTCAGGGCTTATGGGCGCGAGAAATTCTTCGATATTCATGAGATCCCTGCTTATTCAAACATAGGCGGATAGAGACCATGACGGCCCGGACGGGCGCCCCCTGCCGGATCGAACAGCAGGGTGAAAAGCTGCCCGGTAAAGTTACCGCTGTGCACGTGGGTGTAGAGCGGGTATCCGTCGCAGCGGTTGGTCCACCAGTAGCTGGTCTGACGCAGCGGGTCAAAGCACTCTGCCGCCTGAGGCCAGCCCAGCGTGCTCTGGCCGTCCTCGTCGTAGCCAATCACATCCAGGATGTCGGAGCGCTTTTGCGGCTCGACCGGCTGCGGCGCCGGAATGGACATCAGCATCTCGTCGAGCTGCGAGGCGGAAAAACTGTTGCGCACCGCGTGCAGCCCCAGGCGTCCAATCTGCTGATACCAGCTTTCGGCCTGGCTGAGCAGGCTGGTCGACCACTCTGACGGGGCGAAGCTCAGCTGAATGCAAACCGGGTATTGTCGGCCGACGCTGTCGCGCCCGGGCAGCAGACAGCCCATCTGGATCATCTGGCTGCCCAGCATGGGCGGTACCACAAAATTCCAGACGGGTGCTTTCTGAAACGGGCGCTCGCCGCTGCGCTGCTCTTCCTGCTGCCAGGCCAGCAGACCAACCTGGAACCAGTGCGACCACTGGCGCTGTAAGGTGTCAGGAAAGCGGCGCTGCAAAAAATCTCCGGCGCTGGGTAACTTGCCATACCAGCTGTAGCGGTTCATCGCAGGGGTATTCGTCATACGGCTGTCCTTGCGGTTATGGGCATGAG
>OMGL01001003.1_pt1 | contig 19405 bp, 30 predicted proteins | sample 1645831 | NCBI WGS metagenome assembly OMGL01 (sample SAMN00849301, study PRJEB25192) | human gut metagenome | reverse complement strand
CAGCTTTCGCCAGCGATGAGTTCTTGTGGTAGTCGGCTACGAGATCCACCAGCGCACGACGGCGGCGATTCTCGCTCATCGAGAACAGCTCTTTCACAATGCTCTCATTGTCGCCCGGGTCGGCACGGAAATGCCGCTGGAATACACGCAGCGCACTTTCGTAACTCTTCGGGCGCTCTGGTCGAATGAACTGATAACCTGCCTTCATCGCAAACGGGTTGTATTTGCTCATTGAGGACTGGATTTCGATGATCGGCCTGTTGTGCATCCGGCTCACCAGGTTAATCATGCGATAAGAAACGCCCACACCGCGGTATTGAGTGTCCACCACTGAACGGCTGATCACCGCAAAGTTGTTATTCACATAGCGACCCCAGAACTGGTTGGCCACCGTCGTATTAGTGGTCGGCTTCAGTTTTGGGAACATGCGATGGCGCGGCGCCAGAAGCAATTTTGGAAATGCCACCACAACTACGCCCACCAGCCGACCATCAAGCTCGCAGCGGTAATAGGTTGGCGCGAAGGGCTTGCCGTCAGTTTTGTAGTGCAACGACTTCAGAGCATTCCAATCCTCCACGGTGCCGCGCGTCACGGTCATACGCTCCAGAAAATCCAAATGCTTCGGGAACTCATCTGGCTGATAGCGTTTAATGGTTACGTCGTTCATCGCACCACCTTACGAGTGCCATAGCCACCGCGACGAATGGTTGAAGGGTGACGCGTCACAATATCCTCGATCGCCGGCAAACCACCCGCCTTCTTATCGGCAAGGAACTTGACGCGAGCCTTCACGAACTCTTCAACGATGTAGCCCTGCAGATAAGTGAAAGCCTCCTGATCCGAAGGCATCAAATCATGGTGCTGACCGGTGATAAGCGCGATATGCAAGGCTTCGTGCCAGTAAACAGACTCGTTGTAGTTCTCAGGCAGATAAACGCAGTGAACATTCGTGTCGTACTGGATGTAGCCCAGGTCAGTAACCATGCCACCAACCCCGGCCACATATTCGCTCTCATCCAGCCCATAGAGTTGTTTGATCACCTCTACATAGCGTTTCTCACCAAACACCACGACGCAGCGGTTGTAATATGGCGCGACACGGAAACCGTAGGCGCCATGGGCGCGAAGCCAATCTTGCCACTCAGCCTCATGCGTCCAGCGGCGGCGCAGCTCAGCCCCCTCATAAATCGGGAAAACCTTTTTAAGCTGCATAGTCCACCTTCACACGTTCTTTGTAGTGCTTAGTGATCTGTACATCCGGGCGCAAAGCATTTTTGAGGTCTTCATGCGTGGTTGCCACCATGACAGTTGCCCCAGCTTTGCGAGCGGCGCGCTGGAGATTAGAGGCAACCACCTGGGCAGTTACTCGATCCAGAACTGCGCCAAACTCATCAGCCACCCATACCTTTGCGCCGGTTTCGATCAGCTTTGCGATTTTCAGGCGGTAACGCTGGCCGTCCGACATTTCAGAAGGCTTGCGAACGAACAAATAGGCATCGTTCAACCCAGCCATTGACAGTAGCCCCAGCGCCTCGCTGGTGGTCTTGCCCAGCTGGTCGATGACGTTTTTGCTGTCATCAAAGGCAAAGTCTTCGATTGACGCTACATCCTGCCCTTCTTCCCTCATCAAACGCTGAAGCTCACGCAAGACTACAGATTTGCCAGAGCCAGATTGACCGGTAATGTACACGACATCACCGCCTCTGATTTCCAGCTCCAGGTTGTCGTAAAGCGACCACTCCTTTTCATCAAGACCCAGACCAAATGACTCCGCGATCTCCAGCGTTCGGGTGGTTTTGGTTACACGCGTTTGGAAGGCTACGTTGATGAGGTAATTGCTCATGCTTCTTCCCCATCGACAGCTTCCTCAGAAACACGCTTCGCATAAGCGACAAATGCTTCTGCCCCGCTCTCTCCCGTCACTTCTTCCATATGGGCGAGCAAATCCCCAACGACCAACGCAGAGCCAGCAGGGAGTGTTTTAAAGCCCAGCACGTCGATCACTCGTAATTCCGATTCCGCTACTTCCCGGGAGATCTCTTCATGCTCTTCATGCTGGCGCACGGATTCGTGACCCAAATCCATTACCAATGAATCGGTGGCCATGTCTTCCGTCATGCTGCCAACCAAAACGCTCAGCTCACGCTCATCGAAGCCAATTACAACCTCATCGCCCAGCACCAGCTCTTCCAGCTCTTTTTGCAGCTTGATAGCGTCATAATCGGTGCTGGCCAGACGGTTATCTTCCAGACGTTTCGCACGAACAGAGACTTCGTCGAGATCAGCCCGGATAATTACCGGCACCAGGTCAAGACCAGCATAAATTGCAGCTTCTCGGCGGCCGTGGCCGGTGATGATCACCATTTCTTTATCAACGGTGATTGGCTGGTCAAATCCACGCTTTGAGATTGCCGCAGCCAAATCACGAATCTGGGTTTCATCGTGCTTTTTGGCATTGGCCTCATACGGAACCAGTGTTTTAGGGTCGAGATACACGATCTCAAATGGAGTGCTCATCAGTTACGTTCCTTGTAAAAGTCTGCGAGCCACACCAGGGCTTCTCCAGCGTCTTCCATGTCGCTGCCAGTATTAATGCCCTGCTCGGCAATGATTGATTTAATGGCTGAAGTGACTGAATCAGCAGAGTCGAAGGTAACTTTGAAGCGCATCGTCTGGTGCTCCACACCCAAACGCTCGACCTTCTCGCGTTTATCCTCTTCTGCCGCCTTCTCGTCGCCATCAGTCAGTCGCTCCAGTTCCGCCATATCGAAAGCCGCAGTTCGGGCCAGTGTCGCTGCCATCTCGTCATCAAATGGGGCGATTTCTGAAAGGCTGAAGCCAGTTTCTGACTGGATTTCTTCAATCAGACGCTGCAAAGCAAGTTGATCGTCTTCACCGTAGCGCTCGTTATCGACCAGGGACATTTGCTTCGCCACTACGTCGCTAATCTGACCAACGGTGATAACTGGTACAGTGGCGATGCCCTGTTCAATGGCTGCTCGCCAGCGGTGCTCACCACCGAGGATCTGGAAAGAACCATCTGCCAGCTCACGAGCCAGGATCGGCTTGAAGAAACCCAGGCGGTCGATTGAGCCTTTCAGTTTTTCGAAATTCTGGAGACCCACGGAGTTCGTATTCCACGGGTTTGGCTGCAGTCGCCCTACTTCCACCTGCAAGATGTTAATTTTTACGTCCATATTTTTGATATAATCCATTAAGTAACTAACTACTTATTAAATCATAGCCTGTTAGCACAATAAAGGCACTAAGGAAAGACACATGAGCGTTAGAATTGTATCAAACGCAGTGAACGCGTTAATTTCAGGGGCGGATGACAACGTAAAAAAGATAGTTCAGGACATGTTGAGCTACGATGTTGATGGCGCCTCATTTTCAGGTAGTGGTGGATGGGATGGTCGCAGCACCATGTTCAACTGGTCAAAATGCTCGTTTCCGGCTGGATTTGCTCGATCTATCGCAGCAAAGCTAAACCGGGCTGGTATTCCTGCAACTCACATTCGGAAACCGATGGTTTCTGCTCTTGGCAAGCCAAATCCCGCGGTTAACCCATTCCCTTACAATCCCGATTACGCATATCAAGATCAGACAGTGGAAGCCATGGTGAAAGTGGGCGGTATGATTGCCCAGGTCGCAACCGGTGGCGGAAAATCAAATATAGCCTGCAAGGCAGCTGCTCGTATTGGTCGTATGACGCTGTTCATCACGACTCGATCAGTTCTTATGTTCCAAATGGCGGAAAACTTTCAAAAATCCATCGACTATCGAGCTGAAAATGGCGAGCCGTGGCTTAAGGGGCAGAAAGTTGGTGTGATTGGCTCGGGTGAACTGAAGGTATCACGTCATATTAACGTTGCGACAGTTCAAACACTCTCCAGTTTTCTAAATGAGCCTGGTTCTGACCTTTCTCCCGAGAAACGCGCCCAGCATCTCAAGCGAAGAGAGCTTATCAAACAGCTGCTTGCCAGCGTTTCCCTCCTGATTTTGGAAGAAGCGCACGAATCATCCGGCTCCAGCTTCTACGACATCGCAAGACTCTGCCACAACGCAGATTACCGTTTGGCTTTAACCGCTACTCCGTTTATGAAGGATTCCACGGAAGCCAACATGCGATTGATGGCTGTTGCCGGCCGAATTGAGATTAAGGTGACAGAAAAATATCTGATTGATAAAGGTATTTTGGCAAAACCCTACTTCTTATACCATAAAATCGCGTACACTCCAGATGAGGCTAGGATTAAGGCTGAACTTGCATCAAAACACCTGAACTTCCGGGTTGTTATGAGCACGCCATACCAAAAGGCTTACCAGTTAGGCATCGTTTACAACCTAAACCGCAATGCCGCAATTGTTCGTGCCGCTGTTATGTATAGGTCACACCAGTTAAACTGTATGACGTTGGTAAAGCACAAAAGGCATGGTCAGATCTTAATGGAGATGATGCAGGCAGAGGGATTAAGGGTCGATTTCATATATGGTGAATCTTCCCAAAAGGTACGACAGGCAAAACTGCAGAGCCTGGCTGCAGGCAAAATAGACATTCTCATTGGCTCCACCATACTCGATGTAGGCGTTGATGTCCCAAGTGTGGGCGCGGTGATCCTCGCTGGTGGTGGGAAGGCAGAAGTTGAGATGCGTCAGCGCGTCGGGCGTGGTCTACGAGCCAAAAAGAATCAGGCAAATGTTTGTTTTATCTCTGACTTTATTGATTGTTCCAATAAGTACCTGATGTCTCATTCCTACGAGCGCAAAAACATCATCGATACGACACCCGGCTTTGCTGAAGGCGTGTTGCCGGTCGATGGAAAGTTTGATTTTAATGTTCTGGGCAACTGATACATGGAAAAACCAAAACCTGTTTTTTGCCAGGTCGCTTTGAGTCCTCGCGCTAACGACAAAGTCGAAGCGTTTAAAGACAAACTCAAAGAATCTGGTGTCAAGATGACCAAGTCTGAGGTAATCGACATGATCATCGCAGAAGTAAATATGGCCGACTTCGCGCGGTACTCGAAAAGGGCAATGGCCTCCAGTAAAGCCGCACAAAGGATTATTGAACTGTACAACACCACCGACATGACCGAAGAAGATCGGGATATTCTGCTCGCTGGATTGGAACACTCAAACACCCCAGAACCGAAGCCTTAACTTCACAATGGGCTGGTCGAGACCAGCCCACTACCTCGGCACCTCCCCCACCTCAATTAAATTGCGTGTTACCCTACTCAAAACACTTATTCGGACACCAGATGACTATCACCGACATTACATATGGCATTCCCGCCGAGGTCTGGCCGCGAGAATACAAAGATGTAGAGCGCTCGCTTCAGTATTACCGCGCAAAGCGTGTTCCTGTAAAAGTGACTTTAGAGGATGGGCAGGTATTCTCTCTCTTCGTGTATGGGCTGCTGACTGCGCGCAACAAACTTGACCTGACACCAAGATACGATGCCAATGATCACCGCGTTCGTGTGCCGCTGGAGCGTGTTACGACGGTTGAGACGATCAAGCAAGGAGAGGTGCAGGTGGATTTTGAAGGCAGATTGACGATCAATGCTGATGATTACCAAAACCAGCCATCAAAGCGCGACTTCTTTAAAATTTGCCGTCAGGCACATCAAAACGAGATGTTGATCCGTGTGTACATGGCCGATGGTAGAGAAATCGAAGGTGAATCAGCGGGTGTGACAGCCAGCCATGTGAATGTCCGACAGGAGGGCGGCAAGCAGCTGGTGGTGTTATTCGATTGGGTTGATCGCATCCTTCCGTTTTAATCAGCGCCCGTCAGGGCGCTTTTGTTTACCAAGCTGTTTTGTTGATATAGAAGTTTGCCCCGGCATTCACACCGAATCGGTAAACAGCCTCTTTGCTAACGTTTGCTGTAACCTCAGCTGTCTCGCCGGCACAAAAGGGAAATGCGTTTGAAAGTCTGGCGCCGATAATGTGTTCCCCGGGGGCAAGGTGAAGACTCACCTTCTCAGACATCCCCACTTCGGCCACATCTTTCCCATCAACTGCCACCGTCGCGGTGCAGAATGCTCCCTTAGTTCCAGAATCGCGTTTAACGACCGTCAGCACCGTACCAGTTGCGGATTGTGTAAGGGTGCGATCGATGATCTGCTTCGACGGTACTTCTTTTGCTTCACCGGTCGCTACTGGTTGGTTGGAGCAGGCGGAGAGAAGGAGTGCAGCAGCTGTTGCAGCGAAATAGGCAATTTTCATATTCATCCCGAATCTATAAGGGTAATCTAATTTAAGTTTTGTAGTGCAGGTGTGTTATTCACCGTTGCATCATATCAGCAAGCTATAAGGTTATCCATGCGGCAGTGGTCAAGTGGTTAATTGTTGAGTCGGTCAATTATATATAAGGTCAACACGGTTAGTGGTTGTAATATTTTATTGGTAGCAATGGTCAGCCGGTCAATTATATATAAGGGCAGCAGCCGAAATAGGGGATTTATTGAGGGAACACCTTCCTTCCTTATACGCTTATTTCTAGGACTTTGCTTTTTTCATCTTTTTTTAAAAAAATTTAAAAATTCGCTTGCACGGTCTTAAAACTCATTCATAATGCACCACATCGAAAGCGAACACGCTAACGATAAACAAAACTTTCAGCGCTTTGCGCAAATATATAGGATTAAAAATTATGTCTAATATCATCTCAAAAAAATCTGTTATCGAAGCTGCTACCACTGTTGCAACTGAATTAGCTGAAACTGTTGCAAGCGTCGAACAAAATTACACTACTCGCTATAACGCTGGACAAGATACGAAAGCAGATAAAAAAGCTATGCAAGCTGCTAAAACTAAACTTGCATACTTCACTAACAACGTTTGCAAGCCACTGACTGACGATAAAGCAAATAGCGTGTTTTATTATGCGATTAAAGCAAGCAAGCAAACGCCAGAGCAGTTTTTCCGCGAAGCAATGGAAAATAGCTATAGCTTAGAAAAACTGGTTTACTTAATTAATTCTATCCGCGCTAAACGTTGCGAATATTCATTAGCGGATCAATCTGGTTCACGCGTTTTTGCAATTGTTGAAATTATCAAAGATGAAATGGAAGTTTTCACCAATGGCGCAATTAAAACGCTTATGGATGAAGCGAAAAAAGAAAACGAGAAGCAAGCGGATCAAACGTATACGCAAGCCAATCAGTTAATCGCTATGTGTGAACGTTTGGGCTTGATTGAGAAAATCAAAGGAGCTGGCGCAGCCAAAAACGGATCACAACAATATAAACTGTTAGATAATGATTTTGTGTCTTATATCCGTGATGCTTTCGCAGTAGCTCAATAAAGGATTATAGCGCCCACTATGGGCGCTTTTAAATGGACACAATAGAATGACTAAACAAGAATATTTAAAGCGCCAAAATAAAGCATATTTGAAATTTAAAGCGGAACTTTGCGCGGAGTTACAAGCGGAAATTGACGCAATGAATTTAAATTTTTTCGATGTCGTCAATGGTTATATGACGGAAAGAAAAAAACGCTATATGTTTTTAGTTGATACAATCGGAAAGTTAAAACGCGATCTTTACTGCTAATTTTAAGCGCCCACTATGGGCGCTTTTTTGCTTTCCAGATCCGCACCACTTCAGCGCCCACTATGGGCGCTTTTTCGTTGTATCGTGGCAAACGAGACAAGCCCAAAAATCGACGCAATGAGACGATCACAGAGACGCGTTTTAACGTGTGGTAATGCGTTACCACACGTTATAGATTCAAGCGCTTAGAACGCTTTACAGCGCGTTTAAAACGCCATGTTTAAATTGTGATCATCGTCTGGTGTAACGTTGCCAATATGGGCGCGCTGTTATGTGTCGGTATGGTGCGGCATTGTGCGCTGGTATCGCGTGGCGCTGGTACAATGTGCGCTTAGTGGCTGGCGTGTCTGGCTGGCTATCCAGTGGTAAAGCAGCATAGGTGGAAAGCCATTCAGGTGGATGCTCGGCAAATGGCTGGGGTCGATTCTGGGGTGTCCCTGGCGCCACCTATCACCCATCCCTTAAGCCAAACCTGCTCTGTACCTGAATCCCTATACCGAAAGCTGGCCGTTTCCCGAAAAATTCCCCTACCCGTTTCCCTGCGGCTACCCTTCGAGGGCTATGGAAATATTATCAACATCATTTGTTACACGGCTCATTAGTTCACCATGTGTGGTTTTGTCAAAATATTTCAGAGGCAGTCTTTGGAATTTTTCAAAAATTTCCCTGCGGCCACGTTTCCCAAACAAAAAGAGCGCCGTTTCCGACGCCCTCCCCTGCTCTATTCGCTATTTCCCTTCGAGCATGATCAGCTCGTGGCTATTGCGGGTCTTAAATGTGATTTCTGGCAATTTCAGCTTCCACTCAAAGTCACCCGCTTCCAGAATGACACCGGTATAGCGTTCTGCTTGATCCGCGTATCGCTTTGCAGTGGATGTCACCCAATCTGGGTCTAATCCGGTACGCGTGTTGTAGAAGTGCATTGCGATCTGGACAGCCATCTCAAATCGACGAGATGCACAGTTGCGGCCGCGCAGTGGGAAGACGAATAATCCAGTACCGGTACGAACCACCAGCGCATTGCCAATATCCCGCTTGTAGAATCGATCGGACTTGAGCGCCAGCTGCAGGTCATTAATCTCATATGCCCCCAGAGTGCTTGTAACGTCCTTCCCGTCCACTGTCACGCTTCGCACGTCGTGGTGAATGGTGTTAAACAGGACTTGTGCGTTACCCAGGCGGGTGTCCATCTGGTAAATCTGATTCATGTGCTTTTCTCGTTATTTGTCTTAACAACTTGTTTTGTTATGGGTCTAATTATCGCAATGGTCACACGGCAGTAAATACGTTGTTTACGGCATTGCTGGTGGCCTGCGGTAACCCGGATGGTCGGTTAGCCTCCGGGAATATGGGTTGGTGATCCCACCAGCCTGAGCTGGTGAGGTTGGTTGTTATTGACCTTCCCACGGAATGCTTTTGTAGCCTTCGTATTCTTCGTCATCGAAATAGGCTGTAAATTTGAGGAAATTAAGCCCCTGCTCCCGCGCTGTCGCTACGTTCCCCAATAGCAGATCTGACAAGCCCATCTCTTTTAGGCATTGGTATGGGTTATCTTTGAAACCAAAATCGAAAATTATTGCGCTTGATGACATGTATACCCACTCGTGAGCGCCCTGCTCTCCGGTGACGATCGCACACGCAATTCGATCGCGGTCAGCAGGTGTCATCGAATACAAGCCCAATACAGCGATGTGCTCAGGGGTAATTGGTTTGGTCATCACATTTCCTCAGTAAGTAAATAACTTGTTTTGCTATGGGTGTAATTATCTCACCCACGAAAAGGCATTAAACAAAATGTTTACGGGCTTACCATTCTTCGTAGGGAAGCTCTTCGATTACCGCCGCATCCATATCGAGGTGGATGTAGCCATAACCGGCGTCCCAAATCGCTTTAAGGTTGGCGTAGCCGAAATCGGTCAGGCCATCGGACTTCAGATCGTCCAGCCCACTCCCCTGGGTCGCATCAAGGCGGATAATTGCTCCACCCTCAGTGTCGTGAATCCACCAGCCGTAATTAACGTCGTGGCATTTGCACTCAATGAGGCGCATGTCTTCTTCGCGAACGTGAGCGGTGCTGATAATTGCTGTTTTGATTGATACGACTTCCATTACGCCTTCCCAATGAGCGATGCGATGCGATCACTTAATGCCAATACTTCCCAACGCACGAGGGTGCGCTCTTTGAGCCACATATCGATTTTGGTCTTCCAGATGCCATACGCTTGGGCGTAGATGTCTGTACCCTTCTGGTGGCGCTGTACGTGCGTCTGATACTCTTTCGCCATCTTCTGCGCGAATGATTCCGTTTCAGAGTTTTTGATTTCTGGTATCGGTTGGAATTTCATGGTGCTCTCTCAGTGCATTAAGCCGATGTCTACGCTGTCGCCGCCATCAGTGAGACGGATCATCAGCATTGCGAAGGCATTGAGTGGATAACCGGCGTGCCATTCAGGGGCGCGGTCATCAATCATGAAATCGGCCACATCGAAAAGTGCGCCGTCGTGATGGAAGAAGCGGGTGCTGCCCTGGTCATCATATTCGACGTGATCCATTTCCTTCTGCTCGGCTTCGTTCAGGTCGAGCCAGGAAAGCAGGTGGACGTTTTCTGCTTTGGGTGTAACGTTAAATTCGGTCATCATGCCCCCTGCTGCAATTGAGCAACGGTGATGTCTGGGCATAACCCGTCGATCCACAACCACACGTCAGTGATACTGTCACCGGCTTCGAAATGGTGAAATGCGCGCTCAAGTTGTTGATTGCCATCCACAGGCTCATTCACCAGCTGCGCCCAGATTTGCTGGACTTGAATAATCGTTTTCATGTGCTTTCTCTTGTTTTGTTGTTGGACTAATTATCGCAAGTGACACACGGCAGAAAACAATTTGTTATCGGGCATAAGAAAATGGCGCGGGTTAGCGCGCCATTGTGGTTTAAGCAGTCTGGCCTGCGGCCAGCACATCAGCAGGTAGATAATTGTCCAGCGTTACGCCGGAGGTAATTTTCATGCCATATGCGCCGATCCAGGTGCTGGTGTTGTCGATACCCGTTTCAATGAAGTCAGTGACCTCATCCATCAGAGTTTCGAACAGGTCTTTACCAGAAGCACGGTAATGACCCTCAATAGCCACCAGCAGCGGGTCGCTGCCATCCATAACAGTCTGCGCACCGATGGAGTACACCGCAGGTTGCGCTTTGTCTTTCGGGGTTGTACGAACCAGGGTACTAATCTGCTTCTCAAGCCCTACGGATGCGTCACGGATCTGGACAGTAATCTTTGCCACCTTGCCACCATCTTCGGTGCGCTCAGAGGCGTAATACATGTCGTAAACCAGTTCTGTTGCCTTGTATGTCATATGACCTCCATGTCATGTTTATTCGCGGCCATTGTAGATAGGTAGTTAGCTACTTACAAGCCGAAGGGAGCCACCAGCAACAAAAAGCCCCATGCGGGGCTTCTTTCAGTCAAATGACTTGATGAATGCTTCTACATCATGATGAGCGATGAGGTCGAGATAAGTTGTCCAGATAGCATCCGTCGCTTGGCATCCAGTAAAATAACGACGCTTAAGTGTTTTGTAATATTCGCCACTAGCATGACTCATATCGAACAACGAGCCAATTTCATCATTATCGCCATTATTCCAATCTGCAATGACCAAGGTTGGCTCATCATCGCGCATGTCGATGCTCACCACCCAACGCGCATCAATGACAGTAAAGTTACCATCCACCAGCTCTTCATAATCGTTGTACTCTTCTTTAGTGATCTCGCGGAAATCAGACATTGATTCGTTCATGTGCATATCCTTTTAAACAACTTGTTTTCTTATGTGTCTTATTATCGCATGTGTTAAAAGGCAGTAAACAAAATGAGTCAGGGGAGATGCGGGGTGAACGAACCAAAAAAAGCCCACCAAGGATTAGAGGTGGGCTGACTGAATTAGTCAAAGGCACATGATTATACTGCTACGGCGATCGTCGCTCGCTGAATCTCCATCTGGGCAATCTGGTTAACAAGAACCAGCACCCGCTCAAGTTGGTCTTTAGGGAAGTGCTGAATATTTGCGAATCTGTACTTTCGATTTGTGCGCGTAACAGAAATGGACAGGCGCTCACCCACTTTGTAGCGTTTGCACTCGCCGCTCTCAAACGACTTATGCTCAAAAATCTTCTCACGAAACACGCCGATGACTACGCCGTTCGCAGTTATGTCCACCAGATTCACGCGGGAGATAGAGCGCTTAACCGGATTGAACGTGCTGCGATGGTAGTTAGCGATAGCTTGCATCAGATTCATATTCACACCATGTAAACAATTTGTTTTCTCGTTGGTGTAAATAATACAGTGTCTCAAGAGGGCACAAAGCATAACGTATCGGGTGCTGGTGGATGATCGGCAGCTGGTGGCCGCAGGTTAAAGTGGGCAAAAGAAAAGCCACCGTGCTGGTGGCTCCCTGATTACAGTGAATCTTCTTCGTCTGTCTTTTTCAGATCGGGAAACTCTCTATACACCGCATCCGACAAACGCTGCTGCTGCTCTTCGGTCAAATCATTCCAGATCTCAGCTCCTGTCGGGCCATCTCCTTCGGCGGGGATATATGACCACAGTTTCTTGTACAGCTCTTCGCCTACACCATCCAAGCATTCGGCCAGCTCGTCCACGCTCCAGTAGTTGAGCAGCCCAGGCATTTTAATAGACATGTTTTTCCCTCAGTTCGATTCGGAAGTGGTGCAGTTCCAAGCGACTGACATTTGCTGGTCGCCCATCGGCAACGGGAATGACCCTTCTCTGTATCCTTCACCAATAAGTGCTCCAACGCGTCCGGCTACATCCTCAGAGCGGATAACGTCATCAAGTGAGATCTCGTCAGTGTCCACACCCTCAAGCGTGATGCTGATATTTAAATGTTTATACATGTGCTTTATTCCGTTGTTTTCTTATGGGGCTTATTATGCCAACAGCGGATCGGGGATAAAGCTCATTGATTAGGGTTGGCAAGGGGCAAGGGTGCTAAGATTAGGCAAAACAAACGCCGGAGGTATGTGATGGATTGGCTTTATGAACACGGCTTTTTGTCATGGAGCGGGGTGCTGGCGATCATAATTGTCGTTTACCTCATATGGACAGAACGCAAACATGCCAAAACACCTATGGGTAAGCGGCACGCCGAATTTAACGCTGAGATGAAGGAACGAGCGCGCACCCTGCGGGAAGAAAAGAAGTCACGAAGGTAGATTCAGCATTTCCTCACCCTCAACCCTTACAATAGGACTTGCACCCCTGAAGAGTGTGTCCAACAATACCCACTGGTCATGGATGACCACAGGCTCTTAACCGAAATCCAACTATAGGGATATGAGCCTGATCCTTTCTCTGGGGCGAGCCACCACTCGCCTTCTTTTTTCTATACCGGCATCCACCCGTTCCCCGAAAATTTTCCCTGACCGTTTCTATACCGGTTCCTCGCCGCTTCCCGGAGGCTGGTGTCAATCGTCGGTGTACTCAGGTGGCGATCGGTAAATCGAGGGATAGGGGCGGCGGCGACATTTTCCCTGCGGGTAGATCGAGCGAAGGGTGCTATGTGAAGGCGACGGAAATTTAGGGGTTGAATAAATACGGTGATTGAAGCGCGCCCTCCACCATTTCACTCCCTTACAGTTCCCCCATTCCCTATGCGTAAACGTACCCATATTGACTGACCACTATAGACAGCAATCCCTATGTGTTTCTCTCCTTCAACGCTTAATAGCGCGGTCTCTTCCTCTCTGAGATTTGCTTTCTTCCTTCTGGCGTATTCGTTACTCCCTATAACGGTTAGTGGTGAATAGCTGGTTGTGGTGTCTGGGTGTTTCTCTTCTGATAATCGTGGAGGTGTGGGTAATGGCATGTCTCCTTTCCTGTATTCGCCTCTCCAGTTTCCTTTTGGGGATTTCGCTTCTCGGTAGCTGGGTGTGTTGTGAATCGTGGATGTGAAAGTAATGGCAGTTCCCCTATAGCTTATTCTCTCTGTAGCTTATGCGGGTTGCTTCTCCCGCCAGTGCTGGTGCTGGATTATCTGGGCTGGCTGAATCTTCCGGGCATGTGGGTAATGGCGTGTCTCCCTTTCCAGTTTCCGCTGCTCTCTCTGGTGATTGGGGTTCTGGGTTGCCTGCAGTAAGTCGGAGGGTTGTTCTCTGATGGCCTGACGAAAGTGAGGTGGATGTTTGCGGTTATGGGAGTGTGGGTAATGGCAGTTGTGCCAGCTCCGCATTGCCTAGACAATTTGTTTTCTTATGTGGTGAAACAATTTGTTTTACTATCCCATATAACGCAACGGGAGCGATTCTCAGCGTGTCTATCGAGTGGGTGGCAAATGGTATTGCTTTGGAGAGATGTCTCTTCCCTGGTGTGGTTCTGGCGCTTCCTTGGCGGGTATAAGTGGGATGGCTGCAACAGATCAACTTTTGGGGCAAAAAGAGGGTATGGCGTTGACTTTTTGTTGATCGGTTATTTATTTGTTTTCTTATGGGCGAATATGCCCACAATCCCAGGTGGTAACTGGCGTGGGCCTATCAGTTTAGTGTGAAATAGCCAGGTCAACTTGCTCTTATAGAAAAGGTCAATTATTGAGGTCAAAACCGACCTTAATCAGATGGTATGCTTCTGTGACAATGGCCTTGTCATCCCAACCCTTTTTGGAAGCAACCTGACGAAGTTCGTCGGTAAAAAATGTCTGGGCTGCTTTAAGATTCTCAGGTGTGCGCTCAATGCCTAACTCCTTCAAGCAAGAATCGACGACATATAAACGGTCGATTGCGTAGATGTCATAAGTCATACGCCATACTTCCTTTTCATTTCGCTATAGGTTGCTGTGTGAAGATTCCGATCGTACCAAATTGCATCACCGGTCTTCGATTCGTGTTGAGAGATGCAGGTATAGCCATGGCTTTCTAATGCCTGGAAAGAGCTGCGAGCGATACAAGCCGAATAGTCTCTATCCCAGCCGTTCCCATTCCTCCCCTCGAAGCGATCATGTCTATAGTTCGCCTTCAGGAACTCATAGTGCATCTGTTCAGTGACCATGAGCAACCCCCTTTTCCGCAAGCAGCTGCGCCGCAAAGTCGTGCATGGTTTTGCTGACCTCAATGAAAACACCGTCGTGCCGGCTAAGACGATACTCGGTCTTCTTACCACCGGCAGCGCGCTTACGCTCATGTTCCCGTTGCTGCTCGTTGTCCCAACGAAACATCTGCATTCTGGTAGCTGGCTGCACCTTGTCCACTTCTACCTGTTCTGGAACTCTGCCTTCATTCACCAGGCGAATTACCAGTTCACGTTTTGATAACGCCATGCCGTTGTAGCGGATGTATTTGTTTAAGTGACGATCCGCACGTACTGCCTGAGCTGCTGCCATAATGCACATAATTTATTCCTTTGTTTTCTAAGTGGTGTAATTATCTAATGTGTGAAAACGGGAGCGAAGACATAAAAAAAGGCTTCCGAAGAAGCCCTTGAATTAGCTGATGCGCTTGAAGATACAGACGGTCACTGTTACGCCGGTGTCCTCAAACTCTCTCTCGAAAGTCTTCCCGATCGCACACACAAATCGACGCTCATCAATCCACTCAGTCAGGTTTGGCACTCCAGGCAGAACAGCCACCAGCCGGCCACCAACGTTTAGGTGCTCAAGAGCGGTAAGTGTGTGAGCTTTTGCTCGACCTTCGGAGTAAGGGGGATTCATCGCGATCTTGTCGAACTTCATTTGGGCATAGTCTTTCGACCAGGCCATGAAGTCGGCGTTATGCACATCTTGATAGCCTTTCTCCTTGAGGATCTCAGCAAACAACGGAGCCACTTCAACGCAGGTAGCGAACTCGTTTGCCAATGGAACGGACGCCAATAAATCACCGCGACCAGCTGAAGGCTCAAGCAGTGTTTCGCCTGGCTTCATGTTGAGCGCCGCCGCCACATAATCCGCGATTATTTTTGGGGTAGGGTAGAACTGGTGGGCAACCACATCCGGTATCTGACCGGTGGCCATGATCATGCTAATGATGTTGCCAGGCTCATATGGGAATTTAAAGCAATGGCTGCTCGTCTGGACGCCCCCGATCCGTTTAATGACAGCGTCAGCCTTCTCTATCTCTGATTTTGACAATCCATGATGACTGTATGACCAGCTGCCGTAACGATTACTCATCGTTGATAACGCTCTTCTGGCCTGGCTGCTAACTTCAGTATGAACGTGCCCAAACTCTTTCGGGGGGGCGCTCTTGGCAGGCGGCTTACGTAACTCTGACGGGATTGAAGCTGGCATGGCCACCGCCAGAACTTCATTGAGTTTCCAGGCAACGTCTGGGTGTACCTGAATGTGCAGGTTCCCATTTTTGAACATCTTCACCCGCATCAGATTGCCATCGATGCTGTACCAGGTGTTCATTTCTTTATTATCACGGTAAAGCGCGCTGAATACATGACGCGACGGCGCCACCTCAGTAATTTCCTGATGCGCGAAGAAGTGAAGCATCACTCGCAGGTCGTCGAGCACGTCCTCTTTGCGGTGGTTGATTGAAACGCTGTCATTCCAGTAGTCGGTAAAGACATAGGAGATGATCATCTTTTCCGAGAAGCCAAACACCTTGTTCGTTTTGTGGTTCGGACTCAGCGCCTTGAAAAGCCCATGCACACGCTCAACCAGATATTTGTGCCGGTCGTTGAGCAATGACACCATGGTTGGCACAACAGTGTTAAGGGTGAACTCTGGAACGCCCACGTATTTTTTGGCGCGGTACGTGTCCTTGAACATACCCGTTTTACGTTCCTCGCTTACTTCCATCTTCCCGTAGATGAATTGCTCACGCCATTCTTCACGGCGCGCAGCTGGCATGATCATCAGAACGTTCGTCATTTCCGTCACCCGCTGCCAGTAACGGGCGTGTATGTTTTCCTTCACATGCTGCAAGTTAACTTTGGAGAGAGTGCTGCCGGGGCGCGCGTTGCAATCTGGCTGGTGGTTCAGCTCTAACAGACGGTTAATCATCTGATACCGGTCATCCCCATACACGTAATCGTGAACCTCGTGCATCAGAGCGATCTCTTTGTCGCACTCGGCCACAATGTTATTGATGATCGTCAGCTCCTTGCGGAATGTGATGTCACTTCCAGGGAATGATGCTTCGATGATTGAAAGTGCTGTGCTCATTTACCCACCATTAAACAAAATGTTTTCTTATTGGTGTTATTATTCCATATAAGACACGGCATAAAACAATTTGTTTGCGGCGTTGTGCTAATTGTAAAATGTCAAGACTTTCAACGGTTGAAAAGGATTTTAACCATGGCTTTCGGGCTTCAATGCTGGGATGCAAGCGGCAAGCTTGTCGTCGATCTCAGTGATTACAACTGTAGGTATATTGGAACCTATGACATCACAATTCCTCGGGGGCAGAACTCGGCGACTGTCGGAGTAGCAGGCATCTCAGCAACCAACGCGTTTGGGGCGATAGTCAAACCGAACACTTTTATTGAGGCATTTGCTGAAGCAAGCACGAATGCAATTACAGTCTACCGGTTGTTTGGGACGAGTTATGGCGAGACCTATACGGTCGAGGTTTACAGTTACGCATAAGGAGATGCAGTAATGGCAATGGGGTTTGAGGTATACAACAGTGCAGGGGCACTTCAGGTTGATTCGCAACACCGAAATACACTAGTAAGTGATGTACGTAACATAACCGGTCTGACTGATATTGGTTATTACATGATCAAAAATCCATTTGGGGGCGATTACCCATTTGGCTTTCTGAAGCCGGCCGATAATCCAGTCCCGGGATACTTATATTGGGTTCAGCTTAATCCGGGGGCGTTCTGCTTCCCTGGCGCCCAGTCCTTCCAGAACAACAGCGGTCGTATCTTACGAACAAGCCGAAGTGTACCTATTCAAAGTGGCTATCTTGATGTTCTTGATCCTAATGGAAACTTAGTGTGGAGTGCCAAAAGCGCTAACCTTGCACCACGCATCCGGGGATTCCTTGAGCTGAAGCCAAACTCGAACGTTGACAATGTAACAGTCTCTACGTCTCCCGGCTTCAACCCTTGGTTCTTAATGAATGCAGTACCAGGCAATATTTCAGATGATGGCACGGTTACTGGATATTCTGGGGTGATCATCCGCTGGACAGGTTCTGAGTTACAAGCCCGCTACGTCAGCAAATACCAGAACACCTTTGCCAACTCTTTCGGCAAGCGCGTTGGGCTTCGCATTCCATATGCTCAGTTCGCTGACTACTAACTTAGGGGCGATTTTCCCCGTTTAGCTTGGCGTTTTGCAAAAGGCGATCTAAAATAACTGTATATACGTACAGTTATTTTAAGAAGACCGTCAAATGTTTGCCCTTGTCGATGCAAATTCATTTTATGCCTCATGTGAGACAATTTTTCGGCCTGATCTCCGCGGGAAGCCAGTCGTCGTCTGTTCAAACAATGACGGCTGTATCGTGGCACGATCAGCAGAAGCCAAGAAATTAGGTATAAAAATGGGCGATCCTCTATTCAAAAACGAGCGTTTCTTTGAAGAGAATGGCGTAGTGGTCTTTTCCAGCAATTACGCCTTGTATGCCGACATGAGCCGGCGAATGATGACTATCATGGGTGAGATGGCTCCAGGTCAGGAAATTTACAGCATTGACGAAAGTTTCCTCGATGTATCAGGCGTTTCTAGATGTATGCCTCTTGAAGATTTTGGCCACCAGCTTCGGGATCGCATCAAAAAGGAAACGTTTCTAACCGTGGGCGTGGGGTTTGCGCAAAGCAAAACTTTGGCAAAACTGGCAAATCACGCAGCCAAAAAATGGTCAAAAACAAACGGGGTATTGGACTTATCCAGCCCGGTGCGACAGCGCAAGCTGATGGCTCTGGTCGATGTCAGTGACGTATGGGGTGTCGGGAGCCGATTAACCAAAAGGCTCAACCAGATGGGCATTGAAACGGCGCTACAGCTGGCTCAAGCCAACACGACAATGATCCGCAAACAGTTCGGCGTGGTGCTTGAGCGTACCGTTCGCGAGCTTAATGGCGAATCCTGTATTCCGCTTGAAGAGCTGCCGCCGCCAAAGCAACAGATTGTGACCTCAAAATCATTTGGGCAGCGCGTTGAGCACCTGGAAGACATGGAACATGCTGTTTGCACCTATGCCGTTCGCGCGTCAGAGAAATTGAGAGAGCAAGGATCTCGCTGCCGACACATCACTGTTTTCATCGCCACCAGCCGCTATGCCAATGAACCTCAGTATGGCAACAGTGCGTCATTAACCTGCGAATACCCCACCAGTGACACCCGCGACATTGTCGCGCTTGCAATGCAGTGCCTGAAGAGGATATGGCGTGATGGCTACCGATACGCGCGCGCCGGGATAATGCTTGGGGACTTTTACCAGGGTGGGGTCGCTCAACTCGATATGTTCAGCGAACATAGGCCGCGGCCAAAGGCAGATGAATTGATGGGGGTGATCGACTCAATCAACAAAAGAGGAATTGGGAAAGTTTGGTTCGCAGGGCAGGGGGTTGATAACCAGTGGCAAATGAAGCGCGAGATGCTATCCCCGCGCTACACCACTTGCCTGAAGGAATTACCGATCGCTTACTGTAAGTGAGGCATCACCCAAACCGGTCGCGGCAAGAATGAAACGTGACATCTTGCCTTTGGCCACTGAGTTTAGATCACGCCCATCGGCTGGATATTTAGCCCACTCCATCAATTCGAAGAGATCTGGCAAATCTACGCCTTCACCAGAAACAACCTCCGTATAGAGGAACTGGTCGAACGGCGTAACGCAATCCGTACCATCCTTCGGGTCGT
>OMGL01000989.1_pt1 | contig 19593 bp, 23 predicted proteins | sample 1645831 | NCBI WGS metagenome assembly OMGL01 (sample SAMN00849301, study PRJEB25192) | human gut metagenome | reverse complement strand
TAATATATAGATTTTTAAAAAGAGAGCAGTAAACTGCTCTCTTTTTAAAAAGTATATTAATCATTAATTTCAATAATCTTAATAATATCTTGGAATTTACTCATAATATAATCATAATTATTTTTATTATGAGGTAATAAACAATCAGAACAGTTTTTTATACCTTTGTCTGTATATTTAAAATTACCACCGCAATTTTTACCTAAGGTATATAACGGACAGTAGCAAAATAAGCAGTTAAATTCATCAGGATTATTAGTTTTATGACAAGGAAAAAATTCACATTCTTTATGGTTAAAAAATTTATAATTATCACTCATATTATTATCTCCTTAGTTTTACAGTATTAATATAATTATACTAAATATTAACATTAATGGTATAATAAGAAAAACAAAAGTATAATACTATACTAAAATATTATATAAATCTATGAACGAGGTGTTACTTATGGAAGAAAAAAAGGAAAAAGCCTTGCTTGTAGGGCTTAATATCACATCTACAGCAAGAAAAATTGATGATATAGATATAAATGAATCAATGGAAGAATTAAAAGAACTAGCAAAAGCTGCAGGAGCAGAGGTTGTAGGAAGTTTAATTCAAAATAGACAATCTAGAGATGCTGCATTTTATGTAGGAAAAGGAAAAGTAGAAGAAATAAAGGCGTATAGTGATTCATTAGGAGCTACAGTAGTTATTTTTAATGATGAGTTATCAGGAGCTCATATAAGAAATATAGAAGAAGTAGTAGGAATAAAAGTTATAGATAGAACAACACTAATTCTTGATATATTTGCTCAGAGAGCGCTTAGTAAAGAAGGTAAACTACAAGTAGAATTAGCTCAATTAAACTATAGATTACCTAGATTATATGGAATGGGCGGTCAAATGAGTAGAACTGGAGCAGGTATAGGTACTAGAGGTCCAGGGGAACAAAAGCTTGAAATAGATAAAAGAAATATACTTAACAAAGCAGCTGATATAAGACGTGAACTTAGAGAAGTTAAAAAGATAAGAGAGACTCAAAGGGTTCAACGTTTAAAGTCTAGTATACCTATAGTAGCACTTGTTGGTTACACAAATGCAGGTAAATCAACTTTATTAAATGAACTTATAAAGACTCATAAAGATTATGATGTAGAAAAAGAAGTAATGGCAAAAGATATGCTATTTGCAACTCTTGATGTAACTTTAAGAAAAGCTTTATTACCTAATAAAAAAGAATTTTTAGTTGTAGATACAGTTGGATTTGTAAGTAAGCTTCCTCATGATTTAGTAGAGGCATTTAAAGCAACTTTAGAAGAAGTTCAATATGCAGATTTAATTTTACATGTTATAGATGCAACAAATTCAAATTATGAATTACAAAAGAGCACAACAGAAAAAGTTCTTAAGGAATTAGGTGCAGATACTAAGCCAACTATACTTGTGTACAATAAGATAGACAGATTAGAGTTAGATATTTATCCTAAAAATCATGATGATATAGTATATATATCTGCTAAAAAAGGTATAAATATGGATAAGTTAATAGAAATTATACAAGATAATATAATGAAGAATACTTATGCTGTAACTTTAATGCTACCTTATGAAAGAGGAGATATATTTAGTAGGCTAAAGAATAAATATAATATAGAAAACTTTGAATATGTAGAAAGTGGAATAACACTAGATGTAAATTTAGAAGAAGAAGACTATAATATATATAAAGAGTATATTTTAGAAAAGTAGGGAGTATTATGAATATAAGTTGGGATAATATAGACAAATTAGAAGATCACTATATAACATATCTTCTATATAAAGAATCTAGGACGGTATCTCAAATCAGTAAAATAAGAAATCTATCAACTTCTCAAGTAAATGATCAATTAATAAAGGCTAAGTTAGAAATAAAATCTATGCTTAAGGATAAAGTAGAATTATCTAAAGATGTTATAGATAAATTTTTAGTTCTTAATAAAAATGACAGACTAAAATTTATGGATAGTTTAAATGAAGAAAGAATGCTAGATTTTAAAAGAAAGTTATATAAAAGAATAATTACGGAAAAAAATGCAGAGGACTTAATGATATTAATATGGGCTACTGGTGAATTAAAGGATGATAGATTTTTAGCATTATTACATCCTCTTACAAGCCATAGACACTCTGATGTAAGGAGAATAACATATTCAGCTCTTAGAAAAATAGAATCTCCAAGTAGTAGAGAATATTTACAAAGAGGGCTTTATGATAGTAATCCTCAAACAAGGCAATACTGCGCTAAAGCTCTTGCAAAAATAGGTAATAAAAATAGCTTAAAAATGTTAAAACAGCTAAGAAATAAGAAAAATTTCGAAAAAGAATATGTACTAAGAGCATATGAAGAAGCAATCAGTATATTGGAAGAAGATATTTAACATATTTAACTTTATTTAACATATAATTCAGTAAATAAGATATTTATAGTGCATCTCCAGAAGTTAACATTAAAATTCGCTTAACTTGAGAGCTAGAGAGCAAAGAGAATTTATAAGTATTAAGAAATACATAAATTCTTCTAGTAACATCTTAGAAAATATGTCAGGTGTAGCGATTGAAAATTATAGTACAACTAAAATCAGATAAATCGTAAATTTCTTAAATCCAAAAAGATGGTTAATAGGAGGGGTTTAAATGATAGTAAGATATTGTGCAGGTGGAGTAGTATTTTATGCTAATAAGGTGTTACTTGTTAAGAATGATAGAGGAGAATGGACTTTACCAAAAGGAAAAATACATCAAGATGAATTAAAACATTCTAGTGCAGTTTCAAGGGTTAAAGATGAAACAGGAGTAGAGGCTAGTATTTTAGAAACTGCGGGTAATACAATGTATCAGTTTTTTTCAAGGAGTAGACAACAAGAAGTATGTAATGCCATTACATGGTATATAATGCAAACTGATAGCAATAATTATGTATTAAAGGATGAATTTACTGATGGTGGTTTTTATAAAGTTAAAGAAGCTATAAATATGTTAACTCATAGTCAAGAAAAGTCTTTAGTTGATATTTCATATAAGAAGTATAAAGAGCTAAGAAAAAATAATATCGAAGATGGATTGGCTACAAATTAATATATTAATAAAGAAGAAAGGAGATTTCCTTTCTTTTTTTATATACTAAGATATTATAAAATATATATGATGTGGATAACTTAAAATATAATAATTGCTTTGAGCAAGAATATACTGTTGGAGAAATGAAGTATTTAATTGATATATAGTTAAGAAGAATAGAACTTCATTTAAAGTTGTACCTAAAAAATATATTGGATATAATAACAATAGAAGTTTATTTAGATAAGTTGGAGGATACAAATGAGTACATATAAAACACTACATGAGTTTGGAATGGATGAAATTATAATAGAAAAATCTACTTTTATTGGATATGCAAAACCTATAAAAACAGAAGAAGAGGCTATTGAATTTGTAAATGAAATAAAGAAAAAACATAAAGATGCAACTCATAATGTATGGGCATATACTGTTGGAAAAACTATGAATATACAAAAATATCATCTGCCGAAAAATATTTTAAATAGATATTATAGATTTCTGTACTATATTTCATGTACTTTTTCATTTGTGGTGGAGCTATAATGTAATCCAACTTTAGAAGTGATAAAAAAAGAGGATTTAAGAGATGTTGTAGTTGTTGTAACGAGATACTTTGGTGGAGTTAAGTTAGGTGCTGGAGGATTAGTTAGAGCATATACTAAGGGTGCTAAAATAGGAATAGATGCTGCAAAAGTAATAGAAAAAGTAATGTACAAAGAAGTTAGAATTAAAATAGATTATAATCAACTTGGAAAAGTACAAAATGAAATAATGAATATGAATTATTTTGTTAAAGATACAATATATGAAGACAATGTAGAAATAATAGTATATTCAAGATTAGAAGAAGTGAAAGTTTTAACTGATAAAATGATTGATATAACTAGTGCTACAGCTGAAATAAAACTAGGTGAAGAATTTTATTTATCAGAGCAAAATGGAAATATAATATTATAAAATAAATTAGAAATGACTTATTTTTAGTTATTAGAAAATTATAATATATCCTAAAAATTATATTTATTATGTATATTTAAGTAACATCATAATATAAGAAAAGTAAAAATCATATTTTTAATAAGGAATATACAATAAAAACTAAAATGTACGTATTAAAGTATATTTTAGTTTTTATTGTATAAACATTTCAAATTCTGTTTATTATTTACCACATTTTTCTTTCTTATGGTTGCAAAATCCTTTCTTAATTTCTATACAACCAACTATTAATAAAAATACGCCAAAAACTTTTCTTAAAGTTTCAGAAGACAAGTAATTAGCTACAAAAGAGCCGCATATTGCGCCTAAAATACCAAATAGAGCTATTGGTATAACTAATGAAAATACAACATTTTTATTTTTTATATGTATTATTAAAGCAAATATAGTCATAGGTATAGAGGAAAGTAAATTTACACTTTGTGCTATTTTAGGATCGATATGTGCAAATAGTATTAACGCTGGAATCAATATTGTTCCACCACCCATTCCCATACCACCAATAATACCTGAGAAAAATCCTAATATAGTTAAAAACATTAAAACACCATCCTTATAGCTGCGATTATCATTATTGTACCAAATGTAATTCTAAGAAATTTTCCAGTTACCTTTGATAAAAGCTTAGCACCTAAAATGCCTCCAACAATACTACCGATAGCAACTTTTAAAGTTAATGAAATATCATATGTACCTTTTGAAATGTAAATTACTGAGCTAGCACTAGTTAAAAATACTATTATAGCGAGAGCTGTGGCATGAGATTTATGTTCTTCTATTTTGACTATATTATTTAGTATAGGTACAAGTAAAGTACCTCCACCAGATCCGAATATTCCATTAACGAAACCTGTAAAAAGACCTATTATAGAGTTTTTAATATTAAAGTTAAAATATTTATTTTTCAATTTAATCACCTTCTTCTAATAGTGTTTGCATAAATATGAAAATATATTTATATAATTAATCATAAAATTTGTACAGGAATCAATTAATAAGCAATATAATTTAAATGTGAAAAATATGCTGATTATATAGTATTAGATAGACTATATATGAGTGAATCAGTTGATTTGATATTATGTAGTGAATAAGTTATAAAACAAATTATAGATATAACTAAAAATACAAGTGTAAAAAATTTTCTATTGGTGAAGGTGAGTTATAAATTTTGAATAAAAAAGTTAACTCCGTATAGAAGTTAACCTTTTTATTTTTATATAGTTATTATACTTGGACCAATATAATTTACTTCTTACATTTTGTTAAGCATCGATACATAACTATATGTAAATCTTTATCAATTTTATTTACTGTAGCTTTATCGACCATGGAACCTACTAAGAATAATTCATCTTCATGGGAATCATCACCCATTAATTCCCAATAGAATTCTTCAACTTCACATTGTCTTTGAATATTTAAAACATCATTAAGAGATGAAATTTCATCATCTGGATAAGCTGAATTATAATCTATTATAGTTATAGTTGATAATTCTGAATCTCTTTTTATACGAACATTTATATCATTTGATCCGCTTCTCATTAATAAAGATGTCACTTCATCAACTAATCTTGTTATCTTTTTTACTTCGTTTTGCAATTAAGCTACCTCCTTTTTACAAATGCGTCGAGTATAGGTAATAAGAAACCTGCAACTAGTCCACCTGCAAATCCATTATTATATAAATTTACCCCACCGTGTATTATACCAACATTTGTTGCTAAAAGGAAATGTAATATTCCAGCGATAAATCCTATTTTATAACCATATACCCCAGCTATAGGAGCTAAAGTTGTTGAAAATAATACAGTTATAATAACTCCTGTTGATGATATATCACGTCCTAAAAATAATGCTGTTACTATTACACCTAATACAACAGGCAAACAGTTCTTTATATGCTTTCCGAAGGCGCTAAATCCGACAACTGTAAATATACCTGCTATTACAGGGCCATTTACTACACCACCTATTAAAAGTACAAATGATAGTGAAAGTAAACCCATAAGACCCATATTAAAGAAAGTTACTCCATATCCCATTAAAAAAGTGTAATCTGTAACTACTCTTCCACTATAGTTGAAGATATGTTTATATTCATTTAAAGTATTTTTATTTACTGAAATACCTATGCAAATCAAGTAAATAAACATTGCTACCAATGTTAATATTAAAAATAGATTATTTTCTAAATATAAAATATTTACAGATTCTATTTTAATATCAAGGCTTTTAAGAGCACTTGTTAGTATAGTACCTAATATACCTGCTGTGAATCCAAGGTTATAAATATTATAACCATCATAAAACTTTACCATATGAGATGCTAGGGGTGTAATTATAAATCCTATAAATATACCAACACCAATACCTAATAAAATAGCTATTTTACTTGGTAACATATTGGAAAAACTAATTTCACTAATTACAGGTGCAAGAGCTGTAGCAAACATAATTGATACTATTATATCTTTAAAATCTATTTTTTTATGATAACTATATAAATAACCTCCCATATATATTGGGATAATGTTAAATATATTTTTTCCAAAAAATGAAAATCCCATAACTGTCATAAAAGCAGCTAAGATAAGTCCATTGATTCTTAATTTATATTTTTTTAATAAATATAGATTATAAAAACTAATTAAGGCAACATTAACAAAAGTAGGACCGATTCCACCAACAGATAGGAAATCTGTAATTAATATGGATGGTGAAATCAAAATATTTTTTAATCCAGATGATAATGTTAGGTTTGTTTCACCATCAAAATATGAAAATAGTATTCCTAAAATCATAAATGTTAGTGGAAATATAAATAATATTTTGAGTTTTTGTTCTTTATGCAATTCTTTTTCTTGGTACTTGTGTATATACATTCATATCCTCCTCTTTAATTTTAAAGCTATTTAAATTTATTTGGGTGAATGTAGTAGATTTACATAGATTATATCATTTATAATATATAAATGTAAAAGATTATATAAATAAAACACATTAAAGACACTAATTATATAATAAAATTAAAAAATAGATTATGATATAATATAATTATTGATATTTTTTAATCAAGAGAGGAGAAGGACATGAGTGAAATAAATTTTAAAATAGACCAAATAGTTGAGTGGCTAAGAGGAAAAGTTAAAGAAGCAAATTGTAATGGTCTTGTAGTTGGAGTATCAGGTGGGATAGATTCAGCAGTAGTTGCGTATTTAATAAAAAAAGCATTCCCAAAAAATTCTATGGGAGTTATTATGAGTATAAAAAGTAATCCAAAGGATAGAGAAGATGCACTTAAAGTTATAAATGGATGTAACATAGATTATATTGATTTAGATCTTACTTCTGAGCAAAGTATGATACTTGAACAAGTTACATCTAAATTAAAGAATAAAAATTTATATAAAGAAGATAATTTAAAGATGACAGATGCAAATTTAAGAGCAAGAGTTAGAATGAGTACTGTTTATACAGTAGCTAATAATTTAGGGTATTTAGTAGTAGGAACAGATAATGCAGCTGAAATACATACAGGCTATTTTACTAAACATGGTGATGGTGGAGTTGATTTAATACCTTTGGCAAACCTTACAAAACGAGAGGTGTATGAATGGGCTAAAGAACTTGGAGTTCATGATGATGTAATAAATAAAGCACCATCTGCTGGACTTTGGGAAGGTCAAACTGATGAAATAGAAATGGGAACAACTTATGATATGATAGACGCTGTACTTGAAGGAAGACTAGATGAGGTTCCACAAAAAGATCAAGATATAATAGCAAGATTGCATAGAATAAGTGAGCACAAAAGACATACAGCAGCGGCACCACCTAAGTTCTAATTTACTAAAATAAATATTTATGCTAAAATTTACAATGGAAAGATAAAATATCTAAAGATTAATTAATAATATGGGTAAATATGTAAATAATAACCCTAAGATATATGAATTAATTATACGTATTAAGGAGTGGAATTTATGGGACGTATAGGAAACATAATAAACAAAAAAGGTAAACAAGATGCTAAAAGAGCTAAAATATTCACTAAGCATGCTAGAGCTATAGCAGTTGCAGCTAAAGAAGGTGGAGGAAATCCGGATTACAATGCAGCATTAAAAACAGCTATAGAAAAAGCTAAAGCTGATAACATGCCAAATGATAATATAGACAGAGCAATAGCAAAAGGTGCTGGAGCTGGAGCTAATGAAAACTATGAAACAATAGTTTATGAAGGATACGGACCAGGTGGAGTTGCTGTTATAGTTGAAACTTTAACTGATAATAAAAATAGAACTGCTGGTAATGTAAGATACTACTTCGATAAAAATGGTGGTAACTTAGGAACTAGTGGATGTGTATCATTCATGTTCGATAACAAAGGACAAATATTAATAGAAGCTAGCGACGATGTATCAGAAGATGAATTAATGGAAGCTGCGTTAGAAGCAGGAGCAGAAGATTTCATAACAGAAGAAGATGGATATGAAGTAGTTACTGCACCAGAAGATTTTGCAGCAGTTAGAGATGAATTACAAGCTAAGGGATATGAATTCATATCTGCAGATGTTAAGTTAATACCTCAAACTACTACAGAATTAACTGACGAAACTCAATTAAAAATGATGAATAAGTTAGTTGACATGTTAGAAGACGATGACGATGTTCAAAATGTTTATCATAACTGGGAAATAGCTGAATAATAAATATTATTAAGATACATTTTTATATATAAAAATGTATCTTTTTTATGTATAAAAATATAATATTTTTAATACTAGAGTTTAGTAAATTTTAAAAGGGAGAAAGATTATGAATAAGGCATTAAAAAGCATAGTAATGATGTTTATTATATGTGTTTTAGGATACACTCAAATAGGCTGTAAAGCAGACAATATAAAAAATGAGAATCCACAAGCGATAAAAGATTATAGTAACCAAGTTCAGAGTGAAGACAAGAGTAATCAAAATAGTAATGAAAGTAAAGATGATAACGGTAATTTAACATCTCAAGTGGAAAAGTTATCATCAAATGCAGAAATTCACTTTATAGATACAGGAAACTCAGATGCTATATTAATAATAAAAGATAATAAAGCAGCACTTATAGATGGTGGCGATAATGACGATGAAGCTTTAGTTTCATCATACATAAAAAAACAAGGTATATCTGAGTTAGAATATGTATTTGCAACACACCCACATGCAGATCATATAGGTGGATTAGATAGAGTTGCAAAAGAAATAAAAATAAATAATTTATATGTAAGTAATGGAGAAGCAGACACTAAAAGTTATAGGGATTTTATAAATGAGGCTGCAAACAAAGGATTATACCCAAGTGTTCCATTATTAGGGAGTAAATTTGATTTAGCAGGCTCTACATTTGAAGTATTATCAGTAGCTAATACTAATGATCCAAATAATAATTCTATAGTACTTTTATATACTAATGGAAATGATAAGATATTATTAATGGGAGATGCAGAAAAAGAAATAGAACAAAAATTAAATATAAGAGATGTAGATTTATTAAAGGTTGGACATCATGGTTCGCATAGTAGCTCATCAAAGCCATTTATAGATAAAATTAATCCTGAATATGCAGTTATATTAGTTGGTGAAGATAATAAATATGGTCATCCTCATAAAGAAACTATGGATATACTTAAAGAAAAAGGTATAGAGGTACATAGAAGTGATGAGTGTGGAGATATAGTATTTACATCAACTGGAAATGGATTAGAAGTAGATTGTAAAAAAGGAAGTTACAACACAGGTGCTAACTCTAAATATAATAAAACTGAGAACACTGTAAAAACAGAAAGTAATACTTCATCTATTCAAAATGAAAATATAAACAGTTATAATAACAATTCAAATGAAAGTGAAAATATAGAATAATAAGCCATATTGACGGAAGTTATAACTTCGTCGGCTGCGGTTTTACAAAATAGCAGTGATAAAAGCGGCAGCAGAGCTAATAAATAATTGTAAAAATAAATTCTGGAATAGGAGAATATTGATGTAAGGCAGCTCGTAATAAATACGGTGAATAACAGCTGCTTTGTTTTGGTAATAATAAAAGTTCCGCTGCCAAGCAGCTGTAGGATTAGCAGGACTGCAAATAAAATAAGAAAAAAGTGCCTAAATTGTTTGGTGAAAATATTTTTCATAAGTAATAATTTGTTTTTTATCATTATATGCAATAAAATCGCCTCCGAACAAATATTTTAGCACATTTGCCCCCCCCCCACAAGACCGCAAAACTAAAAAGAGGTTATAATAGCTGTTATTTATTTGGAGGAAATAAAAAAGCGATTCCTAATAATTTAGAAATCGCTTTTATAATGTTTACATATATATATTGGTAATTCTTATTTTTGTAGAAAAAGATGAGCAGTTCTACGCACTACATATTTCCGTGGAACAGCTGCAGAAGGATGAACATTATTTGCGCGCTCATCAGGTACTTAAACCAGATTTTAGCATAAATAAATCCCTGTGGACTTACTTCATAGGCACCGGCAATACGTCCCTGGACACCATAAGACTCCAAAGCAGAAAGAAATAACAGCATACATCCGGGTTCCCAGCTGTCACCGGTAATGAGCCAGATACAGTAGAATAAGAAAAGAATATCAATGAGAAAATAAATCAGAAAAAAAATAGTGGTTTTATCAATAAAAACAACATGTACCTTTTTGGTACTTCTGCGCGCTTCGACTATGGCCCGGAAGTTATGCAGGAATAAAGCCAGCTCCCGGTGATATATGAAGGAAAAAACTTTCGCACATAAAAAAAGTAAGGGTATATAATGCATAGGAGCTCCTATCTGTAATCGATTAACATACAAGGATATTATACATCATATCAAGAAAAGCTGCCAAGCCATTTCCATGAATTTTGTATACAGTCTATGTTGAATGGAAAAAAGTATCTTGGATACGGATTAAAATAAAAAAAGTCCAAAAAATACAAAATCGTAAGGTAAATTATTTGTTTTTTGTATGGATTTATAAAAAAAGAGTTGACAAAAGTGTGAAAAATTATTTATAATTGTGAGCAGATAGTTACAAACGTAGCTTTGCCAGTAAAATACTGTTAAGAGGGGAACAGCGTCGGCTGCTGCATAGAAGTAACCAATTTATACTATTATAGGAAAAGGGGAAAGAACAAATGAAAACCTGGAAAAAAGTTGCCAGTGCTGCTTTGGCAGCGATGGTATTTGCTTCGCTGACAGCAGGCTGCGGCGGCGGAGACAAAAAGAAAGAGGCTGCAAACAGCAAAGAAATCGTAGTAGGTGCAAGCTTTGAGCTGACCGGTAATGTCGCCAATTACGGCAAGTCTACTCTTTCAGGCTTAAAAATGGCTTTTGATGAAGTAAATAAAGCCGGCGGTATTGATGGTAAAAAATTGCGTATCGTGGAAAGCGATAACAAGTCGGAACCTTCTGAAGCAGGTAACTCGGTTACCAAACTCGTCACTCAGGATAAGGTAATAGCTGTTGTCGGACCGGCAACCAGCGGTTGTGTAGCTGCTTCCACACCTATCACTACTGCTAATAAAGTGCCTTTGATTGCACCTTGTGCAACTGCGCCGAACATTACTGTCGAAAATGGCAAAGTAAAAGAATTTGTGTTCCGTTCCTGCTTTATCGATCCCTTCCAGGGACGTGTTATGGCAGAATTTGCTGATAAAAACCTGAAAGTAAAAAATGTAGCGATTTTGTATGATGCTTCCAGTGATTATTCCAAAGGCTTAGCTGAAGTATTTACTAAAACTATGGAAGAAAAAGGCGGCAAGATCGTCGCTAAAGAAGCTTTTCTTGCTAAAGACCTTGATTTTAAATCTGCCCTGACGAAAATCAAATCCACTAATCCGGAAGCAATCTATATTCCCGGGTATTATGAAGAAGTTGCTAAAATCATTAAACAAACACGTGAATTGGGGTTGAATGTTCCGCTTTTGGGATGCGATGGCTGGGATAGTCCGAAGCTTGTTGAAATCGGCGGTCCTGAAGCTTTGAACAATACGTATTTCTCCAGCGCTTATTCCGCACAGGATAAAGAGCCTTCCGTACAAAAATTCATCGCCGGTTATAAAGCTATGTATAATAAAGAGCCTGATGTTTTCTGTATGCAGGGTTATAATGCCGGTCTGATTTTAGCTGACGCTATTAAACGTGCAGGAACTGCTGACGGTACTAAATTGGCTGCGGCTATTGCTGCTACTAAAGACTTGTCTGTTGCCAGTGGTAAATTGACTTATGACGCAGATCATAACCCGATTACCAGCGCTATTATTATTGAATTAAAAGACGGCGTTCAGACCTTCAAAGAAAAAATCACGCTGTAATTCAGATAAAAAAACTGTTTGCAAAAGAATATATAATATAGAACCCAGGTAGACCCATTGTTTTTTAGATGTTTTTTAGTCCGGCGTGTTTTAAACGCGCCAGATTAAATATATTTTGCAGTTTTCATCAGAGGGGGAAAAACAATGAAAAAAGTTACCAAGGTATTCTCAGTAATGGTAGCAAGCGTAGCTTTAGCAGCTATGCTCAGCGGCTGCGGCGGCGATAAAAAACCGGCCGGCGGCGATACCATCAAGGTCGGCGGTAATCTTGAGATGACCGGCGGCAGTGCCAGTTTTGGTATTTCTTCGAAAAATGCTATTGAGCTGGCTTTCAAAAACATTAATGACAAAGGTGGCATTAATGGCAAAAAACTGGAGCTTGTTGTGGCGGATAACAAGTCCGAAGCAGCAGAAGCTACCAATGCCATGCAGAAGCTGGTCTCTCAGGACAAGGTTGTTGCCGTTATCGGCCCAAACCTTTCCTCGGCTACGATAGCCGCAGGCGCGATCAATAACGGCAGTAAAGTGCTGGATATTGCTCCTATGGCTACCAACCCTAACGTTACAGTTGATCCGGCGACAGGAAAAACAAAAGAATATAATTTCCGCGCCTGCTTTATTGATCCGTTCCAGGGTACTGTTATGGCAAACTTTGCTAAAAATGATTTACAGGCAACAAAAGCAGCGATCCTTATCGATAATTCTTCTGACTATGCCAAAGGTCTGGCGGCGTTCTTTAAAGAGAACTTTATCAAGAACGGCGGCACTGTTGTGGCTGAAGAATCCTATCTGCAAAAGGATACCGATTTTAAAGCTACTTTGACTAAAATCAAAGCTGCGGCTCCGGATATTCTGTATGTTCCCGGCTATTATCAGGAAGTTGGTATGATCGTTAAGCAGGGCCGTGAGATGGGTATCGAGATCCCCATGGCCGGCGGCGATGGCTGGGACAGCGCTAAACTGCCTGAAATAGCAGGTAAGGCGGCACTCAATAATACTTATTTCTCAAGCCTTTATTCTCCTGATGACGATTCTGCTTTGAATAAAGCGTTTGTCAGCGAGTATGAAAAGGCTTATAAAGTAAAACCAGACGTTTTTGCAGCGCTTGCTTATGACTCTGCTTTGCTGGTTGCCGAGGCAATCAAAAATGCAGGCGATACCGATCCGGTGAAAATCGCTCAGTCTATGGCCAAGATCAACGGTTTCCAGGGCGTATCAGGTACCGTAACCTTTGACGCGCAGCATAATCCGGTTAAAAGTGCTGTAATTATCGAACATAAAGACGGCGCTCAAACCTTCAGGACAAAAATCAATCCTTGATAAAAATCCACAATTAATTTTTGCAATGGTGCGGGCTGTGGTATTACCACAGCCTCATTGCGTTTAATCCACGAGATCAGGAGGACGGGAATTATGGACATGGGTTCCTTTATGCAGCAATTTGTCCAACAGCTTATTAACGGCATTTCGTTGGGCAGTATTTATGCGCTGGTAGCATTGGGATACACGATGATCTATGGTATCATCAAGCTTATCAACTTCGCTCATGGCGATATTTACATGTTGGGTGCGTATTTCGGCTTTATAGCAACTACAATGTTTGGCTTTTCTTTTATTCCGGCTATACTCTTTTCTATGGCCTGTGCCGCATTAGCCGGTATTATTATTGAACGCGTGGCTTATAGGCCGATGCGTAATGCTCCAAGAATCGCAATCTTAATTACGGCAATCGGTGTATCTTTCTTTCTGGAATACAGTATGATCCTTATTGCAACGCCGCAGCCGCGTACGTTCCCGGCTGTGTTTGAAGCGACTATTTATCATTTTGGACCGTTGGTAGTAAACAGCCAGCAGATCGTTATCCTGATCAGTGCGCTGATTTTGATGGCCGTACTGACTTACATTGTACAAAACACCAAAGCGGGCAAAGCGATGCGTGCAGTATCTTTTGATGCTGATGCCGCCCGTTTGATGGGTATTAATATTGACCGTGTTATTTCCATGACTTTTGCTTTAGGTTCTGCTTTGGCAGCAGCCGGCGGTGTTTTGGTAGGTATCTATTATAACTCTATCGATCCTCTGATGGGCATGGTGCCTGGCATCAAGGCTTTCGTTGCCGCAGTTCTCGGCGGTATTGGCATTATTCCCGGCGCTATGCTGGGAGGGATTATCCTGGGCGTTGTTGAGGCGATGGTCAGCGGTTTCTTTTCTTCAACCTTCCGCGATGCTGCGGCATTTGCTATCCTGATCCTTATTTTGCTCTATAAACCTGCCGGTATATTGGGCAAAAATGTACGTGAGAAAGTGTAGGTGAGAGCTATGAATGCATTGAGAAAAAAAGATTTGCTGACATTGGTAGCCTGCGCTGTACTTTTTGCTGTTATGCAGGGATTGATGATGGCAGAGATCATCGGACCTTTCTGGGAACTGAATATCGTTCTGATTTGTATTAATATTATTCTTTCAGTCAGCTTGAACCTGATCAATGGTTACACAGGCCAGTTTTCTATCGGACATGCGGGCTTTTTGGCGGTTGGTGCTTATACCGGCGCTATCGTTACGGTCAAGCTTGGTTTTTCATATGAGCTGGCATTGATAGCGGGCACAGTTGCTGCCGGCTTTTTGGGATTTTTGATCGGTCTGCCGACATTACGTCTGAATGGCGATTATCTGGCGATCGCGACACTTGGTTTAGGTGAGATCATTCGTATCTGTATCCTGAATATCGATTATGTGGGCGGTGCTTCCGGACTGATGGGCATACCCCGTTTGACCAATTTCCCCTGGGTTTTCTGGATTATGATCTTCATCATTTTCTTTATTAAAAATTTCAAGAATTCAGCGCCAGGACGCTGTTGTCTGGCAATTCGCGAGAATGAGATCGCTGCTGATACTATGGGTATCGACACTACGAAATACAAAGTTATGGCGTTTACGCTGGGGGCTGCTTTTGCCGGCACTGCAGGCGTATTGTTCTCGCATTACTTTTATATTGCACATCCGGCATCCTTTACTTTCATGCGTTCTTTCGATATTCTGACCATGGTCGTTTTAGGCGGCCTGGGCTCGATGACAGGCGCTATTACCGGCGCTGTGCTGCTGACTTTTATTTCTGCTTATCTGGCAGAATATCCTGAATGGCGGATGATAATTTACTCGATTACTCTGATCGTCCTGATGCTGCGCCGTCCGCAGGGACTGTTCGGTAATAAGGAGCTCAGCTTGAAAATGTTTCATTTAGGAGGTGGCAAAGATGGAAGCACTGCTGAAAGTAAATGATATTTCGATGGTTTTCGGCGGCTTGCGTGCTGTCTCCAACTTTTCCATGGAAATCAAAGCAGGTGAGCTGATTGGGCTGATCGGTCCCAACGGAGCCGGAAAAACTACGGCTTTTAATATGATTACCGGTGTTTATACACCTACTGAAGGCGAGATAATGTTCAACGGTACGCGAACCAGCGGTAAAAAATCGTATCAGGTAACGCAGCTGGGAATGGCGCGTACTTTCCAGAATATCAGACTTTTTTCCGAGCTTTCGGTTATCGACAATGTCAAAATTGCTTATAATATGCATGTCAAATATACTTTAGGCGAGGCGATTGCCCGGGTTGGCCGTTATTTCAGCGAAGAGGATGAAATTACCAAAAAAGCCCTGGAGCTTTTAAAAATCTTTAAGCTGGAAGATAAAGCTTATGAAACAGCAAAAAATCTTCCCTATGGTGAACAGAGACGGCTGGAGATTGCCCGCGCACTGGCCACGGAACCGAAGCTGCTGCTTTTGGACGAACCGGCTGCAGGTATGAATCCACAGGAAACTAAAGAGCTGATGGAAATGATCCGCTGGATCAGAGATAAATTCAGCTTGTCGATTTTGCTGATCGAACATGATATGGGTTTGGTTATGGGGGTCTGCGAGCGGATATATGTTCTGGAATATGGTTTTTGTATTGCCAGCGGCACGCCTGATGAAATCAAAAATAATAAACGCGTTATCGAAGCATACTTGGGCGAGGAGGTGTCCTGATGTTAAAGGTAGACAATATCGATGTATATTATGGTGCTATCCACGCTATCAAGGGCATTAGTATCGAGGTACCGAAAGGTGAGATCGTAACTCTGGTAGGGTCTAACGGCGCCGGCAAAAGCACAACGCTGAGGACTATTTCCGGGCTGATGAAACCGAAAAACGGCACGATCTTGTTTGAAGATAAAAATATCGTCGGCGTACCAGCACATAAAATTGTGGGTATGGGCCTATGTCAGGTTCCGGAAGGAAGGCATGTTTTTGCAAATATGTCGGTCATGGAAAACCTGGAACTGGGTGCATACCTGCGTAATGATAAGGATGGTATTGCCCGCGATCTGGAAGACGTTTTTAAAAAATTTCCTAGACTGCTGGAACGTAAGGACCAGATTTCAGGAACGCTTTCCGGCGGTGAGCAGCAAATGCTGGCTATGGGACGGGCTTTGATGAGCAGGCCGAGACTTTTGCTGTTGGATGAACCCTCAATGGGTCTGGCACCATTGCTTGTTAAAGAAATTTTTAATATAATAAAAGAAATAAACGAGAGCGGTACAACGGTGCTTTTGGTAGAACAAAATGCCAATATGGCTTTATCAATTGCCGATAAAGCTTATGTATTGGAAACCGGCCGCATCGCTTTGGCAGGTACAGCACAGGAATTAGCCAGCAGTGAAGCTGTGCGTAAGGCTTATTTGGGCGGCTGATGCCGGAAAAGGAGCGTGTTTACAATGCTAGTTAAAGACTTTATGACACCTAACGTATTAACGATTTCAGAAGACAAAAGCATGCTGGAAGCCCGGGAACTGATGAAGAGCAGTGCTTTTCGCCGTATTCCGGTTGTAGATGATATCAAAAGAGTGATGGGCATTATCACTGATGGCGACGTTGGGCGCACTTCACCTTCTGATGCCAGTACTTTATCACGTTATGAAGCTAATTATCTGCTGTCACGCCTGAAGGTACGCGACGTAATGACCCGCGATGTGATTACTGTGCGTGATAACAGTGCAATTGAGGATGTCGCCTATATATTGTATAAACATAAGATCAACGCTCTGCCTGTTGTGAATGAAGATAACAGGCTGTGCGGCATTATTACGGACAGCGATATTTTCCGTGCTTTCGTTACCATCATGGGCATTGCTAAAAGCTGCACTCGGATCACTATCGATGTTACTGATAAGGTCGGCGTTATTGCCGATATCGGCGGTATGTTCCGCGATCAGGGCATCAATATCATTTCTGTTGTAACCAAGCGTAATGATGCAGATACTACGGAGCTGACTATTCGCGCTGACCTTTCGCAGCATGGTATGGATATTATTGAGCAGATCCGTGAAGCCGGTTACGATGTAACGGATATCAGTACGGTGAAGGGTGTAGAATAAGCTATGTTGGACGCTAAGTTCAATGTCGGCGATGTAGTGCGGATGAAAAAAGCTCATCCCTGCGGGTCCTTTGAATGGGAAATTACCCGTACAGGAATGGATTTTGGTTTAAAATGCAGGGGCTGCGGTCATTTTGTAATGATTGCCAGGCCTAAGTTCATTAAAGCTGTAAAAGCTGTGGTTTCTGCGGCCGATCAGTAAAATAGCAAAAAGCTCTGCTGTAAGGCAGAGCTTTTTAATTAAAAATATTGAAAGAGAGCGGCGCAAAATGCAGATTACAGCTTTAGATCATTTGGTTTTGACAACGAGTAATTTTGAACTCTGCGTCTGGTTCTATCGTGATGTCCTGGGGATGGAACTGTTGTGCCAGGACGACCATTATGCATTTCGCTTCGGTATGCAGAAGATCAATGTTCATCGTTGTCCTGCGGAATTTTTGCCGGCGGCCGGAAATGTGGCTTACGGCAGTCTGGATATTTGTCTGCTGACGGTAACGGAACTGCCCATTGTTTATCAGGAGCTGGCAAAGCATGGTATCGCGGTTGAAGTTGGCATCGTCGAGCGTAATGGTGCTTTAGGGAAAATGCAGAGCCTTTATGTGCGTGACCCTGATAACAATCTGGTCGAAATCAGCAGATATGAATGAAAACAGTTGAAAAACAAGCCCCCTGTTTCTGATGAAACGGAGGGCTTGTTTTTTATAAAGGTTGAAGTGACGTTGCAGGGCAAAGAGTACAAGGCTCTGTTCCGGTGTGATAGTAACAGTTTCCGGAATTTGATGATTTTATTCCAGTTTACTTTTAAAGGTCCAGCTGGCAATACTTAGTGTTAAAACAGCTATTAAGGCCAGCGGTATCAAATTTATCAGCACATGATACATATCCATATTTTTCAGCAGTACGCCTTTGGCAATGACCAGAAAGAAACGCAGCGGATTAAGGTAAGTGAGGTATTGCAGTATGACCGGCATATTATCAATAGGCGAGATAAATCCTGATAACAATACGGCAGGCATCTGAAAGGTAAAGACACCTAAAATAGCCTGCTGCTGCGTTCTGCATAAGGATGAAATAAACAGACCGACACCGACTAAAGCTAAAAGAGCGACAAAGTCAGCTGCTAAAAAAACTGCAAGCGAACCAACCAAAGGAAAATCAAAAAAGTGTACTGAAATAGCAAGCATCACCATTGTCAGAAGCCAGGCTAAGAGCTGGGCCGGTACGGCTTTGCCGATGAGGATCTCGGTAGAAGACAGAGGGCTGACAATGAGCTGGTCAAAAGTACCGACTTCTTTTTCCCGGGCAATAGACAGCGATGTCAGTAAAAGCACAATGACCATCGAGAGCATAGCCATCAGGGAAACGAGTGAGTAATACTTATAATCAAGGTTGACATTGAACCAGTTTCTGGTGACTATTTCCAAGCGTGGCTCGCTGCCGGATAATTCTTTGGCATAGCTTTGGATGATCTGTGTAGCATAGCTGCCGATGATTGAAGCGGAATTTGTCTGCCTGCCGTCTGTTATCAGCTGCACGCTGGCGCCGGTCTTGTTTTTTATAGATACGGCAAAATCAGGAGGTATTTCCAGAGCCAGGCTTGCTTTTTGGATATCAATGCTTTGTTTGAGCTGTTCAGGCGTGTAAACAACCGCTACAGAGTTGAACCAGGGCGAATTTGCAAAATGGCTGATCAGCTCGCGGGAATAGTAGCTGCGGCTGTTATCCAGCA
>OMGL01000977.1_pt1 | contig 19801 bp, 19 predicted proteins | sample 1645831 | NCBI WGS metagenome assembly OMGL01 (sample SAMN00849301, study PRJEB25192) | human gut metagenome | reverse complement strand
GCGGCTGCCGGCGCCAGCGCGTCGCCGCCGACGCTTTGCAGCAGCTCGGCCACATTTGCATCGGGGTTCTGACACAGGATATCGAGCAGCTCGATAAAGTCACGGATGACCTCACGCGGCGTCAAGTGCGTATCGGCTCCCACGCGGCCGAACTCAATCTTGAGAAAGTCCACCAAGTCGTTTTCGGCAAGCGTGGGCGTCCAGCCAAAGTAGCCGGCATGGATCTGCATGAGTTTTTCGATGAGCACCAGTAGCTCCTCGTAGGTGAGTGGCTGCAGGCGGATGATGGGCGCGAGCATGTCCTTAAGGTCTTCGCGCGCAAAGCGGCCCTGAGCGAGTCGGCTGCGCAGGGCCTCGTAGGAGAACACGCCGCGGCGGCGGTCTTCGATGGAGGTTGGCGTGCCACCCATGATCATGCCCAGGTACTGCGCCTTGCCCTGGAGCGTGTCGTTGTACATGGTCAGGATCTTCTCGTAGTTGTATTGGCGCGTGATGGCGTTGGGAATCTTATACAGATTCACGAGCTCGTCGATGAGCACCAGCATGCCCTTGTAGCCGCTGCAAACCAAAAAACGCGCGATGAGTTTGACGTAGTCGTACCAGTCGTCATCGCTGATGATGGTCGAGGAGCCCAGCTCGGCGCGTGCCTCGCTCTTGGTGCGGTATTCGCCGCGAATCCATTTGGTCACGCGGCTCATGGTCTCTTCGTCGCCCCCGGATGCGGCCATGCGATAGCGGCGGAGCATGCGGGTGAAGTCGAAGCCGTGGACCATTTCCTCGAGCGGGGCCAGTTGGGCATTGACGACCGACTCGTCGACGTCGGCGCACGAGGCGACCCAGCGATCAAGAATAAGGTTGAGCGCACCGCCTTCGGGGCGCGTCTTGGTCGATATATTGCGTATGAGCTCGCGGTAGGTGGCAAGGCCCTGCCCCTGCCCGCCCTGCAGACGGCGCTCGGGGGATAAGTCTGCATCGGCGACGACGAATCCCTCGCCCATGGCATGCGTTCGGATGGTTTGGAGCAAAAAGCTCTTGCCGGCGCCGTAGCGACCGACCAGGAAGCGGAAGCTCGCCCCACCGTCGGCGATGAGACTCAGATCGGTGAGCAGGGCGCGGATCTCGACCTCGCGCCCTACGGTAATGTAGGGAAGGCCGATGCGCGGGACCACGCCGCCCTTGAGCGAGTTGAGAATGACGGCAGCGACGCGCTTGGGCACGCGGGGTGCTGCGGATGCGGTATCACTCATGGTCTAGGTATCCTCTCACGTCTGCTTCGTAGTCCTCGATAATCTGCGGCCCTGCCGCGCTAAATTCAATTACGGTGTCGCCCACCAGGTCAAAGAGCGCCTCGTTGATGGTATCGACGAGCATGTCCTCGCTCTGCTCCGATTGCACTACCGCCGATTCCGCCTGTACTGCGTTGTGCTCGAGCAGCGCGCGGAGATAGGCGTCTGCGGCGAGCGCGAGTTCGTTCGTGGCGTCAGCGGGCGCAGCAGCTGCGAACGCGGGCGTCGGCGCGAGAAGCGGTGCCACGACACCAAACTGTTCGGCGGATATGGTCGGCTCGTCGGCCTCGTCCTGCCGAATGGGTGCCGCGACTGGTTCGACAATCGCGTCGGCTACGGGCTCGGCTTCCGGTTGCCCTGAGTCCGTTGCCTCGGCTTCTGCGGACGCGCCATCCTCGCGTTCCTCATCGATCAAAAGCGCTTCGCGCGTTTGCGCAGCGGCGTTCCGAATGTGCCCCAGCTGGCTCAGATCGATATCGATTTTGACGGGCTGGTGTGCGGCGTCCCACGAAAGCCATGCCACAATCTCGTCATCGATAATCTTGGCCAGATATTTGGGGACCTTTTCTTCCTTAAGGGGGTGGGCAGGGTCCAGGGCCAGGCGCAGGCGTTGGTCGCAGGCGCGCATCATTTCACCGAGCTTGCTGCTCTTTTGCCTACTACCATGGATGCGCATGCATTCCCAAAAGCCGTTTTGGCAACGGTAGATATGGATAGGATCCAGGCGGTATTCGCAGTCCTCGTGGCGCTCGGGCGCAAAGAATACGGCCGAGGCAAACATGGTGTAGGGCATGGCCGTCTCCTCCCCAAATAAACTTGCCACGATGCCGGTCTTTCGGTGCGTGTCATAGTAGCGCGCCATGCGGACATACACGGCGCACGCCACGTGGCGCAGATCGCGGTGGTGGCTGCGGTCGAGCCGCGAGCTACTTAGGTTGTACGTGGAGAGGGCGTTGATGGCGGCCATGAGTCGCTCCTCGCGCACCTCATCGGGCGGAAGGGGGAGCGTGGGCTCGGAGGTTTTGCGACGCTTAGGGGTCTGGCCGGACGGTGCCGGTACAAGGTCTCGTGCCGCGCGCCGCAGTTCGATAAGGGCGTTATCGAACATGACGGTTTTAGAGTCGCGAAGCAGCTTGGGGTCGAGCCCGTGGAACACGGCGTAATCTTGCAGCCACACGCGCGCAAACCGGTCGATGCCGGGCTCGAAGGCGCGATAGACATCCCAAAAAGCCTTGATCTTGTTAAAACCATCGAGTGGATTATCTACGCCAATGCCGCAGATCAGCTCATAGAGATACAGAAAGGCAAAGGACGTAGACGTTTCCTCGACGGTTCCGCGGCGCACTTGGGCACGCCAGGTAAAGTAGCCGCGCAGTTGCCGGTCGCTCATGGCGTTGTAGGTGGGAAAGTACGACTTAAAGGTGCCGTTGTAGGGACAGTCGTCCTCAAAGTCGGCCATCAGCAGGCCCTGGCGGTAAAAAAGCTCGGCTTCCGAAAGCCAGCGGCCCGCACCGCCCTTGGGGTCATCCTGCCAGCGCGATATCTCGCGCATTTTACGGTACTGGTCGGGGAGGAAATTCTGCATCTGTCGGCCGGTTTTGAGAATCGGCTCGTCTGCGTAGGTTTCGTTTGAGAAGCGGGCGGACTGATGGGTCCGGGCCTCGGCCATAATGCGCTCGATGAGCATCTTGATGTCCTGGTCGGCCACCGCTCCTCCTCTCGAACGCAGCTACGGTGACCTCATATCATAGCACAGCATCAAACAGATGTTCGAGATACCGCTGCGTTGATAGATTTAGAACAGGAGGGCGTATATGACGGCGATGACGACGGAGGGAAGCATATTGGCCGTGCGGAAGGTCTGAGGACGGATGAGGTTGACGCCGACGCAGAAGACGAGCATGGAGCCTACGAGCGAAAGGCTGTTGAGGGCTGCTGTGGTCATGATGGGGGAGAGCGCGCCGGCAAACAACGTGATCGTCCCCTGGAACACGGCGACGGGCAGGGCGGAGAAGATGCAGCCGCGGCCAAGCGAGGCCGTCATGGTGCAGACGATGATGCAGTCCAGTGCGCCCTTGAGGGCAAGCGTTGACCAGTCGCCGAGCAGGCCGTCCTGGATCGATCCCACAATGGCCATGGCGCCGATGCACACGGTGAGTGAAGTCGAGACAAAAGCGTTGGTGAACTCGTTATCGCCCTCACTGCCAGTCTTGCGCTTGAGCCATTCGCCAAGGTTCTCGATGGAGGCCTCCAAGTTGATGGCCTCGCCGATGAGCGAACCGAGCGCAAATGAGACGATGAGCATGGTGGTACCGGTGGTCGCTAGCGCCTTTCCATCGATGATGAGCATCTTTTGCATGGTGCCGCCCAGGCCGATAAACAGGACGCACAGCCCCGATGCTTTCATGAGCGTGTCTTGGATGCGCGGTGTAATGAAGCGGCCGCCCGCTAATCCCAAAAGACCGCCCGCAACTAAAAGCGCAACGTTGATGATTGTTCCCAAGCCCGGCATGAGCCCTCCTGTATTGATGCCAACGTGGCAATCGTAGCAGAACGAAATGCGAGGCACATCGCGACTCATCTAATACGTTATATAAGTGGTATTAGGAATGATGCGCAGCATTTAAGCCTCAGGTGGTTGTCGGGACATAGGGATAGTAGTCAAAGCGCAGTGTCATAAGCCGCTGTGGGGATTCAATAGCCGCGGCGATGATATTGGCATCGCGGGCACGATCAAACCCTTCGAGTTCGATCTGATACGAGACGTCTTGCATAATGTCCAGACGTCGCCAGGCTAGAAGTGTGTCGCCATCGAATTCCAAGGTCTTGCCTCCGTCTGGGGCAACGGCGTATAAACGCAGTTTAGCGGTGGTTGCAGGGTCGACAACCGTGACCTTTTTAATTTCGTTTCGAGTATTCTTGGCGCCCAACAAGGTGAGCAGTGTTGGGGCCACGACCTCGCCCGATGGCAAAAAGACGACTTCGATGGATTCAGGAAATGCGATGATGGCCGACTTGCGGACGGGCTGATTGGCGGCGGCAACTTCGATGCTTGCAGCATCGATGACCTCTGTGTGGTCGAGGGCGGCAAGCACGCAGCAGTTACCTTCATCGATCTCCTGAGGATCAGCAAGTCCCAGACTGTCCGCGAGCTCGGGATCGTTTGGACCGGTAGCGGGCTCATTCGGTGCTTCGAAAGAAGCTGGGACGCTGTTTGTCGGCGACGGCGTGTCGCCCGCACCTGCTTCTTTGTCCGTGCTCTCTTCTTGTATGGTTGCGTTGATGGGTTCGTCGTTTGAGGGGAGCGTCTTGGCGTCAAGCGCGGAGGGGAGAATTCCGATGGCTCCGGATCCGTTCCACTCCATTTCGAGAAGCGCCGGGTCGGCAAGAATGCGTTGCCTGCTTTGCGCGTGGGCATCGATTTCAATAGGGCCTGCCTCTATCCCTCGTGTAAGGCTGAGTGATCCGGCTGGCTTCTCGAAATGAGCGTCTGTATCTTTGGTGCTGGCGGCGTAGAACAGCAGGGACGTTTCTCCCGCCGCGATGGCATCGGTGCCGGCTTTGGCCAGCCGCAACGATGCCGTGAATGAGAGGGTGGGCTGCGTGTCGTCTGCATTCGCGGCGGCGCAGCCCAGACATATACCGCCTCCTTTCTCGAAAAACGCACCGTCGAAGGCGACCTTCGCTCCGTTCGCCGAGTCATCGACCGAAGCGATATCGATGCGCAACCCCAAATCGCACGGATCGCCATCTGCATCGAGCACAATCGAGCGCCATGTGCAGACGGCGCACCCCGCCTGGGAGCCGTTTGCCTTGTTCGAACGATTGATATCCACGACTATCGAGCCGTCCGTATTACGACGAAGGCATCCCGAGGTTGAGATTGCGGCCTGTGCGAACGAAAAACGCTTGCACGCAATGGCGCTCGACGGATTTGGTGCGGAGCTTAGGGCTGCTGGTAAGGAGTCTGCCATGACGGGAGTCGCCCAAGCGGCGACAGGCGTTCCGGTTGCGAGCGCGCCGCAGAGTGCGACGACGGGCAAAAGGTTCTTCGATGCCATGGGGTCTCCTTAGCTAATTTAGTGCGGCCTGTCCGTGTTTCGTTTCTGGCTGCGTTTGATGTGCAGACCGAGGCCGGCGGTTCCCGCACCTGCTGCCGTGGCGCCTGCTGCCAAGAGCCATCGTCTGTCGTCTGTCTGTGCCAACGGTTCCTTGCAGTTGCCGCGGTCGAGCTCCGAGAGGTCGACCGTCACTTGCGTGGCGGCCTGCGCCTGTTCTTGCTGGGCAAAGGCCATGGCTGGCCCAAACGCTAGGATACTGACGGCGGCCAGGGCGACGGCCTTATGCCGTGTGCGCACCGGGCTCGACCGTCCAGGTGATCGTTGCAACCTGATCGCCTTCGCCGGTTACGCGGAAGATGTCGCGCGTGACGCGGGCGACGTTTCCGCTTGTCTTGAGCTTAATTTTGTCCGTGCCGCCGGCAATGCCCTGGTAGCCCATGTCGAAGGCTGCATTCTTGGAAAGATCGAGGCCCGTCTCCTGCATTGCGGCGCTGGCGTTCTGGAGTGCGCCGTCGGGGCCGACCTTAAAGTCGATGGAATTCTGCGCGGTTCCGGCCTTGGCGTCGGCGGCAATGGTCCAGGTGTTCATGGCGTCGATCTTCATGTTGGTGACATGGATGCCGTAGGCCGAATGATTGTCGATGGTGGTCGCGTCTTCTGAGGGGCCCTGAAGCGTGCCGTCGGCCTTGGCGACGAAGGGAATAACCGTCGGAACTTTGAACTCTACGTTGTCGATCTCGGTCCTGACCATTACTTTCGTGGTTCCAACGCGCCCGGCTGCCAGAGCTGGCGTCGGGGCGGCGCCCATTGCGAGCGCGAGCGCGAGCCCTGCGCCCACGACGAGCGCTCTGGCTCCGTTCATGTTCCTGGTGATGTCCATGGTCGTTCCTTTCTATTCGCCGCGGGCCGTCCCCGCGATGATTGGACGAATGCTGGTGAATTGCGTGCGGTGTCGCGTCGGCCGAAAAAGCTAGTTCTCGGCTTGCTCAACCCGTACCTTGACACGTGTCGGATTGCCGTGGCTGTCGAGGGTCTTGGCATCGAGTGCCTGGATCTCGATGTATGCCTCTCCTTCTTTGATGTCGCCGGCGGGGCACGTCTCGATTGTCTTGCCGGTCTCGACCACACCGGATTCGTACATGGTCTCGTCGTTTTGGATGACGCGGAATCGCTGGGGAAATTTATTGTCTTGGACGTTTTGCACGTTGACGCGCAGCTTGCCGTCCTCCTGTAGCTGAGCGACCGGCGCGACCGAAATCGTCATCATGTTGTCGCGGACGATGGCATCGAGCTCATCTTGGATTTCTTGTCGCGATTTACCCTCTGCCGTCGTGACTGAGGCGCCCGCTTCGGGCACGGGCTGCGACTGCCAGGCGTATAGCCCTACGGCGATGAGGGCGCAGGCGATAGCCAGGCAGACAACGACGAGTTTCTTGCGACGCCCCAGTCCTGCGAGGCGGGGCGGCTTCTTCGCACTCATGCGGCGTCCTTGGTGGTGTAGACACGTGCGAACGTGGACGGGTCCGCTCCAAAGAGCATGTGAAGCATCAGGCGGCGCGAGTAGATGAGCTCGTCAAAGTCGTGAGGGAGCTCGATGTCGTGGATACGCGCGATGTGGTGGGCGAGCGCCGAGAACGACTCGGGGTCGCAGATAACATCGGTGGTGACGTGGTAGACCGCCGTATCGGGGAACGCCTCTTCGTCGAAAGGCAGGAGATAGGGATCGTCGTCGACCTCGATGGCGACGCCGTACTGGGGCCAGTAATATGCCATGGGAACCTCCCTGCTTCTGGGGCCAAAACTTCTATCGGTTTTGGCTGTCGACGCCGACCGTATCAGTCGCTACTTGACCAATTTCTGACCAAATGCTTGACGGATTGACATCTCCGCAGGTAAAAGGTGGAAAAATTACTTCAACTTTTTTCGAGCGACAATCGAGCGGTCGGCGACGGCGGGGCGATATGTGTCAAAAGCATCGTCTGCCGAGGAAGCCTTGCCATTCGCCGAATTGCACAAACGTAAAAATCGCCAATTATGGAGACGGTCTCGAACACGTCGACGAAACGATGCGGTAACATCTCCCTGCAAACACTGTAGTTAGCTAAAGGGGGAGTTCGCGTGTCTGCAACCATTAAACCCTTCACCGATGAGTTCGAAGAGTATGGCCGCGATGAATCTCGTGCATCGGGCGAAGCATCGAGCATCTCGTTTCCGACAACGGAAGACGAGGTCCGTGCCATTTTGGAAACGCTCCATGCCGAGCGTGTCCCGGTAACGGTTCAGGGCGCCCGAACCGGCCTTGCCGCCGGTGCCGTGCCCCACGGTGGGCATATCCTCAATACTTCCCGTATGAATCGCTACTTGGGCCTTCGCCGCGATGAACAAGGCCAATTTCTGCTGCGCGTGGAGCCGGGCGTTGTGCTCTCGGAGCTGCGCAAGCAGCTGAGCAAGAAGGTACTGCCGACCGCTGGTTGGGACCAGGCATCGCTTGAGGCCTACGAGGAGTTCCAAGAGTCCCCCGAGCAGTTCTTTCCCACCGATCCCACCGAGGCATCTGCCTGTCTGGGTGGCATGGCGGCATGCAACGCCTCCGGCGCCCGCAGCTACGCTTACGGCCCCATGCGCCCGCATATCACGGGACTCCACGTCGCGCTGGCTGATGGCGATTTGCTTGAGCTTCAGCGCGGCGAGGCTTTTGCCCAGGGCCGCCACCTGTCGCTCGTGACGGCAGAGGGTCATACATTCGAGCTTGATCTTCCTGACTACACCATGCCCAAGACCAAAAATGCCTCGGGGTATTTTGTTGCGGACGATATGGACGCCATCGATCTTTTTATCGGTGCGTGCGGCACGCTCGGCGTCATTACCGAGCTCGAGATCGCCCTGCAGGCGGCACCTTCGGTCGTATGGGGTGTGAGTTGCTTTTTCGATAGCGAAGACAAGGCCGTGTCCTTTACCGATTCCGTGCGTCCCGTGCTGTCCCATGCCGCCGCTATTGAGTATTTCGATGCTGGCGCCCTGGATATCCTGCGTCGCCAGCGCGAGCAGTCGACAGCGTTTGCCTCGCTGCCGGCGCTCGACGACGAGGCAAAGGTCTGTGTCTACGTGGAGCTCGACTGCGATGACGAGGCGCAGGCGACCGAGGAGCTGTACCACCTTGGATGGGTGCTGGAGTTTGCGGGCGGCCGCGACGATGCGACATGGGTCGCCCGCACCGAAGTCGATCGCGAGTGCCAGCGGTTCTTCCGCCACGCGGTGCCCGAGAGCGTCAACATGCTCATTGACGAGCGTCGCCGCACCGACCCCACCATTACCAAGCTGGGATCGGATATGTCGGTGCCCAATGCACGCCTTGCAGATGTCATGGCCCTCTATCGCCGCACGCTGGCCGAAAGCGGGCTTGAGTCTGCTGCCTGGGGACACATCGGGAACAACCATCTGCATGTGAACATCCTGCCGCGCGATGCGCAAGACTACCGTCGTGGTGGAGAGCTCTTTGCCCAGTGGGCTTCCGAGGTCACGGCCATGGGCGGTGCCGTTTCTGCCGAACACGGCGTCGGCAAGATCAAGGCGGGCTTCTTGGAGACGATGTACGGCCACGAGGCCATGGTCGAGTCGGCGCGTCTCAAACTCCAGCTTGATCCTGCCGGCCAGTTGGGTCGCGGCAACCTGTTTACGGAGAAGCTCTTGGATGAACTCGTCCAGAAAGGGGGCGCGTGAAGATGAGTGATTTCCATATGGTGGTGTGCGTCAAGGCGGTGCCCGGAAGCACCGAGGTCAAGATGGACCCCAAGACCAATACTATCGTGCGTGATGGCAAGCAGGCGGTCATTAATCCCTTCGATGCGAGCGCTTTGGAATGTGCGCTAGCGCTGAAGGACGACTTTATCGGCTTTGGCATGGACGTGCGTGTGACGGTGGTGTCGATGGGCATCCCCGCGACCGAATCGCTGCTGCGCGACTGCATCGCCCGCGGTGCCGACGACGCGCTGCTGCTGACCGACCGAGCCTTTGCGGGCGCCGATACCCTAGCCACCACCTATGCCCTCAAATGCGGCATCGAGGCACTCGATGAGGACTTTGACCTGCTCATCTGCGGCAAGATGGCAGTGGACGGCGATACGGCCCAGATCGGCCCCGAGCTGGCCGGCGCCTTTGGGGTCCCCTGCGTGACCGACGTGAGCTGTGTGCAGAGCGCGGGATTTACGACGTATGGCTCGCTGGCGCTCGTCCACGGCTGCGATGCCGGCGAGGAGACGGTGTACCTGGAGATGCCGTGTGCGATGACGACCGCCAAGGAGATTGGCCAGCTGCGCATGCCGAGTATTGCCGGTATTCGCGCGGCCGAGGATGCAGACGTGCGCGTGGCCAGCGCTGCCGACGTAAACGCCGATCCCTCGCGTTGCGGCCTTGCCGGATCACCGACGCAGGTCGTGCGCTCGTTTGTGCCCGACCGTGACCAAACGTGCGAGGCCGTTGAGGGAACGGCGTCCGAGCAGGCGGTAAAACTTGCCAAGATTATCGAGGGGATGGCATAGATGAGCGGGCTGATTATCGATAGCGAAGCCTGTATCGGCTGCGGTCGCTGCGTTCGCGCCTGCGCCTCGGGCGGCATTGTGGTGGAGGGTGAGCGCCCCAATCGCTGTGCCCGCGTAACCGACGGCTGTATCCTGTGCGGTGGGTGCGTCGACGCCTGCCCCGTCAACGCCATCTCGATTGAGCGCGACGAGGCCGCCGGCGCGGCAGACCTTGACGCATATCGAGACATCTGGATCTTCGTGCAAACTGACAAGCACGATGCCGTGGCATCCGTGGCCTTCGAGCTCATGGGCAAGGGGCGCGAGCTTGCCGATGCCCGCGGCTGCCGTCTGGTGGCACTGGTCGGCATGAGCCCCGAGGGCTCACTCGGGGACCTGGAGCATCTGATTTGCGCCGGTGCGGACGAAGTTCTGGTCTGTCGTGACGAGCGCCTGCGTCAGAACGACGCGGAGGTCTATGCTCGCCTGATCTACGATTTGGTGGCCGAGCGCAAGCCCGATGCCATTCTGTACGGCGCGACCGCCTTTGGTCGCGAGCTGGCGCCCGGTGTGGCCGTGCGCTTGCAGACGGGTCTTACGGCCGATTGCACGGTGCTTTCTATGGATACGGAGACGGGTCTGCTGCAGCAGACGCGCCCGGCGTTTGGCGGCAACCTGATGGCCACCATTATCTGCCCCAACCACCGTCCTCAGATGGCAACGGTGCGCCCCGGCATCTTTAAGGCGCCCGAGTTTGACTATAGCCGCTCCGGCACGATTACCCAGGTAGTGCTTGCGGATGACGTTAAGGCCCGCGTCGAGATCTCGATTCCCGCCGAGGAGTGGGGACAGCAGGCCTCAATTGCCGATGCCGAGCGTCTGGTCGTGGTGGGCCGCGGCATTGGCTCGAAGAAAAACCTACCGCTGATGCGAAAGCTTGCCGAGGCTCTGGGAGCCGAGCTTGGTTGCACGCGACCTGTCGTGGAGGCCGGCTGGTTGGAGTATCGCCATCAGATTGGCCAGACCGGCGTATCGGTTTCGCCCAAGCTTCTCGTGAGTATCGGTGTTTCGGGCGCCATCCAGCATCTTGCCGGCATCGGTGGGGCGGAGTGCATTATCGCCATTAACGAGGACCCGGATGCCCCCATTTTCGGTGCTGCCCAGTACAAGGTTGTTGGGGACGCCGTCGAGGTCGTCGAGGAGCTGCTGGCCCAGCTTGAGCGCTAGGCGCGCGCCAGCCAGTCGCGCATCTCGTCCTTTAGGCGGCTCCAGGCTGCTTGCGTGGCGGGGTCGGTAAAGGGTCGCGTAATGCCAAAGGGCGCGTCGAGCAGGCGGTAGATATCGCCCTGCTCGCGCGCCAGCGCGCGGCTCGCTGGATAGACGAGCTCAAACATAAAGCAGATGAGTCCCACCAGGTAGTCCGCCGGCTCGTTGCGCTCGTCGCGCGCGACGCACCGATGCTCGTCAAAGGCGGCAAGCGTCGGTACCGAGAAGCGACTGGCTAGAAACGCGTCCTCATCCACCTTGAGGATGGTATCGACGGTGCTGTCGGCGATGGTGCGCATAATGTCGATCTTGTCGCCATCGCGCACGATATCGCAGAAGCTTCGCGTGCGCACGTCGAGCTGCGCGGGTAGACGGAAATCGCTGTGATAGGCAATGCTCGCTCGGATGAGCTCATCTTCTGCCGGGTCATCGATAAAGTCGCGGATGCTCGTTACGGCGGGTGCATCGGCGGGATTCTCGCCAAAGAGGACCTCGATGCCCAGCGCCGCATGGCTCATGCTCTCGGCGTCCTTAAAGGTGTCCCAGCGTCGCAGCTGCCCAAAGCGGCCCATATCGTGCAGCAGGCCGCAAAGCCATGCTAGGTCAATATCTTCTGACGACCAGCCCTGCTCGCGCGCTACGGCATCGCATGCCTCGGCCACGTGGTACGTATGCTCGATTTTGAGCGCGATGCGTGGGTTAGTGGCGTCGTAGGCATCGGTGTAGCTTTTGAAGGCCGCGCGCGCCCGGTCTCGATCGATAGCTGTCATAATGACTTCCTAAAAAGTTGTGTCTTTCGATCCGGTGGCAATTGTAGGTGAACTCGGTTGCTGTCGGATGATGATTCTGCCGTGTCGCTACATGCGGCTCGGAGACCTTGTCAGGATGAGAAGCGTATGGTGCTCAAAATCGTTAGAACCGTCTGGCCAGTGATGCTTACCTATGTTGCAATAGGCGCGCCGTGCGGAATGATCATGGGGCAGACGGGAATGGAACCCTGGATGGTTTTTGCCCTGAGCAGCACGTTCGTGACGGGCAGCGGGCAGTTTATGATCTGCAATCTGTGGCTGGCAGGTGTGCCTGCGGCGTCGATCGTCGCGAGCGTCGCCGCAATCTCCTCGCGCTTTGCGCTTTACTCGGCATCGATCGCTCCGCATCTGACGGGTGCCTCGAAGCGTCAGACGCTGGCTGTTGCCGCGACACTTACCGAGGAGGCATATGGCATCTCGCTTGCCAAGTTGGTTGAAGGGGAGGATTGGGGCCCGCGCGAGTCCTTTGTGCTCAACGTGATCCTTATCGCAACATGGGGCGTATCGTGTACGATGGGCGCCATCGTCGGCGCCGTTGTCGATGTTCCCACCGCCATTGCAGCCTTTATCTGCACCTCGCTCTTTATCTGCCTGCTCTTTTCGCAGCGGCTGTCGCGCGGCAACGTTGTCGCGGCGGTTTCGGGCGCGGTGTCCGTCGCCGTATGCAAGTTCTTGGGCCTCGTGAATATTGCCGTGCCGGCAAGCGTCGTGGTCGGCATTACCATTGCGCTGGCGTGCGATGCTGTATTTGACGGAAGAGGTGCCCGCGATGCCCGTTAACGAGTTCTTGGTTCTGTGGCTGTCGTCGTGGGCTGCTATCGCGTTCTTTCGCATCGCGCCGGCGTTCGCCTTGCGCGGGCGGACCCTGTCGCCCCGCATTACCGAGGCCCTGGGCTATATCCCGCCCGCCGCCTTTGCCGCGCTGGTCGCCAACGACTTGGTGAGTCCCGGCGCGTTCGACGCGGGGCTCTGGCCTGCCTTGGTTCCCTGGATTGCGGCCGCCGGCGTCGTGGTCGTGGCGGTCAAGACAAAATCGATGCTGTGGTGCTGCGTCTCGGGCATCGTACTCTATATCGTTTTGAGCCTTATATAGGGGTGGCGTCGCGGGCGCCGAATCTCGTTCCATCCCAACTTGTCGAATTTTTCACCGAGCTGGTCTATTTCTTCTGGTACCATGGTCAAACTTTACTGTAGCAAAGCGTGACGTGGGCTTTTGTACCCCGTCAGCGGAAATGGGGGTTTCATGGCACAGGAAGCGAACGCCAACGAGCAAAAGAAATTCAAGGTCCCGCGCATCCCGGGCGACATCATGATCTATCCGATGATCGTCGGTCTTTTGCTCAACACCTTCTGCCCGCAGGTTTTTGAGATCGGTGGCTTCTTTACGGCTGCCTGCCGCGGTGGCTCCAATACCATCGTCGCTGCGATCCTACTCTTCGTGGGTGCCGGCATCAGCTTTAAGTCCACGCCGGGCGCTATCAAGACCGGCATCGTCGTGCTGATCCCCAAACTGGTCGTCGCAGCGGCTCTCGGCCTGGGCGTGGCATATTTCTTTAACGACAACTTCCTGGGTCTGAGTTCCGTGTCTATCATCGGCGGCATCACGTTTTGCAACATGGCGCTCTATACGGGCATCATGGGCGAGTTCGGCGATGAGTCCGAGCAGGGCGCCGTCGGTATCCTGTTCTTTACGGCCGGCCCCGCCGTCACGATGATCATCCTCGGTGTCTCGGGTCTCGCCAACATTCCCATTGGCACCATTATCGGCTCCATCTTGCCACTCGTTATTGGCATGGTTCTGGGCAACCTGTTCCCGTTTATCAAGAACCTGCTGGTTCCCGGTGCCAATCCCGCGATTGCCGTCATCGGATTTCAGCTCGGTGCGTCCATGAGCCTGTCGAGCTTTATCACCGGCGGTATTTCCGGCATCTTGCTGGGCCTTGTCACGCTGTTTGTCGTCGGTCCCATCACCTTTGCGTTTGAGCGTCTGTGCGGCGGCAATGGCAAGGCCGCTGTGGCTTGCTCCACCATTGCCGGCACGGCTATGACCACACCGGTTGCCCTCGCCGAGGTCGCACCGCGCTACGCCGAGCTTGCGCCCACCGCGTACGCTCAGATCGCCACCGCCGTTATCATCACGGCGATCATGGCTCCGATTCTGACTGGCTGGGTCGACAAGAAGTTCTGCCAAGGCAAGGAGGATCTGTCGCCTGTCGGTGTCGAGGCCATCGAGGAGGCTGTCGCGACTGACATCGATGGCGAGTAGCAATCGATACCCATCAATGATGCCGGCGTGTGCAATTCGCGCCGTATGGGCGCCCGAACAGAAACTGTTTTGCAGTGATGTTCGGGCGCTCTGCTATTATCCCCTTTACCCCTGCGGAGTAAAGGGGTGTTTATTGCCCTGATTCGAATTGGGCGATTCTGACCACTTGGATATTGAAGGGATGGCGCTAGTGGTTAAGGCACTCAAGATTGAGATATTCGTGCTATGCATGATTGTTCTTATCGGGCTTGCCGTACGAAGCCGTCGCTCCCTGTTCTCGAGCACCCAGCAGCTTTTGTTTAGCATGCTGGGCTACACGTCTGCTGCGTACATATTATTCGATATGATCTGGACGCTTTCGGACGGTATGGACGGCACGTTGGGCATTGCTGCCAACTGGATTTCCAACGCGGTTTCGTTTTCGCTCTTTGCTATCGCGTGTCTCATTTGGTTTATCTATTCCGAGACGGTGCAGGGTTCTCGCCTTTTGACCTCGCGCTATAAGGTGGTGCTTGTAGCGTTGCCTACGGCTCTGGTGGTCGTGCTGGCGTTTACCAGTTACTGGACGCACGCCCTGTTCTATATCGATTCGCAGGGCGTGTATCGTCGCGGCTTTGCCTATATGATCCAGCCCATCGTCAGCTACTGTTACGTTATACATACGTCCCTACATGCGTTTGTGCAATCTCGCAGGGTCGAGAGCCTGCAGACGAAGGCCATCTATCGAACCTTGGCATTTTTCGCCATTCCGGCCCTGGTGGGCGGTACCTTTCAGGTCTTTTATTCGGGTCCCTGCCTTAGTGTCGGCATCATGTTAAGTATGTTGCAGCTTTACATTGTTTGTCAGGAGCAGCTGATCTCGACCGACCCGTTAACCGGTCTCAACAATCGCAACCGCTTTGAGACCTATATGCTGTCGCTCTTCTCAAATGTGGATCAGGCCGAAGATGTATATCTGCTTATGATGGACGCCGACGGCTTTAAGCAGATTAACGATCGCTATGGGCATGTGGAGGGCGACCACGCTCTTCAGGTCATATCCGCTGCGCTCAAAGAAGTCTGCTCGGCGTCTGGCGGCTTTATCGCACGTTATGGTGGCGATGAGTTCGTGGTGCTCCAAAAGGCAGTGGCGGAACAGGATATCATGCATCTGTGCGCGACAATCAACGATGAGCTCGCGCGCGCCGAGGTTCCGTATCTGTTGCGGATGTCCATCGGCTACGCACGGGTTGGTGATGGCGTCGATACCTGGCAAGACTTGCTTCGTGCTGCCGACGCGGAGCTCTACCGCGTAAAGCGCGAGAAGAAGAAAGCCGGCGTTCAGATACGCTAGGAAAAGGGGCACACGACCGTTGCGATGGTCGTGCGCTCCTTTTGCGTTTGTGGGGGCCACCGGTCATAATGCCCAGGCGCGGTGCGGCAAGACGGGCGTCTGCCGCCGCGACTCGGTGCGAAATCAACGAGAACCAGTGCATTCCATTAAGCTAAAGTGTGTGAAGGTTCTCCCTAAAAAGGTGAGCTCTCTAGGCTTTTTTGGGTTTGTTGACGATGATGATGCCGCTGCAGACCAAGAGCAGGGCAACGATGACAGTAACGGGGCTCGTGCCGGCGCCCTCGCCAAGCAGCAGTGCGCTCAGCAGTACGCCAAAGACCGGGTTCATAAATCCAAAGACCGAGACGCGGCTGACGGGGTTGACGGCAAGCAGGCGCGACCACAGCGAGTAGGCGACCGCGGAGATAAGCGCCATGTAGATGATGAGCACGATGGCGGGGACAATCGCTGTGGGGGAGAGCGCGCCACCCATCAAAAAGCCGATGGCGGTGAGGACCAGGCCGCCGACCAAGAACTGCCACCCGGCAAGCAAGACGCCGTCGTGCTTGCGCGAGAAGATGCCGATCAGGCAGGTCGAAAGAGCACCCGCGACAGTGGAGGCTAGGATAAAGCCCTCGCCATCGAGCCTGAAGCCAAAGGTGCCATCTGCGCCCGAGAGGTTGACGAGCGCGACGCCGGCAAAGCCCAGCGCACAGCCAAGCACCTTGGCCGTATTGAGCTTCTCGGTGTGAAATGCCAGGGCGGCAAAGAGGATTGCGAGGAAGTTGGCGCTGGCCTCGATGATGGAGCTCGACATGGCGCTGGCGTGCGAGAGGCCCAGATAGAAAAAGAAGTACTGCCCGATAGTCTGGAAGAGCGACAAGACAAAGATGGGCTTGATGTCGCGAGCCTGCGGAATGAGGGGGCGGCGTTGGGCCGCACTCATCCCAACGATAACCAGGGCGCCGGCAAGCGTGAAGCGCAAGCCCGCAAAGAGCAGCTGCGAGGCGCTATCGTGCGCCGGGATACCAAAGAGTGCGTAGCCGATCTTGATGCAGGGAAAGGCCGATCCCCAGAGCGCGCAACAAACAAGACAGCCCAGGATGAGTCCGGGCAGGGTGGCGAGATACGGCTTGCGGCTTTCCATGATGTCCTTCCTACATGCGCGAAGCAAAAAAGAACCCGCCACCGGATGTGTCGGTGGCGGGTGTTGTTACCCGGGGGGGGGTAACGAATTGGTACAATAGCATATCACATTTTAAGCTCCTGACCTGCTGTGATGGTCGGGAGCTATTTTTATTTCGAGTAGTTGGGCAACCTCGGGGCAACCTATGTCGCGGCTATCGTGTGAGTAACCCTAGCGTTATCAATGGCGGGGGGCGGCTTTCCACGCTTTCAACGGGCTTTAAGGGCTTCGGAACCCCGCCCGCGCCTGTTGGAAGGGTGGAAAGGTGCCCCCCGCTGTTGTTAACGCGGCTCGGGCATGGTTTTGTCTGGCTTCGTTGGCTCTTGAAAAAAGTCAAAAATCTTGGCTAAATCTGTTGCCTTAAGTAGTTCAACCTATTATTATTCTTTTTGACATAAGGGCTAACCTATTAGCCCAGAATGAAAGGAGTGATTATGTCATCCACATCCGTAACCCGTCCCGTCAAGTTTCGCCGTGAAGTGAGTTATACGTCTTTGTACGTCTTTTCGCTTGCCGCTGCCCCAATCACAGAAACGCTCGATGCCCCGAGTATTGCAACGGCTGTTGTGTATGCTCTCGACCGTATGCGTAACGTTTTTTCTGTTGTCGATTGGTTCGAGCTTTCTAAAGATAAGTATCGGGCGCTTCTAGGTATTCCTGAATGGCTTCCGTGTGGCGCTCGCTTCGCCACTTCGCTAACGCTTTCCTCGCAGGATGATAGCTTTCTTTCCGATTTTGTTTCGGCTATTACCCCAGATTTCACTGCCTTGAAAAAACGCGCACCTTACCGCCCTTTCGCTATCGCCTTGCTTTTCCGCGCGGTTATCGCCGACGAACTGGGTAAGCTGCCCTATAAGGTCGCTGGTGGGGACGTTCTGCCAGCCGATGCCCCCGCTGCATACGACCCGACCGAACTACTGTCGGGTAGTGTGTGCTGCGTGCCCTCCGAGACAGACCGTATCGTCAACCGTATGGCGCTCGATAATGAGGATTTCGACCCCAGCATTTTCGATGACCTGTATCCTAACGGCACCAATGCCGAGGATAGCGAGATGTTCTGATGAGCTGCCGTCCCGTAACGCTCTCTATGGCCAATTTCCGTTTTGCTAGGCACTTCGAGGGCGACCATGCCGAACGTCTCTCTGGTCAACGAGAACCGTTCCCCGCCGATGATATAGCCGAACCTAATTACGAGGTCTACGCGTTCTCGCTCTGCCGCCGCCCGCGCGTACGCTATGGGCTTATTCCGATACCCGTAGGTAGGACTGTCCACCACTTGCGCGAGCCGAAAGACAGAAATGGTATTTTCGTTCGCTCGGGCTATAGCGTGCGCCTAGCATATGTAGATGACCCAGAAGACCCCGAGGACGGGGAGTTTGTGTCGGGGTGCTACGCCCGCGTCCTGCATATTCGCCGCTGGCTTTTGATTCCGCTTCTCCTGATTCCGCTGCTCCTGTGCTTTTCTCTCTGCGGCTCTGGTTCTAGCCCTGTCGCGTTCCTCGATGGGCAGACCCAAATATCTGGCACGCCCTCTAAGCCCGTTCTTACGACCTCCTATGCGAGTTATTCTGCTACGCCTGACACCACGTGGCGGTCGGGTGAGACACGGCAGGATATGACACTGCTGCTCCCCGCCACCTGCACCGTGGACGGGAAAGAGGGGGCTAATCCCGTGCTGTCCTCGCCGTCCATAGCGGTAGACCTCAATGCTGACGGGGTGTTTTCTGACGATGAAGTTCTCTATAACGCCCCTGATAAAACGGGCTTCGGCGAGTTTTTGCGCCCTGGGACTGCGGTCGAGCATATCGACCTTACCGAACCGCTCAACGCAGGGGAGTACAGCGCCCGCACGGTATGGCGCTCCGTTCTGCAAGACGGTAAGACCCCAGCGGGAGCTGCTACCTTCGACTGGCACCTTACAGTTAGGTGATTCGTGTGCTTTCGACCACTTTCTCGAAAGCGCCTAATCATAGTAAGCCCCGCGTGCGTGCGGGGGAAACGTCTCTGGAAGGAGATAAACATGTTCGGAAAGAAATCTATCATGGCCGCTACCGCCGCCCTCGCGGTCGCCGCCGCCCTCGGCTCGCCGCTGGGTGCCTACGCCGATGCCGTGGCATATCCAGCAACCCAGTCCGAGGTGCAATCCGAGACAGCCAAGGACGATACCCTGAAAGAGCAGGCAAACGCCAATGTTGCCGCACAGCTCGACAGCACGGGAGGTACTTGGTCTGACGGAAAGACCACCAGAGCAAACGGTACCTATGTGGTGACCATCCCCACGCAGGTGGGTTATAAGAACGTGCCCGTGGGCAAGGTCGATTTGACCGCCCCCTACGATGTGAACGTCAAGGGCGTTATCGGCTTGGGTGACACCATCACCTGCACCGCCACCTACGACAAGGCCATGAATGGCGCTTTGCAGGGCGCGGACGGCGGTCTGCTCGGCGGCGTTGGCCCCTATGAAAAGTCTGACGGCGGTGAGCTCAATATCGCTCTCGATCAGGGCAAGACCACTTGGAGCGCCGCAGAGGTCTCTAAGCTCAAAGAGGACGGCAAGACCGTTGTCGGCACCACTGGCACCGACAGCGTTCACTTCACTGGCTCCGTTCGCTCCGCTTCGCAGTTCGTTAATAGCATCTCTTATCACTTCTCGACTGCTCGCGCCAATATCGGGGCTGCGTTGGATAAGGTTCACAGCGCCCCCGGCGACAATCATTAACCCAATTCCTAGCGAAAGGACTATTTATCATGGCTTACAAGCTCGACCTGAACGGTCACCGTTTCTTCCTCGCGGGCAACTCCATCGCCTACGAATATGACCGCGCCACTAACCAGCGTACCGACAAAATTGAGGGGGTTCGTTTTGATGTGGTAGACCTCCAAAATGGCTACGAGCACCTGAACGTTTTAGTGGCTGGCGCTCCCACCCTTTTGTTCGACCCCGATAATGACGAGATTCCCACGGGTACCGAGGTGGTCTTTACCAACCTCAACGCCCGCCCCTATGTCGGTCGTAACGGTCGTATCGCCGTCACCGCGTCCGCTGATGCCTGCCGACTGGCGAACCAGCCGCGCGGCAAGGAGTAACAGCCCCTGCC
>OMGL01000976.1_pt1 | contig 19830 bp, 16 predicted proteins | sample 1645831 | NCBI WGS metagenome assembly OMGL01 (sample SAMN00849301, study PRJEB25192) | human gut metagenome | reverse complement strand
AAACCGCTAAGCAGACTTTCTTCATGTTGTATATCTCCTTTACAAATTCCGATTTCTCAGTTTCAAAAACTGGGAGTTGTTTAACTGATTCTATAATGTCCTATGATATCATCACGATGTTCCAGTATATCCTCTTCATAATATATTTGATATGGGTTTGCATGATGAATAACAAAACATATACCTTTTCGATTTCTCTTGTCAGATATAATGCCGATATGTTTTTTAAATACAACAATATCTCCACCTTGCCATTCCTCTATTTCATTTATATCTGTAGTAAGACTTATTGCATTATTATCGAAATATACTTTTAAGTTTTTAACTCTTCTAAAATCTATATTTTTATCAACGGCATCTATATCATATAATTCTTTATTGTTTTTTATATCCTCATTTACTAATACCATCAAATCATATCCTGCATCTTTTAAAGCAAAAGCTACTACATCAGTACAAACCCCATATTCATCATTTGGATAACCTGTGTTGTAATATTTGCTTTTATATTTTGGATTAGTTTTTATGTAATTATTTGCATTATTTAATATATCTGTTTGGTCATCTATACCATCATTGTCTTTATCAATATTGCTCTTGTAAGCTTCTATATTGAAATCTGCATTTGTATATTTTTTATGTGGAATATAATTAAAACAATACAACACATATAAAGCAACAATTATTAGCACCGAAAAAACAATAAGTGTTATTCTCTTCTTCATACATTCTCCATTAAACAACTTTCGATCTGCGGGGATACAATAACTTATATTCTTTTCCTCTTTGATACATGAAATAAAAAACACGCAAAACATATACATACTACTTTGAATATATTACCTATAAGTGCATTATCATTTACAGTAATTTGGGATAATGTATTAATTAAGGCATGTGTCATTACACATATCCACAAACTATTTGAATATGCAAACAACGCCGAAAAAATAAAACAGTTTGTTAATAATCCCAATAAGAAATACGGAACATTAACAATTTCTATACTGCCATCAATATAAAAGAACAGGAAATGCCATATGCTCCAACACAAAAAAGTAATAATCGTTGCAGCAATATATGGAATCTTTTTCTCTAAGCAAGGTTGAAACGAATATCTCCAGCCTATTTCTTCTATTCCGCCAAATGCTATTGTCTTAAAGAAAAGAACTAACAGAATCAGTAAACTTTCTATTTTAAATCCTTTACTTACTATCACAGAACAAAAATCCATAAATAAAAATACCAGTACTACTGCATAGATTTTAATTGATTGCTTTATATCGAAAAAATCTTTTAATATACTTAACGGTCTTTTAGCATTATATTTGATTTGATAAAATACACCCCAAAGTGCAGATGACACACCGCCAAATATAATAAAAACCATTCCCAAAAACGAATTGTATCCCAATTCATACCCTTTTGCTTTTAGTATCCCAACCAGTGCCGCAACAACAGTTATCTGAAGCAATGTCGGAAATAAAAAACCTTTGATAATTGACTTATTATTCATTATTCATCCCTTAAATAATTAAATTACGATTTAAAAAATCCACGCTTGCATTATACCATAAAAATAACGGCACTGTATATCGCTGTCTACCAATATACAATGCCGTTATCAGCTGTTTCTTTTTTCTTTTTATACGTTAATCTCTGCTGTCATGCCCAGCTCGTCTTTGCTTGCAGCAAGAATCGGCTGAATCACTTCTGCTAAGTATTCTTCAACCTGTTCCTTAGAACGTCCGACATACTTCATCGGGTCTAATTTTGCCTGTAATTCTTCAAGCGTTACGTTAAACATCGGATCTGCTGCGATTAATTCAAGCAGATTGTTGTCTAAGCCTTCCTGCTTTACACGCTTGCCTGCTTCCATAGAAAGCTCGCGGATTCTTTCGTGCAGTTCCTGTCTGTCGCCGCCTGCCTTTACAGCGTCCATCATGATATTTTCGGTTGCCATGAACGGAAGCTCTGACATCAGTCTTCTGTTGATAACCTTATCATATACAACCAGTCCGTCTACAACATTTAAGTAAAGGTCTAAGATACCGTCTACTGCTAAAAATCCTTCCGGAACGGATAATCTCTTGTTAGCAGAATCATCAAGTGTTCTTTCAAACCACTGTGTAGAAGATACGATTGCCGGATTTAACGCATCACAGATGACATAATCTGCTAAAGATGCCATTCTTTCACTTCTCATCGGATTTCTCTTATAAGCCATGGCTGATGAACCAATCTGTGATTTTTCAAACGGTTCTTCAATTTCCTTTAAATGCTGTAATAAGCGGATATCGTTAGAGAACTTATGTGCGCTTGCCGCAATGCCTGCAAGAATATTTAATACTCTTGTATCTACTTTTCTTGAATAAGTCTGTCCTGATACCGGATGACATGCTTCAAAGCCCATTTTCTGTGCAATCTTTTTATCAATCTGCTTAATCTTTTCATGGTCGCCGTTAAACAGCTCTAAGAAAGAAGCCTGTGTTCCGGTTGTACCCTTACATCCGAGCAGCTTCATGGTTGAAAGCACGTAGTCGAGGTCTTCTAAGTCCATAACCAGTTCATTGAGCCACAGTGTTGCTCTCTTACCGACAGTGGTCGGCTGTGCAGGCTGGAAATGTGTAAATGCCAGTGTCGGCTGTGCCTTATACTTGTCCGCAAACTTTGAAAGTTCGTTGATAACGTTGACTAACTTTTTACGAACCAGTTTTAAGCCCTCTGTCATAATAATAATGTCGGTGTTATCGCCTACGTAACATGAAGTTGCGCCTAAGTGGATAATGCCCTTTGCTTTCGGACACTGTAAACCATATGCGTAAACGTGTGACATTACATCGTGGCGTACTTCCTTTTCACGCTTCTTGGCATCTTCGTAGTTGATATCGTCTTTATGTGCCTTTAATTCGGCAATCTGCTCGTCTGTAATATCAAGTCCTAATTCCTTTTCTGTTTCGGCAAGTGCAATCCAAAGTCTTCTCCATGTCTTAAATTTCATATCCGGTGAAAAAATGTACTGCATTTCCTTGCTTGCATAACGTTCTGCAAGCGGTGTCTGGTATCTGTCATTCATAATTTAATCCGCCTTTCTTTTTTACATCACTCTATATATTGCACACATTCTATACATCTTTCATACTTTATGTACTGAGCGTATTTATATATCATATATTATATATAAGCTGTATATTTCTCATTCTTCATTCGTGCCGTTTCATCAAACCGCCGTTTAGCCCATTTCACCACGGATATCCTGTGTCGGCGGCTCTATCGGGTAATTTCCGGTAAAGCAGGCATCACAGTAATCTTTCTGTCCGTTAATCATTTCACTTAAACGGTCTACTTCCAGATAGCCGAGGGAATCTGCACCAATCAGCTTGCAGATTTCGTCTACGGTGTGTCCTGAAGCAATCAGCTGGTCTTCTGACGGAATATCCGTTCCGAAGTAGCATGGGTGCTTAAACGGAGGAGAACTGATTCTTACATGCACCTCTGCTGCGCCTGCATTCTTTAACAGGCTGACAATTCTTGCACTCGTTGTACCGCGCACAATGGAATCATCAATCATGACAACCCTTTTGCCTGCCACCGCTTCTTTTAAAACATTTAACTTTACCTTTACGCTGGACTCGCGCTGCTCCTGCTTCGGCTTGATAAAGGTTCGTCCTACATAGTTGTTCTTAATAAAGGCATTGCCGTATGGAATACCGGACTGCATAGAATAGCCAAGTGCCGCCGCATTTCCGGATTCAGGCACACCGACAACAAGGTCTGCTTCTACCGGGTGGGTCTTTGCAAGAATCTTTCCTGCATTGATACGGGATTCGTAAACGCTCATGCCGTCGATATCGCTGTCCGGACGGGCAAAATAAATATATTCAAAAATACATCTTGCTTTCTTTTCCTGACAAAGACTGGTATCCGATGCAATACCGTCCTTTGTAATCGTTACGATTTCACCCGGAAGCACGTCACGGACAAATTCTGCACCAACCGTATCAAGTGCGCAGGTTTCTGATGACAGAAAATACGCATTGTCACGCTTGCCGATACAAAGCGGCTTAAAGCCAAACGGGTCTCTTGCGCCGATTAACTTTCTGGGACTCATGACAATAAGGGAATATGCACCTTTTAACTTCTGCATTGCACCCTTTACCGCCTCTTCAACGGTTCCAACCTTTAATCTCTGTCTGGCAATTAAATATGCAATTACTTCAGAATCAATGGTAGTCTGGAAAATTGCTCCTGTGTAAGAAAGTTCTTCTCTTAATTCCAGTGCATTTAAAAGATTACCGTTGTGAGCAAGTCCCAGTGTTCCTTTTACATAATTTAAAACCAATGGCTGGGCATTTTCTCTGACACTGCTTCCAGCTGTGGAATATCTGACATGTCCAACACCGATATTTCCTTTTAAATTCTCAAGATTTTTTGCATTAAACACTTCATTGACAAGTCCCATATCCTTGTGTGCAAGGACTTTTCCTTTCGGGCCTTCTGTGTCACTGACTGCAATACCGCAGCTTTCCTGTCCTCGGTGCTGTAATGCAAATAAACCATAATAAATCGTTGATGCTACATCATTTCCGTCGAAATCATATGCGCCGAAAACGCCACATTCATCATGTAATTCATCTTCAACCGTTTTGTCGGTCTGATTAAGATAGTTCTTCATTGACTCCTCCATAAAATTTTGCTGTATTAACTATAAAATTATATAACACACTTTTAGCAAAAGCAATATAGAAAATCTCATTTCTACTCCGCAATTAGTACAGTAGCGGAAAGCTTTTTTATCCCGTGGGATACCAAAAACGCAAATAAAAAGAAGCTGACACAGATAAGTCCTATCGGAAACAGCACCGAAGCCGGGTGCAGTGAAATGATTAAATGTGTAATCCCCATTGGCTTTAATATTGCAGTCAGAAGCTTTCCCGACAAAAGAACAGAGCAAATCACTCCCGGCACTGCTCCCGATACCGCAAGCAGTAAAAAGCGCAGTCCAAACGACAACCGAAGCTGTATGGATGTCAGTCCCATTGCCTTTAAAATGCCGAGATCCGTTTTTTCCTGCAAAAACATTCTGTGGCAGAACATGATAACCACAATCAGTGCAAACAATACCGAAAAAACATTAACAATCAACTGCATTGCTTGTATTGCGGCTTCATACGTTTTATCCATAGAAGCATCTCCTGACGTTTGTACCTTTAAAATTTCCGGATAGACTTCATTTAACCGTTCCTGTACCTGTACGGCTTTCTCCGGCTCCGATAACTTATACGCGCCGTATCCCATTGATGAAATGCCGAGCTTTTGTGCACCCTGAAATCCAATTGAAAAATTTAATCCCGCATCATTTAAGCCCTGATAAATCCCGGAAACCAGATATTCCTCCCGGTTACTACCGCAGGCGACGGTTACGGTATCGCCCATTTTTATGCCGACTTCCTCCGCGGTGATTTCCGTAATGGCGATTTCATTGTCATATATCGGCGCACGCCCTTTGGTCATCTGCATATCACCCGGATTCTGGTAAATAAAGCAATAAATTTCTTCTCCGTTTAACGACATATACGTTGTGTTTGTGTAACATTTCTTTTGTATCGGAGTGATTTCTTCAATCGTCTGTTCAATATTTTGAAATTCATGCTCATCAACCTTTGTCTGTAACTGTATCTCCACATCGGATACAATTTCACCCATGGATTCTCTTGCTGATTCGGAATCGACTACGCCGCCCAGTATCTGTATGGTCATCATAAAAAATACCAGAATTGCCACAATGACCACCGTTCCCACATACCGTCTGCCCTCCGATGTTATCTGTCGCAATGCCAGTGTGGTATACAGGTGTTTTGGGGATACTGCTACATTTAGGCGGCTTGAAAAATATATCTCGTCTTTTCCCTGTGACAATGCCCGCATTGGTGTAATTTTTGCCGCTTTTGCCGTCAATACAAACAGCAGAATACCCGTTCCCACTAAAATAACGGCAATCCAAAAAAAGCTCTGCGCCCATGCTATCCGCGTTGTAATCACTACTCCCGCCATAATCGGCTGGAATATCGTTCCAAAGGATTTTATAAGCCAGACAGAACCTGCAAGTCCTGCTGCCATGCCGACAATCTCCGCCGCTATATACTGTAATACCAGTATCAGCCTGAGCTGTCCCTGCGTAATACCGACCGCTTTTAAAATGCCAATATTGACATAATCCATCTGGATTCCCGTGGTAATACTGTATGTAATCACAATGATTACTACAATTAAGAGCAGTCCCATAAAGACCAGCAGCACCGATGTGATAATACTGACAAACAGCATTGTATAATGTGCTGACATTGATTTTGTCATTGAACCGGAAGCCTCGTCTGTAATCCCGGTTTCTAAATTAAGCTGTCTTCTGAATGTATTATCCGAAATCGCGGTATCGGCTTTCTGTATCTGTAGGATTGTAAACTGTGACTGCGCAGCCCATTCATTTTCACTCTGCATATCCCGGTATATCTGTTCATAATCTTCATCACTGATAAACACCTGTTTCCAGCCTATTACCGACGCACCCGAATACGGTTCTTCCACAATTCCTTTTATTGTAAATTCGTATTCTTTATCCGCATTCGTAATCCTGATTTTATCCGATATTTTGCAGTTCTTTGATGTCAGAATCCCCTGCGTAACATAAATTTCACCTTTTTGCAGGGACGTATCCTGCGTTTTATATCCGTCTCCCCGCTCATTTAACACGGAATACTCCGGGCACATTTTTTCAAAAAGCCATGTGTTGTTTACTTCTTTATCCCCAATTATGATTTTATAGGAAGCCAGCGCCGGATATTCTTTTATCTCCTGAACCAGTTCACTGTCCTGTACCCGTTCCCGCAGCTCCTCTGTCAGATTCTGTGTCCGGATCAGCACCATCAGACTGTGCGCACCGGTTCTGTCGTAAGCCGCTTGCAGACTGTCATTCGCATTCTTACGGATACTGATAATTGAAGCTACCGCCATTGAAATTACAAACAACAATACCGCAATGCTGACAAACGTTCCCTTTTTATGTCGGATATTCGCCTTTAAAATTGTTAAAATACTCATACTTCTCTCCATTTCATGACAATAACGCTTTGTGACGCCTACGGCACAAAGTGTTTATCAACAAACCGTCGTCCTGGCACTTTGCTTTCACTCAAAAACAAAGTGCTATATCAACAAGCTTAAATTTAAGGCTTGTTGATATTTACCAATGTTGCGATGTCAGCCATGCGTTTACCTGTGCTTCCCTGCCATGTTCTTCCTTGGCATCATACGGCGGCAGTTTCAGTTCACCCGTGATTTTTCCATCCTCCAGATAAAGGATTCTGTCTGCCCGCAGTGCCGCGCGCAAATCGTGTGTTACCATTAAAATACTCTGTCCTGCCTGATTATACTGTGTCAATAAATTTAATACTTCCGTTGTATTGGCGCGGTTTAATGCACCGGTCGGCTCATCTGCAAATAATAGCTTCGGCGTGTGAATCACAGCTCTTGCAATCGCACAGCGCTGCTGTTGTCCGCCTGAAACCTGTGACGGCAGATGATTCTTTACCTGTGAAAGTCCCATTTGTTCCAGGAGTTTTTCCGTTTCTTTTTTCACCTGCGCCGCCGTTTTGGACGGCTCTAAATAGCCCGCAACCGCCACATTTTCAAAAATCGTAAGATTCGATACCAGATGCATCTGCTGGAAGATAAATCCAAAATCCTGCTTTCTAAGTGCCGCAAGCTGTTTTTCTTTCATTGCCGTAAGGTCACTTCCCTGATACAGAACTTCTCCTGCCGTTGCCTTATCCATGCCGCTTAATACATAAAGAAGCGTGGATTTTCCCGAACCGGAAGTCCCCATTATTACCGTAAAATCGCCCTCGTAGAGCTCCAGATTTACATGATTGCACACATGAATCTGTCCGCCCTCATGCGCAAAACTTTTACATACATTTTTTGCCGTCAAAAGAGTTTTTTTCATTGCGTTATCCTTTCATTTTTCAACTAAAGATGTAAGGCAGACATTTTCTCATCTGCTTTCGGGAAAATTTTATCAGAAAAGATATTAAGAAATCCTTAACACACTTTTATTTATCCTTTTACCGGCAATTCCACCACAACCTCTAATCCGTCCACGTGATTATATAGCCGGACTTCTCCGTTCATTTTATTTGTTATATATTTAACAATATAAAGTCCAAGCCCCGCTCCCGGCTTATCCGCACTGTTTTTTCCGCGGTAAAATTTATCCAGTGCAAACGGTATGTCTTCGTCTTTCATTCCGTTTCCGTAATCTTTAAAATTTATCTGCACCGTATCGTTATCTTTCTGCCGTATCGTAATATCCACCGGCATTTTCCCATATTTTGCTGCATTATTTAAAATGTTTTCCGTAAGCTGCATAAGCCTTTTTTCATCAGCCGAAATCACCCATTCCGAATCCGGCAGGTAAAGCCGTACACTGTCCATATCACTTATAAGCTCCGCCACCGCTTTCCGCATAAACGCGCACAGCTTCACTTCGTGCATATTCATTTCCAATTTGTCCATATCAGAAAGCGCGTGTAAAAATAAGTCGTTGGTCAGCGCCGATACTTCATCGCATTTTCTGATAATAACTTCAGCAAATTTCATGCGCTTTTCAGGTGTCGTATCCATATGTGCTGCCAGCCCCTCCGCATAGGCTCTGATAGAAGCCACCGGTGTCTTGATGTCGTGGGACAGTGTCGCAATGATGGTTTTATTATTTTCCACAGCTTCCCGTTCTGCGGCTCTTGCTTTTATAATTCTTTGCGCATACTGTCAAATGCCCATGTAAATGCCCCAAAATAATTGCAGCGCTCGTATTTTAACGGCACATTAAAATTCCCCTGTGCAATGTTTTTTGCAAATCCCTGCAATTTTTCAAACGGGCGCAGAATCCGGTAATACAGATATCCCATAACCGCAAAAATGAATAAAAAAACAATACATGAGTATACGGCTGTGCCTTTTTTAGACGGTGCAGCTTCGTTTATCTGTCCTGCCTGCATTTTTTCTTTTAAAGCCTGTAGTTTTAAGGCAGCCTGTTCATCTTCTCCCCTGCGGATAAGCTGCTGGACTTCATTGACCGCCACAATCTGCTCTGCCGCTGTGTCCTCTGCCGGCTGTTTTGTACCGGGCAGTAAAAAAACGGCAGTTATCAGCAGTAAAACCGCTGTAAAAACTACCGTTGTGATTATCCATTTTTTTCTGATTGTGTTTTTCATCTGTCTTCCCCCTTTTCCTCCAGCATATAGCCGACACCCCAGACGGTCTTTAGATACTTTGGTGTTCCCGGCGTATTCTCTAACTTTTCACGAAGCCAGCGCATATGCACCGTCAGCGTAGACGGCTCTACCATTGAAAATGCGCCCCAGACTTCCGAAAGCAGCGTATCCTTTCTGACCGCTGTATTTTTATGGCGGCACAGATACGCAAGCAAATCAAATTCTCGCAGGGACAGCGCTACATTTTTACCGTCTTTGATAACAGTGCGTGACGTAAAATTCACCTGCACATTTCCGAATGTCATCTGTTCTTCCTGCCTGTTCTCTCCATAAGTTCTGCGAATCAGGGCATTGACACGGCACAACAGCTCCTTCATGGAATACGGCTTTGAAAGATAATCGTCCGCCCCCAGCTCAAATCCTTCTATTTTATCATTTTCACTTGTCCTTGCGCTCGCAAAAATAACCGGAATCCCAGACACCCTGCGCAACTCCCTGCAAAATACAAAACCGTCTGTATCCGGCAGGTTTATATCCAAAAGTATCAGGTGAACCTTTATATGCTCCAGCATTTCAAATGCCGCCGCACTGTCTGCGGCACACAATACTTTATACCCATAATCCTGTAACATTTCTGCAATTATCCACGATAAATCCTTATCATCATCCACAATTAAAATCTGATATTCCATGCTTTTTCCTGCTCTTATTTTAAAAATGCCGTGTAAAAACGCTTTTTAAAAGACATTTTTACACAGCTATTTGTCGTATATTTATTATGCTTCGATGCGGATATTCACACCGTCAATGACATTTTCTTTTTCTGCTTCAAACCATGAATCCCGGATCGTAATATCACTGATTGTTTCCGGTTTTCCCTGCATCGGCTCAATTTTTACGGCTGTTTCTGCGCCCATGCAGTTGATATCATGCATTGTGATATTCTTAAAATATGGAATATCATCTTCTGAAAATCCTTCTGCACCCTGTTCGCGGTTTAAAAGATTAAGCACATAAGACATTGTAAGAATCACTGCCTCATGCTTGATACCAGTCATCTGGATATGGCTTATCTCAATATCCTCTACTATACCGCCGCGTCCCATGGCACTCTTAAAGCGCACACCGACATCCGTACCTAAAAATGTACAGTTTTCCACCAAAACGTGCTTTACGCCGCGGGACATTTCACTGCCCACAACGAAGCCGCCGTGTCCTTCATTGACAAGGCAGTCATGGATATACACATTTTCACAAGGACCTTCAAAGGTACGCGCCTCTGCATTTTTACCGGATTTGATGCAGATTGCATCATCACCCGTTTCAAACGTACAATTATAGATTTCAACACCGTTACAGGATTCCACATCGATGCCATCCCCGTTCTGCGCATAGTACGGATTGCGGATCACTGCGTCCTTTACCGTCAGATTCGTACAGAAAAACGGGTGAATATTCCATGCCGGTGAATTCATAAAGGTCACGCCCTCTAGCAGCACCCTGTCGCAGTATTCAAGGCTTACCATAACCGGACGGTAAAAGTCGTAATGCTGTTCCGCTTTCTTTAAAGCATCTTTTTCGTCCTTCTGGATATTCTTTTCATTGCCTAAAAATGCGGATTCTGTCGGAAACCAGATTCCTCCCTCTTTGGTATCAAGGACATTGCTGTTTTTCTTCATCAGCTCTGCCCACTGGCGCTCCGTCATCTTAAACTGTTTGACCGGCCGCCATAAGTCGCCGCTTCCGTCAATCACACCATCACCGCAGATTGCAATATTTTCTGCATGGTCTGCCGTAACCGGTGAAACAGTACGGATACACTCCTGTCCCTCGTAATTGGTCAGAATCAGCGGGTACTCCTCTATATTTTTTGAAAACTTTACAACCGCGCCGTGCTCTAAATACAGACACACATTGCTTTGCAGACGGATCGGTCCGGTAATCCAGATTCCTTTCGGAATCACAACCGTTCCGCCGCCCTCGTTTGAAATAACACTCATGGCACTGTTGATTGCCGCCGCATTTCTTTTGCTTCCCGCAATGTCTGTCTGATTTTCCACTGCACCGAAATCTTTAATGCTCACCTTTTTATCCGGGAATTCCGGCAGGGTAATTAAAAAATCTGCTCCTGTCATTTATGTACTCCATTCTGCCTGCATACAGCCGCTATTTTGTGATATGCGCGGCAAAACTAAATTTACCGCGCATACATTTTACAATAATTCTTTTAAAATCTGATTGACCATGCCCGGGTTTGCTTTGCCCTTCATGGCTTTCATTGTCTGACCGACTAAAAATCCGATTGCCTTTTCCTTACCGTTTCTGTAATCTTCAACGGACTGTGGATTTGCCGCAATGACTTCTTCAATTGTCGCACGGAGTGCGCCCTCGTCATTGACCTGCTTTAAGCCGTGTTCTTCCACGTACTGTTCCGGATTAATATCCTCATCGAAAATCTTTTCAAAGATTTCCTTTGCAACTGAACCGTTAATTGTTCCTGCTTCAACAAGACCAATCAGCTTTGCAAGGTTTTCCGGTGAAAATGTAATGTCTTCCGGTTCCATTTCCTTTTCCTTTAAAATGCGCATCGTTTCGCCCATTAACCAGTTGGAAACCTTCTTTGGCTGGCTGCAGATTGCCGTGGTGGCTTCAAATAAATCCGCAAGCTTTTTGGAATCTGTAAGAATACCGATATCATAGTCCGGGATTCCAAATTCTTCTTTGTATCTTGCCATTTTTTCCGTCTTAAATTCCGGCTGGCGGGAACGGATTTCCTCTAACCACGCATCACTGATATGCACCGGTACAAGGTCCGGATCCGGGAAATAGCGGTAATCCTGCGCATCTTCCTTTGAACGCATGGCATATGAATATTCCTTATTGTCGTCCCATCTTCTTGTTTCCTGTACAACGACCTCGCCGGATTCAATCAGGTCAATCTGACGGTTCTTTTCCGCTTCAATGGCTCTTGCAATGGCACTGAAGGAATTTAAGTTCTTTGTTTCGGTTCTTGTACCGAAGGCTTCACTGCCGGCTTCTCTGACAGACAGGTTGACATCGGCTCTCATAGAACCCTCCTGAAGCTTACAGTCAGAAGCACCCAGATACTGGATAATCAGTCTTAACTTATCCAGGTAAGCGATAACTTCCTCTGCACTTCTCATATCCGGTTCGGATACGATTTCGATTAACGGCACACCGGAACGGTTGTAATCCACATAAGATACATCGTCCCATTCATCGTGAACCAGTTTTCCGGCATCTTCTTCCATATGGATTTCATGAATCCGGATCTGCTTTGTCGTGCCGTCTTCTAACTCGATATCAACATGACCGTTGCGGCAGATTGGCAGATATAACTGTGAAATCTGATAATTCTGCGGATTATCCGGGTAAAAATAATTCTTACGGTCAAATTTACAATTCTGCGTAATCGTACAGTTGGTTGCAAGACCGACTGCCGCCGCATATTCCACAACCTGCTTGTTTAATACCGGAAGCGAACCCGGCATACCGGTGCAGACCGGGCATGTATGGCTGTTTGGAGAACCTCCGAAGGCTGTAGAACAGCCGCAGAAAATCTTTGTTTTGGTTGCAAGTTCTACATGGACTTCCAGACCAATGACGGTTTCATATTCTTTTGCCATAGTTTTAGTTCTCCTTTCTGCTCTGTTCATACGTATAAGCTGTCTGAATGAGTTTCTTTTCATCAAAGCAGTTGCCGATAAGCTGCATGCCGACCGGCAGACCGTTTTTATCCGTTCCGCAAGGCACGGTCATGCCCGGCAGACCTGCAAGGTTTACGGAAATGGTATAAATATCACTTAAATACATTTTAATCGGGTCACTTAAAGAGCTGCCAAGCTTCGGTGCGGTTGTCGGTGCAACCGGTCCGATAATGACATCATATTTTGCAAATGCTTCGTCAAATGCCTTTTTAATCAGCGCTTTGACACGCAGTGCCTTTAAATAGTACGCATCGTAATAGCCTGAGCTTAATACGAAAGAACCCAGCATAATTCTTCTCTTAACTTCCGGTCCGAAGCCCTCGGAACGGGTCTTTTTGTACATATTGTGCAGACCTTCGTAATCCTTTGCACGGTATCCGTATTTTACACCGTCAAAACGTTCCAGATTGGAGCTGGCTTCTGCTGCCGCAATCGTATAATACGTAGGAATTGCATATTCTACAAGGCTCAAATCAAATTCTTCAACAATTGCTCCCTTTGCCTTTAAGACTTCAACTGCATTCAGCACCGATGCCTTGACATCAGGGTCTAAGCCTTCCCCGAAGTAATCCTTTGGAATGCCGATTCTCATGCCTTTTACATCATCAACCAGCGCACTTGTAAAATCGGTATCTTTGCGCTCTACCGATGTAGAATCCTTTAAATCATGGGAAGCGATGACTTCCATAATCGTTGCACAATCGGTTACGTCCTTGCAGAGCGGTCCAATCTGGTCTAAGGATGAACCGTAAGCGACCAGTCCGTAACGGGATACTGTTCCGTAGGTCGGTTTCATGCCGACAACACCGCAGTAAGATGCAGGCTGTCTGATAGAACCACCTGTATCAGAACCCAATGCAAAAAAGCACTCGTCTGCCGCAACCGCTGCTGCCGAACCGCCTGAAGAACCACCCGGTACGTGTTCCGGGTTGCGTGGATTTTTTGTAACACCATATGCAGAGGTTTCTGTGGTAGAACCCATGGCAAATTCATCCATGTTGGTCTTACCAATCATAACCGCACCGGCTTCCTGTAATTTCACAACGGCTTCTGCATCATACTGCGGGACAAAATTTTCCAGAATCTTTGATGCACACGTTGTCACAACGCCCTTTGTACAAAGGTTGTCCTTAATGGCAACCGGCACACCGGCTAAAGGTCCGGTCAGTGTTCCGGCTTCAATCTTTTCCTGTGCTTCTTTGGCTGCCTGCATTGCTTTTTCTTTATCTATCGTGATATAGCAGTGATACGTTTCTTCTGTTTTTTCAATCTGTTCCAACACTGCTTTCATTGCCTCTACTGCTGTGGTTTTACCGGCTTTGATTTCTTTTGCCAGTTCCACGGCTGTCAATTCCAACAAACTCATATTTATCTCCATTCCGAAGCGTTTCACGCTACCGTTTTACTTAATCGACTGTCTTTGGCACAACAAATGCATCTTCCTTACGCTCCGGTGCATTTGCAAGTGTGGCTTCACTGCCGTCCCCGTTGGTTACGACATCTTCACGCATCACATTTTCAACCGGGAATACATGGGACATCGGTTCAACGCCCGTTGTATCCAGTTCATTTAACTTATCAATATGGTCTAACATGCTTGCCATATCTTTTTTAGCTGCTTCCTTTTCCTCGTCAGAAAGCTCTAACTTTGCCAGAATGCCGACATATTCAATGGTTTCGTCACTAATTACATTTGCCATATTTCCTCTCCATTCCACAGGCACTTGTGCCGGAGGTTCCGCGGACGGATTTCATATCCGTCCTGCGATAAAAGATATTTTGTGGTGCCTGCTCCACAAAATATCTGTGTGAAAAAGCTATAATTTACGGCTTTTTCACACTTCTCTCCATTCCGCAGGCACTTGTGCCGCAGGTATTCTTGCTTAATCACGCACTTTGATATGCACTTCTCTTAACTGCTGTTCTGTTACTTCGTTTGGTGCGCCGCACATTAAATCCTGTGCTGTACCGCTCATTGGGAACGGAATAATTTCACGGATATTTTCTTCGTTGCGCAGTAACATAATCATACGGTCGATACCAGGTGCCATACCGGCGTGTGGCGGTGCACCGAACTGGAACGCATTGTAGAGTGCGCCAAACTTTTCTTTTAATACTTCTTCGTCATAGCCTGCAATTTCAAATGCCTTTACCATAATCTGCATATCGTGATTTCTTACGGCACCGGATGATAATTCTACACCGTTGCAGACAATATCATACTGGTAAGCTAAGATGTCTAATGGGTTCATTGTATTTAACGCTTCAAGTCCACCCTGTGGCATAGAGAACGGGTTGTGTGTAAATCCAATCTTCTTCTCTTCCACATTGTACTCAAACATCGGGAAGTCGTTAATGTAGCAGAAACGATATGCGTTCTTTTCCAGTAAGTCAAGCTTTGTACCAAGTTCTGTACGAATCTGTCCTGCAAAGTAAGCAGCTCTTTCTTCCTTGTCTGCCATGAAGAAAATTGTGTCTCCGGCTTCAAGTCCTGCAAGTTCTAAGAATTCCTTCTTCATATCGTCCGGGATAAATTTATCAATCGGTCCCTTGTAAGATAAATCTTCCAGAACTTCCAGATAGCCAAGACCACCCATGCCGATGCCTGTTGCAAACTTCAACAGCTTTTCATGGAAGCCCTTAGACATATTTGCATGAACCTTTACGGCACGTACTGTCTTTCCGATAAACGGTTTAAATGTACATCTCTGGAAGAAATCCGTTACATCAATAATACGAAGCGGATTTCTTAAATCCGGTTTATCTGTACCGAACTCTAACATTGCCTGCTTGTAGCTGATAATCGGATACGGTGCCTTTGTTACTTCATAGCCTTCCGGTGCAAATTTTTCAAATGCGGCTGTCAGCACTTCTTCACCCACACGGAAGACGTCTTCCTGTGTTGCAAAGCTCATCTCGAAGTCGAGCTGATAGAACTCACCTGGGGAACGGTCGGCTCTTGCATCCTCATCACGGAAGCAAGGTGCAATCTGGAAATATTTATCAAATCCGGACACCATCAAAAGCTGCTTGTACTGCTGTGGTGCCTGTGGGAGTGCATAGAACTTACCCTTGTATCTTCTGGATGGTACGATATAATCACGTGCGCCCTCCGGAGAAGATGCACAAAGGATTGGTGTCTGAATCTCCATGAATCCCATCTCTGTCATCTTCTGACGCAGGAATGAGATGACGTTGGAACGGAAGATCATGTTCTCCTTTACCTTGCGGTTACGAAGGTCTAAGTACCGATATTTCAGACGGACATCCTCACGGACTTCCTTGGAGGTTGTCACCTCAAACGGAAGCTGCTTGTACACCTTTCCTAAGATATCTACCTCATGTGCTTCCAGCTCGATTGTTCCGGTTGGAATCTTCGGATTGTATGTCTCCTCGTCACGATGCTGTACCAGTCCCGCTACGGAGATACACTGCTCCTTAGTAATTCCATCGAGCAACGTTGTATCGCGCATAACAACCTGCATTACGCCATACATGTCCCGTAAATCCACAAAGGATACACCACCGTGGTCACGGATGTTCTCTACCCATCCTGCCAGTCTGATTTCTTTTCCGACAAGGTCTTCTGATACTTGCGCCATTGTCATGTCTCTGTAAATGTTTGCCTGCATTTTCCTATCTCCTTTTCTGCATTAAAAAATCCCGAAGTCAAATGTGCTTTGACCTCGGGACGAATGTACATGTGTTACATCCGCGGTACCACCCGCATTGAAACCATCTGTAATAAATATATATAAGACGGATTCCTCTCTTCATTCGTAACGTGAATGCTTCGGATAAACCTAGACCTCTTAGGATGTAGCTCCACGTAGGCTTCAGCTTATCAGCTCCGGTAGTGTTCCACCAGACATGGTGTCATGTTATGGCTCTCAGTCGGTGACCATATTCCCTGTCATGTCCTGTTGTCGGCAGTCTCCTTCAACGCTTTTTCCCTATAATTGTCTCGATTATAAGCTAATTATCGGCAAATGTAAAGGGATTTATACGATTTTTTTATTCCTTTACGAGATCACAGGTCTCATATTTCAGGATCTTCCGGAGTGCTTCCGGACTCACCTCCACCTGATAGCCGATCTTTCCTGCCGAGAACATAATCGTCTCAAAATCATTGGCGGTCTGATGGAAGAATGTACGGAACTGCTTCTTCATTCCAAGTGGTGAACATCCGCCATGAATATAGCCGGTTAACGGCAGCAATTCCTTGGACTTAATCATCGCGATGGATTTCTCGCCGGCAGCCTCTGCCGCTTTCTTCAAATCAAGCTCCTGATTGACCGGAATCGCAAACACATAATGCTCGCCGGATTTGCCGACTGTGACCAGTGTCTTAAATGCCTGATCCGGATCCTGGTGCAGTACCTCGACAACCTCCATGCCGCCGACCGCATCCGTGCCTGCATAGCAGTAATGCTTGTATTCGATTTTCGCCTGATCGAGCAGACGCATCACATTTGTTTTCTCTTCTTTTTTACCCATGTTGTTGCCTCTTTTCTATTTTGCTTATTGATATGTATGGGCACTGCCGATCACATTTTGTCATAATATGAATCAATCAGAGCACAATCCATAATCAACACATAAAATACATTTCCATAATACCGGCTCTTCACGATTCTTCCATGATCGAATACCGGCCGATACGTTCCGTCTTTTTTCGCAAAACGGAATTTGACATAATCATTGTTTCCACTTTTTTCCGAATCAATCTGCTTCCAGATGCTCGTCTCAACCGCATCCTGCTCCTCCGGATGAATCAGATTCCGAAATCGCTGATCCGTATATGCAAGAAACTCATCAAAATCCTTACATCCCGCAAATTCTATCAACTCCTGATTCGCAAATAAGATGCGGTCATTCGTTTTATCCGCAATGTATATCAGAAATGCCCCCGGCAGATTTCTTGACACATCCTGAAGTGCAAATCCCAACTGGCTTCTATTCTGCACTTTGTAGTTACCCTCATACGCACAGCAGCTATGCTTTCCGTGTAATTTCACCGCATAAAGTGCCATATCCGCACAGCGGATTAATTCCGATACATCATCACAATCCTTCGGATATTCTGCATACCCAAGTGAAATATAAAATGGACGTTTCTCTCCATTCTGTGTGATATATCTAGGCTGCATAGTGAATTTCTCGATTTTTTCCTTCGCTTCTGCCTCCGTCATTCCTATCAGAACCGCCGAGAATTCATCGCCACCATTTCTGCATAGAATCGCATCCTTTTCAAAAGCATTCCGCATACTCTGCGCAAGTATCCGAAGCGCGGTATCACCTGCTTCGTGTCCATACATATCATTGATAAATTTGAAGTCATCAATGTCTGTCTGAATTCCCACGCAATGCGCATCCGGGGTATCCTGTATTGCACTTTTGATTTGTTCATCAAACCCATCCCGGTTCAAAAGTCCGGTTAGTGGATCCGTGATTGCTATCTTCTTTAATACCTCCCGATGGAATTCGATTACAAGAATGACAATCATCAATCCCGTCAAAAATAATACAATGAAGAATCCAAGAACCAGATTCGGAAGTATCTTCCTCCCTTGCTTCCATCCATCTTTTGGCGTGACTGCCAGATTAAATGTACAGCCGCCGAATTCAAACGTATATGTAACCGGATTTGTCAAATCTTCTTTCGAGAAGGATAATCTCTCACGTTCTTCCGAAAGCGGAGAAACCGTCTTGGTCAGGCAGTAATCATACCCAAACTCCGTAAGAGCCTGCACCGACTCTTCAAAAATTTCCGGAACCCGAATAATCACTATGGTAAATCCCCAGAATACAGGATTCCCATCCGCCGCCTCAAGATAGACAGGATAGCGAACTGCAATTCCACGACCTCCCTGCTTTAAATCAAATGGTCCCTGCATCGTTACACAATTGTTATCTCTTCCATAGCGGCAGATTTCCCCACGTTTTTCATCATGAAGCAGGTCTATCTTTCCTGCCTCATTTCCTTCCGCCGGGTAAATCTCTGTGACAACCCCATCCGGTGCAATTTGTATGCTTTGAACAAAATCTGACATCAGATTCTCAGATACCTTTTCAAAATTGTCAATTGTCCCATTCCCGCTGATTATGATCGCTTTCAGTGCATCGGTAATAGCAACTCCGCGGTTCATATCGTCGCGTAATCGTTCCGCATAGGTGCTTGCATTCAGCTCCGTAATCATCCGCACCTGTTTTCGGTTTGTATCATAAGAATGATGTATAAATGCTGTCAAAATCAAACATCCGACCACAAAAGTCAACAACGGAAGCATCCATTTTTTATTATATTGTTTCTGAAGAAATCTCATTGTTTCGTCTGTCGCCTCCATCTGCATCCGATTTCGTTCGGTTCCATAAATTGTCCTATATTCTATCGCATTTTTTCCCATTTGACAATCCGATGATTTTCTCCAACTCCGTCAACTTCCGATATTTCTCTCTAATACTTCTGTTATTTTCTCTTCAATCGTATGCATGATGATTGCCGCCACGTAGTTTGGCATTATACTGTTGGGGGATTTTATCAAATCCGTTAACTTTTCCCAAAATAGTTTTGTTGTTTCCGGTTGCCGTTGGGGAAAAATCTCTTATTTGAAAATTTTACCCAATCATTTTTCATATATTTGCCTAAATGCTTGGGGAGATTTTTCTTATTTTTCATTTTTCACCCAATTGCAGTTTATTTTTCTGATTGGAATTGGGTAGTTTTTTCAAAACAGCAAAATTTCCCCCAATATGGTTAAGTATGGCAGATATGAATAGGCTTACAAGCCATGCCCCATTCGCACCCCTTCGGGGCGCTTCATGGACGGCTG
>OMGL01000964.1_pt1 | contig 19929 bp, 27 predicted proteins | sample 1645831 | NCBI WGS metagenome assembly OMGL01 (sample SAMN00849301, study PRJEB25192) | human gut metagenome | reverse complement strand
CCCGGACACCATGCCCACCGCCGCAGCATTGATATAGTCCGTCGCCGGGAAGTCCGGCATGATGTTCATTCCCAGCGCACCCAGAAGGCCGCCGCATACCGCCATAATGACCGGAATCCACTCATCCGGGATTTTCTGCGCCGCCTTACAGCCCAGACCGATAACATAGCAGATAGCCACGATGGCCACACAAGTTCCTAATGTCGTAATGTCCATGAGTTAATCCTCCTGTTTAACCACAATCTTTTTGCATAAAGCTAAAAATTTATTGTTACCAATTTCTACCTTATTCCTGCGTACAACAACGGTACGCCATCATCATTTTTCACTCCTGCCAGATAAAGCATTGCCGCATCTGCCAGAAGCTTGTTCGTCTCCTGTGCATCCCCGGCCGCCTGGTAGACCGCGCTCCATGCCTACTCGCCTTTCTTGAATCTGCTCCATAATTCTGCAAACTTCTCCCAGCCGTACATCGCCACGAAAGCAACTAAAAATCCCGCCAGAATAGCCGCCAGAATCATGTACCAAATAATAGTCTGCTGGATGTACTGCATATATGCTACAAACGCGGTCACTGTAATCCCGATGGACAGGACAAGCACGAGGATATCCGTAGGGATTTTAGCAAGCACGCCTACACCCTTGAACACCTGTGTGATGACCGATACGATAAACGCCAGTATGCCGATAACCGCCAGAATTGCAGTTATGTTCGTGATTAAAATCTCCATATCAATTTCCTTTCCAAAATCAAAGCAAATCCAATTTCATCCTTTTTACCCACCAAGCTGAGCGACGATATCAAGCTCTCTTTGAGATAGGTGATACACAGTTGCCGCTGCTTTTTCTGCCGCTGCTTTTTCTGCCGCTGCTTTTTCTGACAAGAGCAACCCGCCCCCATATAGCGTCTTCTTCTCAGAAATTTGCGCATCTAACCGACGAATAGCTGTACAGTCCTTGCGCTCAACTTTAAATTCGACCCCATACCTCGCATACCTTTGCATCATTGCAGCAGTTACAATGTGATTCGGATATTCGTATTTGGGCAAAACTCGAACCTTTTCGCGCCTTAGCTTTTCCGCAACCTTATTGACCACACGGGTAAGACTTGGACACGTCTGTGCAACAACATCTTTATCCAGATTTGTCACAAATGAGGTTTTTACGATAGCACCATTTTCGTAGACAATACTGCAATCACATATTAAGTGATTTGCTTTTTCCAGCGTCTTGCTGCCGGAAAAAGCTGTGAGGGAAGGCGCAAACAAAAAGAACCTTATGTCATGCTCCAAATAATACTCACAAATCTTGGACAAGATAGAAAATGGAGGGTTGTCAAGAACAACGCATTCTTCTGGATAATCAAAAGCCTTATAATCTGCTCCAGGCCAAAATGGGCGAACTGTTTTCTCAGGAGCGATGCCATACTTTTCGCATACCCACTTCTTAATTGCTTCATATATCTCTGTTGGCGTATAACAGTCATCTGTTGTTTTTTTTGGCTTAAATTTCTCAACAAATTCGTCATAATTTTTGCTTTTCATTGTCCTTGTCACCATCTTCCCGCGTACAACAACGGCACGCCATCATCATTTTTCACTCCTTCCAGATAAGGCATTGCTGCATCTGTCAGAAGCTTGTTTGTTTTCTGCGCATCCCCCGCTGTCTGATATACCGCGCTCCATGCCTTCGCACCGTTCGCAATCTCAGAAGGGGATGCATAGGATATAGATTCTGAGCCGGAAGAACGGGAGGTTATCACTCCCGAAGCAGCACCGCCAGCCCCGCCGGAAGATGTCCCCCCGGCAGCGGCAGATAGCGCCTGTTTATCTGCCAGCTCCAGTTGATATAACTTATCACAGACCGCACACACGGCTTTCTGTACCTTTGTCGCCGCCCTTTCATCAGACGGTAAGCCGTCAGCCAATCGGTCAAAGGTTATCACGTCCAGAAAGTCACTGGCGCGGTCTGCGATACGATCAAAGTCCTCCGCCGGGACGACATTCCCGTGGTAGATCTGTTCATAAAATGTAAATGTCGTGTATGCCATCCCGTCGGCCTCCTTATCTCCTACTCTTCCGTCTTGTTTCCCCGGAAAGCGGTTCGCCGTCAGTATTCAGGGGTGTACTGGCGGCCATCAACCCCCCGCATTTACGGTGATTTTCGCGATACCATCCAGGTATTCCGCAAACAGCACAAGGCCGGTGATCGCAAACGCCTCAGACACGGCGGTGTTGTAGTTGCCCTGTGTGTGGAAACCGATCAGATTCGTTTCTCCGCTGGTCGTGTACACAAGTCCTGCCTTCGCGAAGTCGCTGTCGTTGGGGTCGATGTAATACATCACGATGTTTTCCACCGGTGTAGCGATTACCGTATCAGCCGGGATCTCGCTGTCAGAAAGGAGGAAAATTGTATTGAACCCCATAAAATCCTTCAGGTACTGGAAGCCGAACTGATTCTGGATGGTGATGTTCGCTGCTCCGATATACTTGTACACGTCAAGGATGTTCACAAAACCGACAACCCCGGTGATGTTCCGGTGCATCTGCTTAAACTTGTTCTCAACCTTGCCCTTTGCCATCGCAAGTGCCATCTGGAAGGTTGTTTCCTCGGACGTGAGCATTCCGGTTTTCAGATAGTCGTAAAACTTCTTTGTCACGCCCGCCTGAATCTGATAGAGGAACTCGTCGTCAGTCATCTGGACAGCGTTGTCATAACCGTGGTCTTTGATTGCTTCAATCGAAACGGCCTTCGCGTACTTCTCGATGGTCATTTCCTGATACTTCTTTTCCTTTACGGTAAATTTGCTATACGGGATATCCTCGCCTTCGCCTACTGCACCATCCTCGAGCGTCCCCTCCGCATATTTACTTTTCAGCATTGCGCCGGGCTGCTTCTTTATGGGGCGCATGATCCCCAAGATGTTCCGCAGATGCTGCCAGTTGCGCTCGAATCTGGTTACAAAATCCAGCTCTCTTGCGGTTACCTGGACATCCGCTGTTTTAATCAAATTTGCTTTTGCTGGCATATTAGCCCTCCTGCTTTAATTAAATAAACTCATGTTCGCAGCAATTGCAGCCTGACGCTCAGAAGCATCCTTGATGCTCATAATCTGGTCTTTCGTCAGCGCGCCGCCCTGCTCCTGCTTATTTGTCGGCTGTGTAAAGCGTGCCTGATTCTGCTGTGCTTTCTGCTGCTCATCGTCAACAAATGCCGAAGCGTCCTTTTCCTTCATCTGGGCTATGAGGTCATTCAGTCCAAGGATTTTCCCGTCTTTCAGCTTTAATCCGGCCTCCTTGACTTCTGCCATAATTGCGCGCTTTGCCGCTTCGCTCGAGAATTTAATTCCTTCAAACTCCGTTTTCAGAGCGTCCGTGAAATCTCTCTCATACAGCTGCGCCTGTGCGTTTTTCTCGGCATCCTCGGCCTTTTTCTTCCAATCAGCCAAATCCTTCTGCATTGTTTCAAGGTCAACGCCCTCGAAGCCTTTCAGGGTGCTTTCTGCCGTCTCAGCTTTTTCTTTCCACGTGTCCCGGTCAGTCTCAGCCTTTCCCAGCTTCTTTTCATGTTCAGCTTTCGTGACGTAATTTTCCGCCACCTTTTTCGTAAGGCTTTCCTTTTTGTCCGCCGAGACCTCAATTCCCAGTTCTGTCAAAATTGCTTCAATATTCTGCATCTTTATCCTCCTAAACGTGATTGATTAACCGCCCGTCAGCGGTATGGATTAAGCCCGATAAACCACGGGCGGGGTAGTTGTGGGAAGGGGAATTGAACCCATGACACACGTCTTATAAGACCGCTGCTCTGCCTCCTGAGCTATCCCACAAAGCGCCCGGGGTAGCGAACCGGGCAAAAAGCGTAATGATCGGCGCTGTCTAAACAATGCACCTATACCGTGCGCCGGGGCTTGAACCCGGCTGCTTCCATGCACGGTGGCAAAAACAAAGAAAGATGGGATGGATTTTCCTGCAATTACGATTTACAGGATTGCACACAGATGGAGTCGAACCGCATTTTCAACCTTCCCGCAAGGCTGTGTGCTGTAAAGGAGGAAATACAAATACAAAAAAGAGCCAGCAATCTGTAAGAAATCCTTACAAATCACTGGCTCTGCGTCTGGCGTCTGGCACTTAACGGACGATAGGCTCTGCCTTTCCGTTTTCAATATTCACGAGGCTGGTCGTTTTACATTTCGGGCAAAACACCGGAAGATTATGCGCTGTCGTATCCTTGCGGAATGCTGACCGCGTTTTATTATTACAGACAGGACAGTATACCCTTTTGATCTCCATAATGATCATTCCTTTCCATAGCCTTTAATACATTTTACCAAACAAAAAAAACTATGGCGTACCCATGTTTAAAGCAAAAGCGGCAAGTTTCCTCGCCGCCTTTACTCACATCATCTTTCGTAATTTTTCGATATACCGCGAAATGGTCTCCCTCTCTTCTCGGCAGTCTGCATCTTTTGACAGATCTCCCAGCTCTTCCGTCAGTGCATCCATATGCTCTTCCAGAGCGGCCAGCATACGCCGCTTGCAATCCTCAGACTTGCCGTTGCGATAAGACTGCTTGTTTTCCATGTAATCATCATAAGGGTCATTGTTTCCGTTTCCACGGCTATAGTGCCCCTTTACATAGTGCTCCCCACGTCGCGCATAGGATGATCCATCGTCATAGGCCGTCATGCTCATTCCATCATCCCTGCTGTATCTCCCACGGCTGTCGCGTTTCCGCCTCTCGCTGTACTCTCCATTCTGGCTATAACCGCCTTCCATTTCGTCGAGAACGGCGTTATAATAGCCCTCTTTGCACTTCCAGTATTCCACATTTTCCATGTCTTTCAGCATGTCGATAAGCTTGTATGCAGTTTCAAGGTTTCCGGTATTCAGACCTTTTTCTGCGATTTTATCCAGTTCTTCACGGATATTTTGCATCAATTTATAGCTCATGGTCTGCCCTCCTTAACCGCAAACCCGAACAGCTGTTATGTTCGGGTTGTCTACTAACACAGGAATTGTCCCTGCGTTTTTGATGGAAATGTTTTCACAGCATCCACAGAACACATCGACGTATGTCTGGGACGATGTGTTAAAATACTGCTCTACTGCCGCAGGGGTGGCACGCATCACCGTGCCGCCGAGGATTTCCCCATCTCTGGCAATTCCCAGCGCCACTTCTCCTACCGTTTCCCCAGTCGGTACTGCGACGTTTCCGGAAAATGTAATCAGATATCTACCGGGCTTTACAAGCGTTATCTGCGCGCTTCCAGCCCTGTGTCTTTCTGCGCATCCGCCCTTTGTTGCCACTGCCGAAAACGGGATAGACTGCCCTACGGGGACCGTGACCGGCGTTGTGTTTACTAACTCAATCATTTTATTCTCCCTTCATTTCAAAAGGGGCAGACGTTCTCAGCCTGCCCCTTTTTGTGAATAACGGCATCAGCCGAACATCATGGCAAAATGCCACGAAGATACTCCGTCTGAAGTTTTAACATCCGCATCCCGTGTTGCCTCCGTAGCCACATCCGGTGCCAAAGCTAAAGCCTGTCGGGTTTACGATGGACGTGTACGGGGACATTACCGGATAAGACGGAACGGGTGTAGGTCTCAAAGCATTTAAGATGCTGTTTGTCTGTGCGTTGTTAGACAGCTGGAGCTGTGCGGACTGTAACTCGGTCTGCAAAGACTGTATCTTGTCCTGTGTAAACAGGTCGATGATGCGCTGTGTTCCGGCGTTCTGCGCGTCAATTACATCGCGGAATCCGTTGTTTACGGTATTCTGTAGGATGTTTGTCTGGGCTGCCATGTTGTAGTTTACGCCAGCAATAGCCTCACGGGTATCGCAGCAGCATTGCTGCATCTGATAACCCAGATTTGACAGGTTGGCGTTTACGCCAGCAAGGCCGTTGCAAAGCTGGCCGGAAAGGTTCTGGATCCCGTTTTCGATTCCCTGCGTGGACAGCGCTGCGTCGATATCGGCACGGGTTGCATAACCCTGAAATGCAGGAGAATTTGCTCCTCCACCATTTCCGCCCCAGACGCCGAAGCCGCCCCAGCCAAACATACCGAAAATCAGGAAAAGGATAATCCATGCACCCCAATCTCCGCCGAAGCCGTCATTTTTTCCTGTGCCGCTGGTTAATACGGCAACATCAGAAGCGGTTAAACCGTCTGTCATAGTAATTATCTCCTTCGATAATGTATTTACAAAACCGTGTGCACCCGGTTGTGTACTATTTAAAAAAGCCTTTAAACATACCCTGCATCTGCTGCGCCATCTGCTGGGCTTGATTTAACTGTTGCTGGTTTATTTTGCCAGACTGCAACAGCCTGTTAATCTCTTCATTCGGATTTCTGCCCTCCATCTCTTTTCGGAATTGCTGGAACTGTTCCAGCATTCCGGCCATTCTATTACCATTCAGGGCCTCAAACAAGGGATTCGCCATGTCTGCCTCCTTCCGGCTTTGTTGCCGTTTCGAGATAACTATATAATTCTTCATATTTGCTTCTCAAATCGTCGTATTCTTTCCGAGTAACGTATTTATCGTCTAAGTTCACTTCCTCCTGTTTCTGTGGCTCTTTCGCGCCCACCGTGACCTCTTTGTAAGCAAAGGTGCGGAGCGTCGGCATCCCGGCGGCATCGGTAGTCTTTATATAAAAATTAGAGTTTTCGGAGTCCATCAAAAGGACGCTTGTATTTGGAGCGACAAGATAAGATTTAGCTCCAGCCTCGCCCTGCACCCACAGGATCCCCTGATTTACCTGCTGCATCTGCTGTGGCTGCTGATACTGCATCTGCGCCAGCCTGTCCATCTGCGGCTGTAGCGGATTTACTTGTCCATACTGATACGGGTTATAGCCGTATCCTTGATATGGTAATGCCATGCCTGCGCCTCCTATGACTAATTCAATGACTTTCTATAGCTAAATTATGGCATAAAAAATAAGCCTCTGACAGTCCATCAAAGGCTTACAAAAGTATCAAATCAACATACCCGTATTATCTTTTTGTTTATTCGCTGGCTCATTCTTTTCACGGTGGACACACTCACGTTCATCATCTCCGCACATCTTTCCAGCGGAATATTCTGCGCCCGTAATTCAAAAAGCCGCCGTTCCTCAGGTGTAAAATTGCAGTATTTGCGAAAAAAATCCAATTCAAACACTGTAAAATCGTATACCTTCAAGATTACTCCCCTTATTGCGTCCGCGCCAGATAAGATATAAGCTTTCCCCTCGTTTCTTTTAACTGCTCAACATTGTTCCCTGATATCTGGCTGTTAAGCATCGTTACCAATGTCTCCATGATTAGGCTGTCCCGCTCCCTAATCTCATGCATCGTTTCAAAGTCTCGCTTGTCATGCTCTTCAAGGACTTTTACCCGCGTGGTGAGCTTAATCGCGGGGGATATCCATTTATGTATCACAGCCACAGCGCCCCCTATAACCGAAATGCCGCCGCACACAGCAAGAATAGCCTGTATCGTTTCCATAGTGCCTATCTCCTTATTTCTCCCAGTAGTATATCGGTATCTCCTGACCGCTGTCCCATGTGTCCCAGTAATGTCCATCTTTGACGCACACCACATGGCCGTCTATCCCGAGCACATACGTCCCTGCTGGATGGTCTCGGCAAAAATCATCTACCGTGTAAACATGCTGTCCGTGGTCGTCTACGATATACCGGCGGAATCCGTTCTCGCGCAGATACGCGCCCCAGACTCTATTAGCACTTGGCATGTCAGACAACGAAAAACCATACACGGACAAACCTACATAAACTGTATCCCAATCTTGCCCTAAAGCCTTGCACAATGCGCGCACAGTGCAATCCCCTACTCTTTGCCATTTCGAGGGGTTTGGATTGTAATATTCAAATCGGTTCGTTCTCCGCATATCTTTTTGCCCCTTTATTTGCTGCCTTTTGCTGCGGGTATCCAAATCCCGCTAATGCATTCCGATCATACTGCGGCTGTAATCCATGTTCTTCGCAATACTGGTTATAAGCCCTGTTCTGTCCCTGCAATCGGTAAGCCAGCTTATCATATTCCTGCTGGCGCTTTTCCCGTTCCGTGTCGGACGCCCATGCAAGCTCTTCCTGTTTTACTATCAGCTGACGTTTCGTCTTTCGGATTCCGCGCTCCATAGATCGCTGCTTCTGGCTGTCCTCATACCGTTTTAGATTTTCAGCATCGGTAATTTTATTTCCGCTTCCATCCAGCAGATTCCCTTCTGCGTCCCTCCACGGATTCTTCATCCGCTTGTCAAACAACATATGACCGTGACGACAGTTATAGCCATGCAGCCCTCTCATATCCACAACCCTGCCCTCTCCCGTGGTCAGATCAATATCATACCCCGTCGATTCCAGCAGGTTCGGATATCCAGGCTCGCTTCCGTCAATTTTAAATACACGTCCCTGCCATTCGTCATGACCCGCAAGCAAGGGCTGCCCGTCGCGCCTTACTCTTGCCCCGAGGTGCGCCGAGGTCAACACATACTCTGTTCCGCTGTCCACGATATACCTATTTGTCAGCTGCGCCGCCGTCTGGTTCATTGACGTTACTACACAGCATCGTACTGCCGATTCCAGCGTCCTTCGCGTCCCTGTCGGGTAATCCACCATAACGCCGCGTCCTGCATACGCATCCAGCACATCCGCTATGGCTGCGGGATAGCTTTGCACTCCGCTTGCCACTCTTACATCGGCTTCGTCGAGCAGCGCCACAAGGTCTTTCTGGCTTTGCTCCAGCGTCGTCCTTGTGAGGTTTTTCAACTCCGCTCGGCTTTTTATGTACTCTGCTTCGATAACAGCCATGTATCGTGCATTTTCAAGCGGAGGCTGCGCCACGATACCCATTTCTGACAGTGTAACCGCATCATCTTCCCACGATGTCAGCACGGCACCACGCAGGAGCTTCCGCAGTTCTTTTTCGCTCAGGTCTGTCAGTTCCATGATACGCCGCTGTATCTCATCCCGGCTTTCCCCCAACTGCTCCAGCCTGTACAGCAACCTGTCCGCCGTGGCTGTGATTTTCCCGGATTTTAAAATCCTTCTGGCGATATCCCGCAGGATAAAGTTTTCCAGCCGTTCATAGAGTTCTAATATCCGGTCAGCTTTCCCTTCAAAATACTCTGGTCTCAGCATCACTCTTTCCCCACCGTTTTTCTCACAAGATTCAGCCAGTCGTCTTTATGCCGCCTTTTGGCTTCCTCGAACCATTCAGACGTTGTTCCCGGCTCGTGATATTTAATCCGTCTCTGCGTCGGGCTTTTGCTGGGAGGGGATGTCCACCCTATGATGTTCCCCTCTGCGTCTTTAAGCGGGATATTCGGACCGTACACAACGCCCTTGTACAAATAATGAGCATATGGCGTGTCATACTCAACGATGCCGCCGTATACCCCGTCTGGATATCTTACACTGTTTCTTAGTGCACCCTGCCGGAATGGAACGAAGGGGGCGCTGTCCGCCACTACCTGCATATTCAAAAGCTTCTGGGCTTCCAGCAGATTATCGTCTATGCGGGACGTATCGAGCTTAATCTCCACGTCCCCAACTTTCGTATCCAGGTTCATTTTACCACCTCCCGCATTTTATGGCGTACCCTTATTTCATCTTTGCGTATCCCACGCTCATCCCCGCTTCCGCATCGTTTGCCACGGTCGTTGTTGGGCTGTAGGTTCGCAGGGCTTTATAAGTGGCAAGCTGCTCTGTGGTAAGAGGTTTTTCGATCGGTGTTTCAAGCTGCCCTAAAAACGTCAATGGATTGGCTGAGTTTATAAAACCAAGAATCTGTTCTTTAGCCTCTTCTTTTGTAACATCTTCTTTGGGATGATAATAAAAAGTTGTTGAATTTAATGCCCATCCGGGAGCAATTCCCCAATTTGCATAAATACCATGTGAGATTAAACACTTAGTCGAACCATCCCTATATCTATTTACAAGGGCTCCAGAAATACAATATCTGTTTGGAACATCAGCGGTTTCTTCAAAATTTTTCCACTTTGCTTTTGGTGTTTCTGTTGCGACCCTCTGCACATACACTCCTTTTTTAAAATCCACCTCGTCGCATACCCACTGCTGCCCGTCTGCATCTGTGTAGTTTCCGCCGGATGATACCGGGATCCCAGAAAGACCGTTTGGTGTGGGAATGATGAGGGTCTGGGCGGGCTTGTAGGGTTCGTATGGCAAGGCGGTTGAGCCTGCGTTAATCATCGGATTAGACACTACTTCGTTATATGTCCCATTACTAATATAACAGTGATAAGTTGTTTCTTCATCAATTGTTAATATTCGATCAAATACGGAATCTTTAGATGCAATAATGTGCCATATAGCGCCACCTGTTAGACAATATACCCCAGGTTTTAACGTTATGTAAAAATTTCGGTTATTTGTACCAAAAGTTCCGTTTAAAACTACCTCTCCGGAATCGTTTATATGCAGAAGTCCTGCATCTATCTGTGTTTTTAATGCAGTGGAAGCATCAAACAGATTCGCGCCCAGTGTCTTAACCTCAATCTCGCCATCCTGCCCTACGCTTTCAATCTCCTGCGGGTACTCCTGTGACGGGGAGGGCTTGCCGCCGGTGTAAGGCTCGTAATTGGATGCAGTTGGATATCTTTTGGATATAATCGCCTTAACCTTGGTTTCAACGTCTTCTCTACATCTAAGCAATATCCGAAATTTATATCCAGCAATTACTTTAATTTTCACAGCAGCTCCAATTGTGGAAACTCCCAAAATTAAATATTCCCCATTTACAAATGTAGTGACAAGTAATTCCACATATTTGCTGTCTGAATAAATATAATATTCTCCCGGTGCTAATAACGGGAAATCGTCATATGAACTTTCAAGCGTAGCGTTTGGTCGTCCAACTGCATAGATATCGGTTCCTTTTTTGCAGGATATCACTATCCCATCTTCAAATACCTCAAAATTTATGCCCTTTTTCCCTACCTCAAATGGAAATAACTGTGCCCCAGTCGTGTTCATCTGCGTTGATTTGCCGTAGAGGGTAAGGGATTCCAGCCCACGATTCCCCTTTGAATTTTCCAAGAGGGCGGGGTTGCCGGTAACGACTGTGAGCACAACGCTGTACGCATCGGCTACCAACACCAAGAAATGCTCCTCTCGTGTCACAGGTGGAAAGACTGTCCCCTCTCCGTTGGCAATCGCCGCCCAGTAGTATTCTAATCGTGTCACGGGCGCAGGGATGCTCCCGCCCCATACTCCTGCTACCTTTGCCATGTAATACTGCAATCTCGTGACGGGCTGCGGGGTATTGCCGGAATAATCCCCCGCCATAGTTGCAAGATAATATTCATCAATAGTCACGGGCTCGGGTGTCTTGCCCTTATATGTCCCTGCAATCTTTGCAAGATAATACTCTTCCCTGGTTATCGGCTCCATCTTATTCCTCCCCGAACAGCCCCGTTTCCTTCGGCTGCGCTTCCGTCACCATTGCCTTCGCATCGTCCTCTGTCATGCCCTCAAATTTTACGAAATACATCCACGCGGGTACCTTGCCCTGCACAACATAGCTCCACCAGCGTGCCCTGTCCTCTTCGCGGTTGTACGTGATGTCGCCAAAGTCATACACGACCTCATAACCCCCGACAGGGGCAAGCGCGTATAAATCCGCATACACCGACATGGCATATATAGCATCATTTAGGCAACTTTCCAACTTGTCCCGCACATCCTTGATAAACTGGATGGTTCGCTGTTGCTCCGCTTCCACGCCTGTCGCCGTTTGGATGCCGCTCGCTTCGTTAAAGACAAAATAGCCGTTCGAGAACCCGCATTTATACCCTATCTGGGACAGGAGAGCATTGATTCCGTCAAGGCGTGTGGCTGTATTGAGCTGCGGCGTAATCTCCTGATAAAACTCTTCCGGGCTGTTGCCGAACACGTTTTTTACATAATGCGGCAGTTTAACGTCGGGGATACGCCCGTTAAGGTTTTTTCCGCTGTCAAACATCAGCCGATCATCTGCCAGGATTATTTTTTCGCTGTCATATATCTCCCCGGCGTTCCGGCTGTATGCGATGTCCAGGTCTTTCATCTCTTCTATGGCTTCCGCGTATATAGGCATTCCCAGCGGAGAGGAAAGGTCTATGTTGTTTGCAGCAGGGGTGCGGAACACTCCGTACATGGGGGAATCAAGCCTTTCATTCCCACCCTTGAGAATCGGCGGTGTTTCCTCCAGCAGATCAGCCCACTTTGTCTGCGCCAGCGGGATAGGGTCGCCGAGGGATTCGCTGCTCTTTGATACATACGCCCTGTTAGATATCACATACGGATATATCACGCCCGCCTCTGTCCTCATCTCGACAAACCTATGATATTCCAGGCGCGTATAATGTTTGTCGTTGGCTGCATAGCTGTCTTTAAACACAACGCCCGTTATTTTTCCGTCATCGTCTTGTTCCGTAACGATAAAATCCATAGGAGTAAACATATCAAGACCGCTGCCATTAGGCTTTATGATGACCGTGCCATAAGCGCAGCCATACTCTACCCAATGTCGTAGGCTATAATATGCTTTATCAATTTGCTCCTGCAACCACGCCCCGCGTGTGCCGCCGTTAATTTGGATTTTAATTCCCAGCGTGACGAGCCGCGCCGTCTCGGAGCATACCGCCTTTGCAAAATTTATAGTCTTTATCCGGTTTTCTGCGTCTAACCAGTACGGCGCGCCGCGGTAGATGTTGGCACACTCTGCAACCTTTGCCATCATCTGCGCTGACGTGGTATCCTTTACCCTAAAATCTTTCTCCGCCTGCTTTTTAAAAATCATGCCTATCCACCTTTTTACTGTTGATAAAATTCCCATTTCTGTATCACCTATGCCGTATTGCCCCGCCTGTTAAATAATGGCTCAAATGCGTACCGTGTGGCCGCTATAGTGTGATCTGCCTGTCCTTCTGGATATCCGCTGATGATGTTCCCGTCCTTATCCCTGTCATACTCATATTTTGTAAACTCATCATAGACATTCGGTGTACGGCGGCGGTCAATAACGATTGTTCGCCGCTGTAACCACTTAAAACCATACTCCACACTACCCGGCCCCTTTGCAGCCCCCGTTGCCGGAAGTCCCATATCTCTATAGTCATTGATTGACTTAGGCTCGGCACTGTCGCAGATGATCCGGTAATCATCGTAGCCCTGTTCTTTTATCCACTGTGCCGTCAACTCATTACTCGTCTTATGCACATAGTTTTCGTCAATAAAATAGATTTTCTCTCTTGTGCTGTCGTAATACGCCCGAATAAAAGCGTATGCGTCTGGATACCAACCGAAATCCACGCCTTGATATATTCTATCCATGTGTGAGATTTCCTCGTCTGTGATTTCCCGTAATTCCAGATATTCAAAGACGTTTCCGCCGTTTCCGTTTGCCTTCCCCATGTACTCATTATCATACGCATCTGGATTGACTTCCTTCAGATGTTCGGCGTCACTGATAAACTGCGCTCCTAGCCAGTCTGGATCTACATCAAGGTATGTGCTTCTAACCACCATAGCATCGTCATTCTTTGTTTCCGCTTCATTCGTATATTTATTCGCCCAGTTATTCTTACTTCTAGGAGGGTTGAATGACTTGAATCTATATGCCTTGTCTCCGCCACGGATAGCTGACTGCTGTATGCTTCTGGCTTCCTCCGGCCCCGCAAATTGGTCTAATTCTTCCATCCATAAAATACCGATATAGCCAAATTCCGGCTTGATTGACTTGATTTTCAACGGGTCATCAGCTCCACGGAAATATATTTTTTGCCCGGTCGGAATATGCGTAATCTCAAACGGGGATACTTTAAAACGAAAATTATCTTCCAATCCCAACTTTGCAATCGCCCATTTCATTTGTGCGTACACGGAATCTTTGATAGTATTCCCAACTTTCCTTAACACAAGTGCGTGCATATTCGGATTATTCTTTATTAACTCCGGTATAATGCAGGAAATCGCGGAGGACTTGGCTGAACCTCGTCCCCCAGGCAAAACATATTCTGAATGTCTCCCTTTCCTTACATCCCGTATCATCGGGTGAAACACATCTGCAATCACATCAAGGTCTATATGATAATCTTTTGAATTTTTGGCGGCTTCTGCTGTCTTTTCTTTTGCATCCTGTTCTTCCTTTATCGCTAACGCTTTTTCAAGGTCGTTCATCGCCTTAAGTTGGTCGGAAAAATCAGGGGCAAATCCAAAGGAATCCGTCAAAAGGCCATTTGCAATTTTGGATCGACGTACCTGAATTTCTGTCAGAGACATAATATCTCTTCCGGCTTGTTTTTCGATTTCCGCCTGCCGTTCTGCTATATATGCTGAAACTCCACGCTTTTCCAAGATATTTTTTCTTGCATTTTTAATGACTGCATCAGAATATTTGGCTTTTCTGGCCGCATCGGATAAATTCCCGCCATTCTTCAAATATTCATCCGCAAATGCCTTTTGCTTTGGTGTTAGCATTCTCTCACCGTCCTCTACTTCTTTATGAGACAAAAAATACCACCAGGGAAAGCGATATAATCCCAATTTGACATATGATTTTTATCACGTCACTCTTCGTCCCGATCATAAGCCCGAGCAGGAATGTTATTATCATTCCTGACACGAAAAAATGCCACGGAATCATTTCTCTAATCATCCTGTCCCTCTCCTTTCGTCTGCTCCCATATATCTGTCAAACATTTCACCACCTCAATCGCGCTCGCCGTCCGTAATATCTCATAATCTCTTATCTTCCATCCGCTCCTCCCGTTTTGCAAAGTAGGCGTTGTTAACATCCACATCGTTATCATCCTGTCCTGCTCTTCGCTGTAAAACTGGCTGGTAGAAATTTTGATTACGAGCCCCGTGGACAGTATGGCGCGCTGAAGCTTTTTCATGACAGCATTACAATTCATATCATACCCCATACAGTTATTATTCTATTTTACCATTCTCGTTTCCTGATCCGCGTACCCCTTTTACACAATTGCATGTCCTTCCAGTATCATATAGCTGTTGTATAGATATATCGTTTTCCTGCGATACCCATAAAAATCTTTCCTCCCGATAGGGATGTTGCATATCTTTGAGATGTTGTCATACCCCAGCCCTGATGTCAGGCTAAAAAACAGATATTGCGCCAACTCTGCATATGCGCTTTCCGCAGCCAGAAGCAGCAGTTCCAATTCCCTACCCTTTGCGTTTTTGCACTTGTCTTCTATTTTTTTTACCTCATTGTATGTCAGACCGTAACCATTAAAGTATGTGTCCCTTGTTCCCACATTCCCCACCTTCTTTCTTTTTGCTTTATTTTTTTGTTACCCTATCCCAGTCCCGCAGGATTTATCTGTGTAGACAGAGGGAACCAGCACACAAGCTGGCGCGCCGGACGCTGTCCTGCGTTGTCTCGCTCTGCTTTTCCTGCAGCCGCCTGATCTGCTGCTCGGTCTCCCGGATCAGCTCACAGGCGTCTATGTAGTCGGATAAAAGTTTCTTATCCATCGGTATCACTCTCACTTCCTCCGTTAAATTCCAGTTTACTCAAACCTCTTATCATATTTTTTATCTTCGATAAGATCAGAATCCGTGTAATTATCAAGGCATTTCTCATACTTTTCTTCCTGCTTTGTAATACAGGAATAAGTTTCATATGGATTCGGAAGGTTATGCTTTTTACAACAGTCGTAACAAATCACAAAACTCCTTGTCATTGCACTTGTACCATATGGCTTATTGTCGGTATGATACCTTGCAAAATTTTGGAAAGGTGTCATTGACAATAAAGTTGCTGTCCTGTCACAATCTTTTCCACAAAAATCACATATTGCATGAATCATTTATTTTACCTCTCCTAAACCTTAATCAGTTTCCATTTAAGACTCTCTCTGCGGAATAGTTGCCTTTACGTTGATCTTAATGTCAACAGCTTCGCTGATTTCTTTCTTAATTGCCGCCCGCATCATATCATTAAGCTCATATGAATTGACTTTGCTATATACAATGCTATTAATGTTACTTTGATTGATGGCGTTCTTCACCTGTTTCTCAACTTCTTCCCGCATAACTTTTTCCGCCATATCGCGTAAAGTGTTTTTATTAATTCCTGCTTCGTTAAGCATCTGCCTGATTTCCTGTCTCAATGCAATTTCTTCAACTCTCATCTTCTATTCCTCCTAAACTTTAATTTATAACATTACAAGTTCACCCTTATTGATATGCTTCTTGTTACATGCGTCATAATTTCAACCTGTGAATGATTTTCTGCAACATACTTTCTAACGTCATATTTTTTCGATTACGTTTTTATACAGCTCTCTGTACTCTTCCAGCAGTGCTTCTGCTCTTTCCGCCCGGATCATAAGCTCTTGCACCTCTGCATCACAACATTTTTGTGGCTCCGCAGGAGCGATATTGCTCGGAATTTCCACCGGTACTTCCCTGACAACTTCTTTTTCTACGATCTGCGGTTCAATCCCGATCGACGCTGCAAGCTTGTTTTTAATATCTGCCAGCTGCTCATCTGTTACTGTACGGAGATATTCTTCAAAACTTCTGGATGGTACATAGTACATTCGATCGCTGGACCCGTACCGCAGCCCCTCGCAATTTACCTCAATGTCTGTGTGTACGCCTTCTTCCGCCAAGTGAATTACATACGCCATTGCCCCGTGGTCTGCTACCACCAGCACGATCTTCTCTGTCCCTGTGAAAGTTCGTGTTCTCCAAACCTCTCCGGTTTTATTTTCTGTTCCCATATTCTTGTCATCCTGCAGCTTCCTGCGCTTTATTCTCTCTTCTCTTGCTACCGCGATGATTGCCCGCCAGGCTGTTTCATCGCGGTAGCCCTCTGCGTTTTTATACATCCCAGTTCTCCCACTATTATGCAAAACGCATCTGTCCAGACTCTTCCAGCTGTACCCTATCCAGTCTGCAGATTGGCTGCCTTTCTGCTACACATAATTCAGGCAGGTTCGCCTTTACCAATGCCGCCGGAATAGGCGGGCAGACTGCGTTTCCGCACCTTCTAACCTGTTCTGCTCTGGGATATGTTTTGCCAGTATAATCATGGTCGATTATATAATCATCCGGGAATCCCTGGCACCCATACAGTTCTCTTGGTTCCAGCATCCTTAAACCAATATCCACAATCCTGTAATTTACGCCTGCGATTTGCACCAGTCCGAACCTGTCATGCGTTGGTACAGTATCAAGAGGTTCTTTTAAATCCTGTCCTATGCCTTGTCCGTAATATTTAATCAGAAACGCCCTTACCTCTCCGAAATGTCCGGCAGATGTTGTTATTGTGTGCAATGGTTCTCTTTCATCTTGTCCGATTCCACTTTTATAAAACTTGATTAAAAATGTTGCAACTAGTCCGTACCGGTTCGATCCATCCACAGTCATGATAGGGTCCTCTATCGTCTGCCCACGGACTTCTCCCTGTGCCGTTTCGGAATGATACTGGATCAGCGTTGGACTGATAAGGCAATGCTCATTCTTGCTCACTATGGTTGTGAGCGGTTCTTTCACATCCTTGCTCCTGTCTGCCGTAAATCCAGTCTGCCCGATCTGTACCATGTACGGCTCGCACAGATAATGTTTTCCACCTCCTACAATAGTCGGCAGTGGATTCTTTACGTCATGTATTCTGGGGGCTTGTCCGACTCTCTCCCCATAACCAATAGGTATCATATAAGGTTCTACCACTCCATATCCGTGTTTTCCGGTTATGGTCGGCATAGGTTCCCGGATGTCGCTGGGTCTGCGCTCTCCTCCGTGATTACACTGAATGATAAATGGCTCTGGATTTTCAAGAACAAACTTTTTTAGCCCTCGCGCGATACGCTCCATTGTTTTTGGTGCAAGTGGTCTCACCGCCCGGATTCCGTACTTTTCCTTGATTTCTTCCGAAGTATCAAATATGGATGGACACGGGAGAGAAAAGTCAAGCTGTGTGTATGCTCCCACATATGGCTTAAGCAATCCTGCCTTTACCGCTTCACTGTCTGCCGGTCCGTGTGTCGGTTCCGGCCAGACAATAGGTTTTCCATCGCACCTGGCAATCATAAAAAATCTTTTGCGCATGGTGGGAGCGCCATAGTCGGCCGCCACCAGTTCTTTGAACTGCACTTCATAACCCAAATCTGTAAGCTGCTTCACAAATTTTTCAAAGGTTTTACCCTGTTTCGCCTTAATCGGATGATGCCCTCGGTTAAGCGGTCCCCAGGTCTTAAATTCTTCTACATTCTCCAGCATTATCACTCTTGGCCTTACAAGCCCCGCCCATCTGCACGCTACCCAGGCAAGACCTCGGATGAATTTATCCTTTGGCTTTCCGCCTTTCGCCTTGGAAAAATGCTTACAGTCAGGTGAAAACCACGCAAGTCCTACCGGATGACCCTTACAGGCTTCAACAGGATCAACCTGCCACACATCCTCACAGTAATGTTTCGTGTTCGGATGATTTGTCTTATGCATCCGTATAGCTTCAGGATCATGGTTGATTGCTATGTCAACACTATATCCTGTTGCCATTTCTATTCCGGTAGAAGCACCGCCTCCACCTGCAAAATTATCTACAATTAATTCTCCATGAATCATTTGTTCAAGAAGCCCGGTATACCCTTGCCCCGGCCGGAGGCTGGCTCCTTTCTGTTTATTTCTATGACCCCTTCATTACGAGTGAAGTGGTCTCTTATCTCATTGTTCTCCGAAAGAACTGCCTCAACATGGCATCCTTCCATGATTCCTTATACTGATCACAGGAATCGTCATCGTGGACCAGTGTTCCTTTACGGTCACACAGCCCATCGTCATTCTCAATACATGTTGCACATGTCTTATCCATAAGCTATCCCTCCTGTCCTTTATTCAATAACTGCTTCTCATAATCATTGAAATCATATTCTCTCTGTTGAAAGTTATTGAACCGGTTCTTGCTGTTCTTCGATTCTGTCTTCTTGCCACGACTTTTCTTCAATGGATAAAATGTCTTCCATCCACTCATCACTGACTTCTTTACAATGGCGGTCAGTTCTTCCGGTTTGTCAGACATGGAGCTCAGTTCTTCCTTCAGAAGCTGTATCTGTTCATCCGTCAGACGGTCTCCATTGTTCTGTCTCACCTTCAGGAACAACAGGAAGGCTTCATTCAAAGAAGAATCAGCAAAGTATGTACCCGGCGGAGCCGTATATATATACTCTCCTTTCCTTTCTTTTCCTTTTATGTTATTTTTCTCGGAATTATCGTTATTTTTCTTGGAATTATTCGGATAATTCTCGGAATTATTTAAAGAAGGGTTCACTTTAATAAAGGTTTCCGTTTCTTCCTCCTGAAGGAGCCAAAACCTTTCTACTGTGATCGGATTTTTCAGTGCTCTGGCTTTTACCATTGCCTGATATCTCCTCTGTGTTCCGGCAGAGGTCAAGACCTTGTCCGACTGAAAAAGTGTGTTGTCAAACAGTGACCGTTCCAATAAGAAGTTCAAGACCTGCTTCACCTTGTTGCCATCCATGTTCAGGTCATCCGAGATGATATATTCAAAATCATCGACATTATCAACCATTCTGCGAACCTTTTCGGCATGGTTATTCTGCGAACCGAAGTATTGGCTGACTCTGTTTTTAAGAGCCTTTGCCTTGCCGATATATATAATTTTTCCGCTTTTGTCGTGCATGATGTACACACCCGGCAACAAAGGAAGTGCCATTGCTTTTTTGCGAAGCTGTGACATTTTCGGATTCACAAAATCACCGCCTTTTACGATTTCAGATTAATTTGAGAGAAACAAAAAAAGAGGCGGAAAAACCGCCCCTTGGTATTTTGTAAAATTTAAAGCTGATTATTCAGCAAAGCCTGACTCAACGAGAGAAACAAGGCCCTCAACTGCTTCAGTTTCGTCAGAACCATCAGCAATTAC
>OMGL01000933.1_pt1 | contig 20280 bp, 15 predicted proteins | sample 1645831 | NCBI WGS metagenome assembly OMGL01 (sample SAMN00849301, study PRJEB25192) | human gut metagenome | reverse complement strand
CCTTTCCGGCAGGAACTGCAGACCAGATATGCATACCGAAAATGGCATCTACTCCTTCAAGGGCACCTCTCTTTACATATTCTTCGGACTTTCTTCCTATTTCTTCTGCCATCTGGAAGATCAGCTTTACAGTACCATGGATCTCATCTCTGTGAGCGCTTAAGATCTTTGCTGCTCCTAATAACATAGAAGTATGGCAGTCATGTCCGCAGGCATGCATTACTCCCGGATTTAAACTGCAGTAGCTGTTTTCTTTAATAGGAAGGGCATCAATATCTGCACGCGACATTACCGTCTTTCCAGGCTTGTCTCCCTTAATGGTTCCTACACAGCCTGTGATCCCTTCAAATTCCTGTACTTCCACGCCCATTTTTTCCAGTTCTTCTTTAATAAAACGGGTAGTATTTACTTCCTTTGTACTCAGCTCCGGATGGGAATGAAGATAATGTCTGCACTGGATCACGTAGCTTTCCTGTTCTTTTGCAAGTTCCTGTACTCTCATCGCTCTTCTCCTCCCTTTTTCTCCAGATAAGGCCTTGTGACCACCACAGACCCGATATTCGGGTCTTTTGGTATCTCATACATGATATCAAGCATAAACTCTTCCAGAATGGCTCTGAGGGCTCTTGCGCCTGTTCCACGCTTTAAGGCTTCCTCTGCGATCCAGGAAAGTGCGTCTTCTTCAAATACAAGTTTTACCTCATCCAGTGCCAGAAGCTTTTCATACTGACGCAGGATGGCATTTTTCGGTTCCTTTAAGATCCGGATCATCATATCCTTATCCAGTCCCTTTAAGGTAACATTTACAGGCAGACGTCCTAAAAATTCCGGGATCATTCCAAATGCCCTCAGATCTTCATTGGTCACATGGCTTAAAAGATCCGGATCATTGTCATAGCTGTCTTTTAAGGCAGCTCCAAATCCCATGGAGGATTTCTTTGTAAGGCGCTCCTTGATGATATTTTCCAGATCCGGGAAAGCACCTCCACAGATAAACAGGATATTATCTGTATTTACAGTAGCCATAGGAGTCATTGCATTTTTCTGATTGGATCCCACCGGAACTTCTACGGTACTGCCTTCTAACAGCTTTAAAAGTTCCTGCTGAACGGACTCGCCACTTACATCCCTTGTATTGGTCTGTTTTTTCTTTGCGATCTTATCGATCTCATCAATAAAGATAATGCCTTTTTCTGCCCGTTTTACATCATTTCCTGCAGCTGCTAACAGCTTGGAAACAACGCTTTCAATATCATCACCAATATAACCGGCTTCAGTCAGGGATGTGGCATCTGCAATAGCTAACGGCACATCAAGAAGCTTTGCCAGCGTCTTTACCAGATAGGTCTTGCCGCTTCCTGTGGGGCCGATCATTAAAATGTTGGATTTTTCGATCACAACACCGTCTGGGTCGGAACCACCTAAAAAGGCGCGCTTATAATGATTATAAACAGCTACTGCCATGACCTTCTTTGCCTTGTCCTGGCCGATCACATATTCATCCAGCTTGCCTTTTATAACGTGAGGTGCCGGAATATCTTTCATAGTCAGCTGCTTTTCCGGTTCTTTTTTCTTTTTCAGTTTCTGGCTCTGAGGGATCTCATTCACTGGCGGCATCTGGCTTAAGTCACTGAAATTCATGTTCATATAAGGCATATTGGGCATTTTTGAAAAATCCATGCCTCCCTTAGTCACTGTATCAAAAGCCTTCTGCATACAGTCATGGCACAGACACATGCCTCCCGGCATTGAGATCATTGGTCCTGCCTTGCTCTCCGGTCTGCGGCACATATAGCAGATCTTCTCATAATTATCGTTATTTTTATTATCATCCTGGGATCCATTTGTCATCCCGTTTTCCATATTCTTATCGTCCACTGTCTTTTCTCCTTACCACATTCTTCCCCATGGGAAGCCATTTCCCGGAAAACTCCAGGGATTACTGTCTTCTCTTCTGGAAGGTGCTGTTTCCCCGGGCTGCTCCCTGTTATCCTGTTTCTCCTGTTGTCCTTCACCTTCCGGCAGTCCTGCCAGCGTAATCTGGATCTGCTGTTCCTTATACCGGCCTTCTTCCTGGCGCTGCACCAGCAGTTCAATGGTCTCTCCCATTTCATAGCCTTTCAGGAATTTCTGCAGTTCCTGCATACTCTTTACAGCCATGCCATCCAGCTTGGTGATAATATCTTTCTCACGAAGTTCAGAGCCAGCCGCAGCCCCGTCTTCCAGTATCTTGTATACATAAACGCCCTTCGGCATATCAAAGGTTGCCGCTGTTTCTTCATCTACTGTAGTTCCCTGAATCCCCAGATATCCCCGTCTGCTTTCCTCTACTTCAGAACGGGTCTTACGGTTCATCAGTTCATCTAAAATCTCCTGAACTCCTGAAACAGGAATGGCATAGCCGATCCCTTCTACTTCTGTGGAGGAATATTTAGCCGCATTGATGCCGATCACTTCCCCTTTCATGTTCAAAAGGGCGCCACCACTGTTTCCCGGATTGATGGCTGCATCTGTCTGAAGCAGGACTCTTGTATTTCCGTCGGAAGTCTGTACTTCCCGGTTTAAGGCGCTTACATATCCCACTGTAACGGACTGGCCATACCCAAGAGCATTTCCAATGGCGATCACGCCCTGTCCTACTTTTAAGCTGTCTGAGTCCCCAAGCCTTGCAACTGCTATCTTATCCTGGGTTTCCTGTGGGATCTGATCTAACGGGATGGAAATAACTGCCAGATCTGTATCTGCATCTGTCCCCTTTACCGCAGCATCCACAGCTGTATCATCTACAAATGTGATCTTTAATGATACTGTGTCCTTCACTACATGATTATTGGTCACGATCAGCAGTTCCGTATCATTTTTACCAATGATGATCCCGGAACCACTGCTTGGCACCTCATAGGACTGGCTTCCGCCTCCGAAAAACCAGCTGTATCCGTAATCCGGAGTCTGGTAAACGGCTGTGCTGGCAACTGCCACAACCGTTGGCATTGCCTCTTCTACGATCTCTGAAACATCCGTTGACGGTGCCGGAATGGCTGCTGCCTGTGGAAATGTTTCCGGTATCTTTTCTCCCGGAAATGGTTCCGGAGGCGGCAGTGCTTCTCCCTCCGCCTTTACTGTATCCTCATCTGACGCAACGATCGCAAAAAACTGGGAAACCATTCCGGAAGACGCAATCTGGATCCCGGTCATAACCGTTCCTGCCACGGTTCCAAAAAGGACTGCGGAAAGAACGATCCAGGCTGTCTTTTTCAACAAATTGTTTTTCCTCATATATGATCTGTTCTCCTTCCAAAAAGAGATCCCGCAAAAGAGGAATTCTCCCTGCTTTCACGAAATCTCTTTCTTAAACTTTGGTGTTATCTTTTAATGCTTATTAAGCTGCCGGTGAGATCATCTCTCCCGGACCGCCTACATTCTCTTCTTTGATGCTGTTTCCAGGATTGAAGGATGAAGCTGCTGTTGTTTCACTGCTTCCCGGTCCATATGGTTTTGTAGCAGCCTCTGTAGTTGCCGCTTCTGTGGTACGGGAAGGTGACAGCGTACCGCTTGGAACCGTAGGCTTTAAGCTTTCTATGGAGTCTCCCGGATGGGCTGCCTTTGTAGTCTCTCCCGGATGGGCCTGACTGCTTTCACCTGTATGAGAACTCTGGGTCGTTTCAGAAGAATGTTTACTGGTTGGTGGTATATAATCTTCCGGAGGATCGATCACATTTCCATCTTCATCTGTTTCATACTCAAAATCAGTTTCACCGTCAATAATACTCTCTTTTGTGGAAGAAGTACTTTCATTGTTCTTTTCAGAAGAAGAACTGCTTTCTGAGCCGTCCGCTGTTGTCTTGTCTTCTTTCTTTGCCTCTGTAGTCTTAGGAATATAACCGCCATCTGTACCAACATCACCTACCGGCTTTCCTTCTTTATACAGACCTGTATCAGAAGCAATCTTTGCGCTGATCTTCTTTACCATATCACTTGGGGTGTAATTTTCGTCACCAAACAGGAACTTGTGAAGAGAAACCACATTGCTCTCTAAGGTCTGCGGAATGACACAGTCACCCTTTTTACCCATATTGGCATCACTTCTTGCCTCAGGGAAGCCGGCGGTATCACCGATATGATAACGGGTCAGGTTCTTTGCAGCCGGGATCACATCATCTAATGTGATACTGCTTAAGATCTGTGGGAATACCACTTCCATTACATTATTAACAACAGAAAAGTTTGCCTGTCTTAATTTATCAAAGCTTAACTGGATGATCTTTCTCTGACGTTCTGTTCTTGCAAAGTCTGTATCCATCTTTCTTAAGCGTGCATAGGCAACTGCCTGGATACCGTCTAAATGGTTCGGGCCTGCGCTCTTTAACTGATAAGAGCCAACACCTGTAGACTCTACTGTTTCTGTAATATAGGCATTGATATAATAAAACTCCGCCTTGCTCAGTTCCACATCTACACCGCCCAGGATATTAATAGCATCTGCTACTGCTTTCCAGTTAAATGTAGCATAATCATTGATCTCCAGATCCAGGTTTCTGTTTAAGGCTTCTACTGCCTGTTTCGGGCCGCCTCTGAAGTAAGCCTGGTTGATCTTGTTGTAACCATTTTTATCATCTACATTCAGATACGTATCACGGAAAAGGCTGACCAGTTTGATCTCCCCTGTTTCCTGATTGATATTGCAGATGATGATAACATCGGACATATTTCCTTTGCCCACAGAACTGTCACGGCTGTCCACACCAAAAAGAGCTACGGTCCAGTATCCCTTCATAGCCTGCTCTTTTTCCACAGAGATATAAGGATTTGTCATATCAGACTTATTAAACTCTGTATCCGTCTGCATCAGGGACATCATACGCTTTCCATACCAGCCTGCGCCGATCAGTGCCAGTGCAATGATCTCTGCCACAATAAAAATGATAATGGTCCTTAAGCGGCTTTTCCCGGACCTGGCTGCCGTCCTTGCGGTCCGGCTGCCTCTTCCTGTACTGCCTGTTCTGCCGGTAAGTCCGGAAGAAGCGTATTTCCTTCCGTCTTTTCTGCGGCTGCGCCCTCTTTTTAACTCGTCATCCGTTTCAAATTCATTATCAAAGTCGTGATTCATGTACGTTTCCTCATTGTAGTGATAACAGCAGTCAGACCGCTGTCATTCTAGTATGCGTTTTTATTAATAAAGCCTTTGAATATCGTCAGGAACATGATCTTAAAATCAAATCCAAGGCTCCAGTTTTCAATGTAATACAGGTCGTGCTCGATCCTCTTTGTAATAGAAGTATCTCCCCTGTAACCATTGACCTGCGCCCAGCCTGTAAGACCTGGTCTTACCTGGTGCTTGATCATATAACGTGGGATCTCTTCTTTAAACTTTTCTACAAAAAGAGGCCGCTCCGGCCTTGGACCAACCAGGCTCATATCTCCAATGAGAATGTTAAAAAACTGAGGCATCTCATCAATACTGGTCTTTCGTATAAAACGGCCTACCGGAGTAACACGGGGGTCATGAGGGGTTGTCCACTGGTTCTTTTCTTTATTTGGATCCTGTACTTCCATGGAACGGAATTTAAACATTTTAAAAGGACGGTTGTGCAGTCCGATCCTCTCCTGGCTGTAAATGATCGGACCTGGAGAAGTAAGTTTGATCAATGCTGCTGTCAGCAGCATAAGAGGTGAAAACAGGATGATCCCAAACAGTGCGCCACAGATATCTACCATACGCTTTATAGTTGCATTAAATACGCTGGTAAGAGGTACATGGCGGATATGGATCACCGGAAGTCCCTGAAGATCTTCCATATAAGGGATCGTAGGGATAATGTTATTGTAATCCGGAATAAATTTGGTATGCACACCTGACTTTTCACAGGCCGCAACGATCTGTTCCAGATTTGCATATTCACCGATACTTAAAGTAATAACGATCTCGTCTAAGGTATTCGCTGCAAGAAAGGTCTCCAAATGGGAGATCGGTCCTAAAACCTGGACTTTCTTGTAAACATAACCTGCTTTTTTATGGTCATCCAGGATACCCTGGATATGATAGCCCCATTCCGGATTTAAAGTCACACGGTCAATAAAACCTTCTGCCGCACGGCTGTAACCGATTAAGAGCACATGCTTCTGGTTGTAACCATTGGTACGAAGAGAACGTAAGAACAGGCGGATCGCCAGTCGTTCTCCTGCCAGAAGAAGTATATTTAAAACAAAAAACACCAGGAGCATTCTGGTGGAGAAATACCCCAGATGTACAATAAAGCTTCTTCCGCCGAAAAGGATCAGCGTAAAAAGCATCAGGCCGATCACATTTGCCTTACAGATATTGGCAAATTCAACCCTTCTTCCCTGGATGCGCTTTGGTACATACAGATGAAAACAGCCATTTAAGATCAGATAAACAGGAACAATAAATATAAGTGCCAGAAAATAAGGTCCCGGCTCCAGAGTTGCTCCTCTTAAAGGCACTACCTTTCCGCTGACGATAATAAACCACGCCAGTATATAGGCTACTGCTGTTACCACTGCATCCAGAAGAACCTGAACATGGTTCAGGCTTTTCTGGTTATCTTTTATCATTGTATATCACCTTTTGTTAAGCTGTTCACTCATTTTCCCCCGCCGGAGAAAACGGCTTCTTCATTCAAAACATTATACATGATACAATCCCATTATTCCATAACTTTTCTCTTAAAATATAATAAACTTCACCGTTTTGCCGCCTGACGGGCCAGAAATTCCCGGATATAGAGGAGAGTTCCGGTGCATAATTCCCACTCAATGGCAGCATAATGTTTCAGGTGGTCTCTGTTATATTTTACTTTTTTACACAGCTTTGCTGTCTTCACTCCCTCTTTCAGACCGTCCAGATAATCTTTTCCAAACCCGATCTTCTTAAAAAATCCATATTTTACCAGGATCCCCAGTCCCAGCGGAAGAGCATTTAGAAGCAACTGGGGCCATGGCATATTTTTATAGTTCAGATAAATATTGTTTCTTGCTGCCAGACGGACCTTAAATGAATTGTAACGGGATCCACTGGTACCACTTCCCACGTGGTATACCATGGCGCTTGGGCAGTAAACATTTTTATAACCATAAATCTTCGCCCTGTAACCCACATCAATATCTTCCAGATAAGCAAAATGCATCTCGTCAAAATAACCGATGGTCTCAAACACTTCCCTGCGATAGATGGCAGCACCTGCACAGGCAGAAAAAACAGAACAGCTGCGGTTGTATCCTGTAGCCGGACGTCCAACGCCCCGTTGGAATGCCCAGCCTAACAGTGTATACATATCTCCTGCATCATCCATTTTGCTGTGGTCATACAGCTGGATCATCTTGCTGCTTACAGAAAAGATCTCCGGTGAACGTTCAATGGCCTTGATCATCTCTCCAATATAGTGGCAGTCCGGTTCTGTATCATTGTTTAAAAGGATCACATAAGGGGTCTTTGAGGCTTTGATCCCCACATTTACAGCCCCTGAAAAACCGGTATTCTTCTCAAGGAAGATGCTTGGTATCTCATGTTCCTTCAGCCATTCTACGCTTCCGTCTGTAGAACCATTATCCACTACCAGGATGTCAAAATCACGGCAAAGCTGCAGATTCAGAGCCTTAAAACAGGGATCCATAAACTTAAGACCATTATAATTGGGAATGACCACCGTTACTTTCGCCTTATTACTCATCACTCTTTTTCTCCTCAGGTGCAAACTTATCATAAACTGACAGGTCGTAAGGTTCACCGATCTTTTCTTTTAACAGATCACGCAGGGCAAAATTGGACTTTCTTAACGTCAGGTTCGGGTTGTAGTAAGGATCACCATTTTTAATGATGTCCGGCCATTTCTTAATGAAAATAGCTACTTCCCTGTTAAACCGCGCCACCTTCTCAGGCGTATCTTCCAGTCCCCTGGATTTGGACTCATAATGGTAAAGAGTTGCATAAGGGGCATATACTACCAGTTTTCCCAGAGCACGAACTTTCATGCAGTAATCAATATCATTGAAAGCAACTGCCAGTTCCGTACTTAAACCTCCCACAGCCTCAAACACAGACTTCTTTGTCATAAGGCAGGCAGCTGTAACAGCACTGTAATCCTGGGCACACATTGCACGGTGGAAATAGCTGTTTTCCGCTTTGTGAAGACCGATAAAGGTATGTCCAGCAATACCGCCGAAACCAATAACAACACCTGCATGCTGAATGGTATCATCTGCATACAGAAGCCTTGCTCCCGCAATACCAACCTCTTCTCTCTGGCAGAACCCAAGCATTTCACGAATGCTGTCAGGCTCTAACAGTTCCGTATCATTATTAAGAAGCAGCAGGTACTCTCCCTTTGCAAAGGATGCGCCAAAATTGTTGATGGCAGAATAATTAAAGCCTTCTTTCCAGGTAACTACATGGAAGGACGGATGTTTTTCTTTCATCTTTTTATAATACGCAAAAGTCTCCGGCTCTGTACTGTTATTTTCCACAATGATAAATTCCAGGTTCCGGTAAGTAGACTTCTCTAAAATAGACCGGACACACACATCCAGATCCTTGCTGTGATCCTTATTTGGAATAATAATGGAGATCAGGGGCTCTCCTTTGATCTTAAAGGTAGTATGGTAAATACCGTAATCTACGCCCTTTTCCACACGTTCTGCCGGAATGCCCATACGCTCATAATGGGCCATGATCGCTCTGGAACCAGCCTCAAAAGCATACATCTTGCTTTCCGGATTGCTGGCAGTAGAGTCCTGATGGCAGCGCCAGTGATAAAGTACCTGTGGGATATGGACGATCTCTTTTGCCTGCTCAGTGCAGCGGAAGATAAAGTCATAATCCTGGGCTCCGTCAAATTCCTGGCGGAAGCCGCCTACCTGATCTAATAACTCTTTTTTCACCACGAACAAATGGCAGATATAATTCACACTGGTAAGCAGGTCCGGGTTAAAATCCGGCTTAAAATGAGGATCAAATAAAGCCTTCCCATCCATATCCAGCTTGTCTTCATCTGAATACAGCACATCACAGTCCGGATGCTTATTGATAGCCTTTGCCACCTCATAAAATGCCTGAGGCGGAATGGTATCATCATGGTCTGCCAGGATCACATATTCCCCCTTTGCCATAGCAAGAGCTGCATTGGTATTTCCGGAAATGCCCCTGTTTCCCCCCAAGATCTCATAACGGATCCGGGAGTCTTTCTGTGCATATTTCTTTAATACCTTTTCCACATCCTGGCCTCTGGGGCTTCCATCTGCAATACATACTTCCCAGTTTCCATAAGTCTGGTCCAGGATGGAGTCTAACATCTCTTTCAGATAACGCTCCGGTGTTTTGTATACCGGTATGACTACGGAAAATAAAGGTTCTTTTTCAAAATGTGTTTCCCTCTGGGCCTTCAGTTCTTCCTCTGTCGGCTTGGTCAGCTCATACCACTCACCATAATCGTAATCATTATCCAGTCCCTGGATCTTATGGCAGGATTTTTTAATAAGGGCACGGAGACCATTTTCCTTCCAGAAATCAAGAGCTACATGGACCGTTTCCATGTTCATCAGATCTTTGATCTTTTCCATGCGCTTGTGGGCAACACTGGCTCTCTTGGTGATCAGTTCTTCATTATATTTGATCTTTGCCTGTCTGCCATCACAGCGGATCAGCAGCCAGTAACTTTTTCCTCTCTCATATGGAAACTGGATATCAAAGCCAAATTCCTTATCGATCACTTTCTTAAAATAGATCTGGCTTACATCATCTCTTCTGGTAGAAACCATTTTGCACTTCACCGGCTGGTGATGTTCATCTTCTACCCGGAAAGTGACCTTGCTCTCCGGGGTCTTTCCCAGAGCCCATCCGTTCAGTGTAATGGAATTTTCACGGATACGGACCACATCCACTTTATACTTCATTTGCCTTACCGTCCTTTGCATTTTCATCTTTCTGGTCAAAGTTCAGCCGTTCTTCTTCGATCACAAGAGGACGCTTCATCACGCGCTGATTGATACTCATAATGTACTCTCCCAGAAAGCCGATAAAGAATAACTGTACAGAGCCTAAAAACAACATTCCAATGAGCATAGGCGCCATACCTGCAGGAAAACGATCCCACCAGATCAGCTTCATCACCAGATAGATCAGGGCAATGATCATACTTCCTGCTGCACAGACACCGCCGAAGATCGTTGCCAGGCGCAGTCCCTCTTTTGTATAAGAAGTAACGCTTAACATAGCAGCGTCATACAGACGGTAGAAATTGTTGTGTGTCTTTCCTGCACGGCGCTTTGGCTGCTCATAAGGGATCTCTTTGCGCTTATAGCCAAGTTCCGCTACGATACCCCGCAAAAACGGTGTGGGATCATCTAACTTGCGCAGGATCTCAATAAATTCCCTGTCATACAGACCGGAACCTGTAAAATGTTCGATCTGTTCTACATCAGACATTTTCTTAATGGTCTTGTAGTAGCAGGTGCGCAGCCAGTACATAAACTTATTTTCCTTGCTACTGGTCTTAATGCCGATAACGATCTTATAGCCCTTTTCCCATTCATGGACATACTTGGGGATCATCTCAACCGGATCCTGGAAATCTGCTACCATCTCAATAACGCAGTCTCCTGTTACCTGGAGCATGCCATAATACGGAGAGTTAAACTGACCGAAATTTCTTGCATTAAAAATAGCCTTGATCCTTGGATTTTCCTTACACAGTCCACGGATCACATCCCGTGTTCCGTCTGTGGAGTCATTATCAATAAATACAAGTTCATAATCATACTGAGGCAGTTCCTTCTCTAAAATATCGGTTACTGCCTTGCTGATGGGGCCTGCATTTTCCACCTCGTTATAACAGGGAATCAATACACTGATCTTTTTCATAGGTTTTTGTTCTCTTTCTCTTTTTTCATCATAATTTCAATGCCCTGACGGAAGGTAAATCTTTCCTGCCAGCCACTGGTAAGCAGTGTAAGACGTGAAATATCCGGCTTAATAGAAAGGGCACCTTCTTTTGCCTGGACAAAAGTCCCGTACTCCAATTCACCGGCACCACCTGCAATGGAATGGATCTCCTCTACAAAGTCCTTTAACACTCTCGTATCTTTGCTGGCAATGTTTACAATGGTGCTTACAAGACCATTTTTCTTAACCCCTGCATCAGCAGACTGGGGCAGTTGTTCATACAACTCATACACTGCCTCCACAGCATCATCAATATACATAAAGTTCCACTGATGTCTGCATGCGCTTAAAGAAACCTTGTTTCCTGCTGGAAGTTCCCGCACAAGAGTGGAAATGATAGACCAGGGATGGTCTCCTGTTCCATATACACTGAAAAAGCGCAGATGCACATAATGGAGTCCCAGTTCTTCACATAAAGGCACTGCCTTCTGGTAAAATTCCCATTTTGCCTTTCCATACTGGTTCACCGGATGACATTCTATATCTTCCTGCATAAAGCCATCTGTAAGACCATACTCCACTCTGGAACCTGCATCCATAAACATACGGCAGTTTAATGCTTTCGCCGCCCGGATACAATCCAGGGAGCCAGCTACATTTTTCGCCTGAACCTCAGGTGAGTCGATCTCCTGACGGTTCACACCGCCCCATGCCAGGTGGAAAAAGGCGTCCGCTTCTTTAATATAAGAAACGCAGTCCATTACATTGCTTAAACCGCAGGAAACCACATGAAGTTTTTCATCTTTCGGAAGTACATCCAGGTGCGTGGACTCCGGGCGCACCAGCACAAAAACCTCCGCACCTTTCTTTAAAAACAGTTTTGCCAGATTACTTCCAATAAATCCGGTAGCTCCTGTTATAACGATCCTCATCTGATTTCCTCCTAGACCATTTCCAGGTGATTGGAGCGCATGGCACGGATCTCTACCTGATCCCCAAAACGCTTTCTTATGATCCCTGTGATCTCATCTGTATAGCCGGGAGCTGTGATCACAATGGCATCTACAGGATGGGCTTCAAAATACTCCGGCGGTACGATGGGAAGGTGGGAAGCAGGTGCATATTTTCCATGTTTAAACGGCGCCGAATCGATGATATATTCTGCATTTTCTCCCAGACAGGTAGTTGCTGCCAGTGTAAAGCCCTGATGGCTGGCTCCCCATATGCACACAGTCTTATGCCATGCCCTCAGATACTTCATATACGTATTCATCTCTTCCCGCAGGTTTACGTAGCACTCCAGCAGGTTTTCTGTTTCCACCTGTGGACGTTTGCGCACGATCAGAGTATCCCGGTTGATCATAGAAGCTTCTACTACATCAAATCCGCTTCTCTCCATCAGGGAAGTCAGTGTATCAAAGGTATAATACGCAATATGGTCACGGATCAGTTCATAATAACTGCTGTGCTCCATAATGTACTCAAAACTTGGCACTGTAATAAGTCCCATGGCATCATCTTCCAGATTATTCCAGATAGCACGCAGCATAGTCACCGGATCCGGCTGATGTTCCAGGAAATTAAAGGATAAAAATACATCGTAAAGTCCACCTGGGAACACCGTATCTTCTGTCTCTGTAAAGCCCTGTACTACATCAATGCCCTTGCTTTTTGCAAGTTCTACCAGAGCCGGATCATGTTCTATTCCATGAACCTCTACCGGAAATTCCTTTAAAACCTGTAAAAACTCGCCCTGGCCACAGCCAACTTCAATAAAACGCTTTCCTTCCAGATGATAGGTTTCGATGAGATGTTTGTACTGCTTTCTGCGAAGTTCTGCCATAGTCGTAGAATATCCACCGGCACGGATCACATCCCGGTAATAATCCACAGGTTCACAGTCAAACTGCACCAGACCGCAGCCGCTGCACTGGCAAAGATCCAAAGTCAGTCCCTTATCAGCTCCTACATGTTCTGCATCTGGCATGTGCTGCGCAGACGCCGGCATATTATCTAATGTAAGAAGGGGTGTCTCCCAGAGAGGAGCCCCGCAGGCAATACATCGTTTCATTTTATATGTTCTCCTTTTTAGCCTCTTTTATGGTCTCTAAGATTCCCTCTTTAAAAGAAACCTGCTGGTGAAAATCAATGGCTTTTTTTAATTTTGTAAGATCCGGCATCAAGGAAACACAGCCTTCCGCATTCGGCGGCCGGTATCCAAATTCATAGCTTCCTTTTCTGCCGCAAAGCTCATAAACCTCTTCAATATAGCTTTTTAACGGTCTTGTATCTTCTCCTGCCACATTATACACGCCTGCAGGAACTTTGCCAAGAAGAAGTTTTACCAGGATCTGTGCCGCTTCCTGCACATACAGAAAGTTCCACTGCTGGGTACAGGGACCCATTTCCATATGCCCGTTAGCTAAGAAAGTCCGGATACAGGTCTCGATCAAAGACCATGGATGATCCCCCGGACCATACACGCTGAAAATACGGGTATGGATGTAGTCTACCCCAAGTTCTTTTGCCGCTTTGGTTGCCTGCTGATATACCAGGACTTTGTCCTTTCCATACTCGGATACAGGATGGCACTCCTGTTCTTCTTTCATCCATTCATTACAGATCCCGTATTCTGCCTGGGAACCGGAAAACAAAAAGCGTTTGCATCCAAGAGCCGCTGCTGTGTGAAGAGCCTGCAGGGCATAACCAATGTTCTTTTCCTGAAGCTTTACATCTTTGCGCTTGTCACTTCCAGCGCCGTCCCAGCCTAAATGAAGCCATGCCTTTGCCTGCAACTCTTCTTTTTTGTAAATTTTTTCCAGTTTTTCAATTTCTCCCAGTTCACAAAAACAAAGTTCCAGGCTGCCGAAAACCTTTTTTTCTGCCCCGGCCTGCTTTTTCAGGTCCTCAAAAAGTTCCTGCAGCTTTCCTGCCCCGGCTGATGCAGGGCGTGATACTGCCACCACCCTGCATCCTTCTTCTAAAAGTGCCTTTACAACCGCTCTTCCAATAAAACTGGTAGCTCCTGTAACGATCACGGTCATAGGATTACTGATCCTTTCTATCTTTATGATGATACCGCCAACAGACGGAATATTTATCCTTTGATCCTTGGAATGATCATGTTCTCGTCCATTTCCTCATCTGGAAGGAATGGTGCCATATCTTCCAATGGCGGAGAAACCAAAGTTCCATCCGGCAACCGTTTTGCGGAAGACTTCGGTTCAAAGTTCTGGTCTGTAGATACAATGATCTCACAGATCACCGGTCCTTCCATGGCAAGGGTCTTTTCTACTGCCTCTGCCAGCTGTCCGTTATGTTCTGCTCTTACGTAAGGATAACCATAAGCAGCAGACAATTTTTCCATGTCCGGGAAGCTTAAGTCACCACTGTCATAACCAACACCTACTAATGGCTCCCCAAAGAAATTCTTCTGGGTCTGACGGATGGAATGATAACCGCCATTGTTAATAATAAAGATCTTAATACCCATTTTGTGATGGATGATGGTCTGCAGCTCCTGAAGATTCATCTGGATACTTCCATCTCCCGTAATCAGGATCACATCTTCCCCTTCACGGGCAGCGCCCATGCTGTACGCGCCGTCCTTTCTGGAAGCAGCCCAGATACCGATGGCTGCCGGAAGGTCATATCCCATGGAAGCCACTGCTGAGTTGGAGATAAATCTCTGTCCCTTTTTAATGATCTGGGCATGTCCGCCTACTACGCAGGCAGAGCCATTTCCAACTACTGTGATCTGTCCTTCTTTTAAGCGGCTGCTGATGGCCTGAACAGCTGCATATACATTAGCTGCCTTGTCTTCGCCCTGCTCCCAGTGTTTTTTCTGTACCACCGGATATTTTTTCTTCCACATAGCGCAGGTCTCATTCCATGTCATCCCTTTAAGACCTTCGCCGTAAGTAAATACCTGTTTCTTTCCAGGTTCACTTAAACTGTCCGGAAGTGTATCTTTTTCTGCCTCTAATACCTGATCCAGACACTGATCCAATACTGACAGCAGATCTGCTGCATCTGCATGGACCGGCATATCTACATGAACCGATGGCTTCTTTAATTCCTCTTCATCAATATCATTTACGATCACATAAGCGGCTCTGGCCCAGGTTTTATAGTTATATCCTACCTGACGGATACTTAAACGGCTTCCAATGGAAAGCACCAGGTCACTGTTCTGGATAGCAAAATTTCCCGGACGGTCACCCATATTTCCACCGCGGCCTACATATAACGGATGTTCATCCCAGATACAGTCCTCACTGTCCCAGCCTGTAACAACCGGAATACCCAGTTTTTCTGCCACTTTTAAGAAAGTCTCATGGGCACCTGCCAGACGGATGCCATTTCCTGCATTGATCACCGGGCGTTTTGCCTGACGGATCTTCTCAATGATCGCTTTTGCAATCTCTTCTGTTACCTTCTTTGGAAGAACCTGGCGTTTTTCACCTTCTCCGGCCTCATCTTCCGGGATAGCCGGTACATTTTTCTTCTCTGCCCAGCCATTTCCTCCGTTTTCATAATCTACCGGGTCAAATCCGATCAGCTCATCGGTCTCCACATACGCACCCTGGACATTTAAAGGAATATCCAGCCAGCTTGGACCACGGCGGCCGGACTTTGCCAGATATAATGCTTTTTCCAGGCAATAGCGGATACGTAAAGGATCAATGACCATTTCTGAATACTTGGTCATACAGTCAATGGCCTTACAAATATCAAATTCCTGATCACCCATAGCACGGATCCCTGTACCGGACCACCTTGCTGTGGTATCATAACGCACCTGTCCGGAAAGTACCAGCATTGGAATGGAGTCCAGCCATGCACCTAAAACACCGGTAATGGCATTGGTTCCTCCAGGACCTGTGGTCACGCAGAGAGCTGCCATCTCATTATGGATCCTGGCATATGCCTCTGCTGCAATGGCGCAGGCCTGCTCATGGTGATCATAGATGCAGTGAAGGCCTTCCTGGTGTCCCAATGCATCATCCAAATGCATGGCACCGCCGCCTGTAACCATAAATGCCTGGTGGATCCCAGCTTTTACTAACATCTCAGAAATATAGTTTGAAACTTTCATCCTCATAATACGTTTTCTCCTTTAAGTCGTTTACGCATCAATCTATCTGAAAACAAGCATACCACAAAATGCTTAAAAAACCTACTGTCATTTTCCTTAAGGGGCTCCTGGATACGCCCATTTCCAGGTGTGGAAACCATGCCCAGACTTACCAGTAACCTTCACTGGAAAGGCGGCTTTATCCTGGTTATAATGACCTGCGTAATGCAAACAACGGATCAACGGCCACTAACAAAACACATTTTCAAAACATCAAAAGGAGAGAATTTATATTATGAGAAAACAGACAACATTCCTGGCTGTATTATCCACTGCAGTATTTACTGCATCCATGGCTTTTCCGGCATATGCAAAAGCAGCCGGATGGACGGAAGAAAACGGAAACTGGTATTACTACGACTCCTACGGAGATCCCCTTACAGATACATGGAAGAAATCCGGAAATGACTGGTATTACTTAAACGCTGACGGCGTTCGCGCTTATTCCGAACAGATCGACGAATACTATGTAAACGAAGAAGGAAAACGTGTCACCTACCAGTGGGTCACTATGGACAACGAAGATTACTGGTCCGAAGATGACGCTCCTGAATTCCTTCATTACTATTATGGAAAAGATGGCAAAGCCTTAACTTCCACCTGGGCTTCCATTGACGGAAACTGGTACTACTTCAACGAAGACAGCATCATGGAGACCGGCTCCATCCAGGTAGACGGCTATAACTATTATCTTGGCGAAGACGGAAGCAGAAAGACCGGCTGGGTCCTTTTAGAAGAAGAAACAGATGATCCGGAAGATTTGAATGCCTGGTATTATTTTGACTCCAACGGACGCCGGATCGAAAATGAGATCGACAAAAAGATCGACGGTTCCTACTATACCTTTGAGGAAGGAAAAATGCAGACTGGCTGGTACAAGCTTCCTGTAACCACTGAGAACACTGCTGCATCCGACAATACTCAGGCAGAAGACTATGCAGAAACTGCAACTGCTTCCCAGGCAACTGCCGCAGATCAGGAAGATAACTCTGTATCCCTTCCGGCGATCTCCGGCTATAAATACTATGATGAAGACGGAAAACGTGCTTCCGGCTGGCGTACCATTGAAGGCGTGGAAAATATCAGCGAAGACGGTGAATATTTCCGTTTCTACTTCAAGAACGGTGCTCCTTACTACGGAAAAGAGGACCTGGAGATCTTCACCATTGACTCCAAAAAATATGCCTTCAACACAGCAGGTGAAATGCAGACCGGCAAGCAGTCCATCAGGCTCTCTGACGGTACAGCTGCCAATTACTACTTTGACGAAGAAGGTATTATGAAAACCGGGAAACAGACCATTTATGATGAGGACCTTGGGGAGACCCAGAACTGGCTCTTCCACGCAGAAGGCAGCAAAAAAGGACAGGGCTACCATGGTATCAAAGATAACACCCTGTATGTAAATGGCCTTCGCCAGGAAGCAGACAAAGATTTACGTTTTGCCCCTGTTTCCTTAGACGATACACGCTATCTGGTAAATGTAAACGGTGCTGTACAGAAGGCAGGTTCCACCTCCAAGTCTGCTTCCAGACCAGAACTTGGCAGCGGATACAAAGATTTTAAAGACGAAAACGATATGATCTGGACTGTAAACACAGAAGGCATCATCCAGTAAGATCATCCCCAAAAACGGCGCTCCTTCCCCATCCGTTCACAAAAAGGAGCGCCCTTTTTTGTGCATTTTGCCGAATTTCTGATTTTTTTTAAAACAGGCGGTATATTTTGGAGATTTTCGCGTTATTTATAATGTAAAGTATTTTTCAACAATCATTCTACATAAAAGGGGGATTTGTGATGAGAGAACTCGCCGTTTTTTACTGTCCGAAATGCGGATACTATGCTTACTATCAGACTTCGCGCCATCCACAGTGTCCCAGATGCTGCCATCCGGATGTAATGCATATGGTGCGTATGTATTACAAAGAATTTATGGATATGGGATGTCGTGAGCGGGATGACTACCTGGCTCAGGAGATCATGAAGGACAACCCTTCTTTCTTAAAACGGATCAATGCTCCTCACAAGCGTTTTAACAGCCGTGAGATTATTGCAGAAATGAATATCGAGATCATGCGTCTGGACACAGAAAACAAGATCTTAAGCGACACTGTGAAATGGATGCACGACACCATCTGGGAGATGATCCGTGAACAGAAGGGTTATACCGACCAAAGTGCCTCCCAGATCGTAAACAGTCTGCAGGATGACAAATCCACCCATACAGACCATTAGGAAAAATACATGAAAACGATTTTTATACCGATGATCACTGATCATCTAATTTTAATAAGCCTCCCGGATCATCTGTGATCATATCATCTACCTGAGCGCTTTCACACTTGCGCAGGGAGTACAGATCATTGACTGTCCAGGCTGTAACCTTCTTTCCCAGGCTGTGGATCTGATCCACCCGTTCTTTCTGGATCAGCTCAATACTGAGCATAAACTGATCTGCAGCCGGATATTGGCTGAAATCTTCTATATCTTTTGACCGGATATATCCAGTCTTGAGGGATGGTTCTACGGCTTTTACCTTTTCCAACACACTATAGCAGAACGATGTGATCATACACTGGTCTGTCATTCCCTTATCCCGGATCAGCTGTATGACGCGTTCTGTAAAATCACTGCTTTCCGTTCCGTCCTCTTTTATTTCAATATTCAGTTTTATCCTGCCTTTGCAGGTATCCAGCGTTTCCTCCAGAGTCGGGATCTTTACATTATTATATCCTGGTCCCATACTGGCGGCAGGATGAAGTTTTTTGATCTCTTCCAGAGTCATTTCCCGGATTGTTCCATCCTGTCCCATGAGACGCTTTAAACTGCTGTCATGAAATACCACCGGAACATTATCCCTGGTCTCCTTTACATCCAGTTCGATCCAGTCTGCTCCGCTTTCTATGGCCTTTTCAAAAGCAGGGATCGTATTTTCCAGTGCTTTTATAGAGTCACCTCTGTGGGCAGTGATCTCTACTTTTTGGCTCCATGCTGCATCCAAAGCCAAAACAGGCGCCGCCTGTCCCAGGCAAATACAGGCAGCCATGAGAAATACAACGCCTCCCCTGACTGCCTCTTTTTTTCTTTTTTTTATTTTCAAAATCATAAATATCACTTCCTGAAACAAATTTTCACTTGAAATGTCTCCTCTGGTGGCATATCATAGTACATAAAGCCACATTTACAAAAGAGGAGTAAAAAATGAGTATCAACGAATTGCTTAACGATTTAAAAGAAACCTATTCTTTTTCAAGTGTAACCTGCTCACAGAAACCAGACGATGCTATGACTGACTTCGTATTCTACCTGACTCAGGACCAGATCACAAAAGTCATCGAAAAAGCCAGCCGCTTAAATTCCATCGTGGAATCCTGTGCAAACATGATCAGCATCTGCGAACCGGAATTAAAAGATACTTTAATGGCAACCACCCTTCGCTGTGTAGGAGCAAACGAACTTCACATCCGCACCTGCGATTCCATGATCAAAATGCTGATCCAGTCTTTATTCGACTGATAGTATAGCACGTATTTTTCTAAAAATACGCATCTTAAAAAAGCTTTCATAAAACTGTAAATATTTTTTTAGACATCCCCTTTCAAATAAGGTACAATATAGGTATAACAATTACACAGATCAGTTATATCACGTATCGGAAAGGGGATCTTTTTATGCAGAAAAAACATTTTCGTATTCTTGTCGCCGCAGCCTGCCTGTGTGCAGGACTATCATTTTCCGCCTATGGAGAAGAAACCATTTCCTCTGTACCTCTCTCATTTTCCTGGGATGGGGCACCAAAAGGTGGGGAGGCTGTTGGAACGCTTACTGCCACCACTACCAGCCAGTCTTTTATTGTAGAAGGCAGTGAATATCTGAAAGACGATGACACCTGGGATTATGGGGAATGGCCCTGCGCTGAAATTGAACTTTCCGCTGCTGAAGGTTATCGTTTCTCCACTCCAAACCGACGTACCTTCTCTCTGTCCGGCTGCAATGTCCAGTATAAAAGCTCAGAGATTGACAGCGACGGAAGCACACTGATCCTTCAGGTTTATTTATCCCGCATCGGCGGCCAGCTCCCTAAGATCACAGATCTGTCCTGGAGCGGAAAAAATGCCGTATGGGACAATATCGAAGGATGTGACGGCTATGAAGTCTGCCTGAAAAAAGACGGAAAAACCCTTGTAACTGTCACCTCCAAAGGAACCTCCTATGATTTTTCCGACTATATCAACAATGCCGGCTCCTA
>OMGL01000923.1_pt1 | contig 20375 bp, 19 predicted proteins | sample 1645831 | NCBI WGS metagenome assembly OMGL01 (sample SAMN00849301, study PRJEB25192) | human gut metagenome | reverse complement strand
GAGGCGAGCTGCTTGCGGACCATGGCGACGTACGCGTCCTCCAGGGCGGAGGAAGCGGACTTAGCGGGAATCTTCATTTCGGCGAGATGACCCATCAGTTCCTTGGAGGTCATGCCGAACTCTTTGGCCAGGGTGGACACACGGACTTTTGCCATATGACTTCACCTACCCTTTCTGGCACCTTGGGTGCCTAGAGACTGAACGAGCGTGGGGGATGCGCCGGGACCCGCCCGGCGCGATCGCGCGCTAGATCAGATCCTCCGCATCATCGAAGGCGTCGGTGTCGTGGACACCGCAGAAACGGGAGCCGGGACGGGCCTGGTTGCGGCACTGGATGCCGTCCTCGGACACGTACTCGCAGCGGCGGACGTCCTCGTCCTCCTCGTCACCGATCAGGTCGGCGGCGGGCTCCTCGTGAACGGGAACGTTCTTGAGGATGTCGGCGGCAAGCGTCTCCGACTTGATGTCGATGTGCCAGCCGGTCAGGCGCGCGGCGAGGCGGGCGTTCTGGCCCTCCTTGCCGATGGCGAGGGACAGCTGGTCGTCGGGCACGATGACGCCGGCGTAGGCCTTCTCCTCGTCGATGAGGACGCGGGTGACCTTAGCGGGCGAAAGGGCGTTGGCGACGTAGACGGCAGGATCGGCATCCCACAGGATGACGTCGACGCGCTCGCCACGGAGCTCGCCCACGACAGCGCGAACACGGCTGCCCTTGGGGCCGACGCAGGCACCCACGGGATCCAGACGGTCGTCAAGCGAGTGGACGGCGACCTTGGAGCGCTGGCCGGGCTCGCGGGCGATCGACTTGATCTGGACGGTGCCCTCATAGATCTCGGGCACCTCCTGCTCAAACAGACGACGCATGAGCTCGGGGTGGGTACGGGAGATGACAATCGGCGGACGGCTGTGCTCGCCACGAACCGGCTGCAGGTTGGAGTTGGGGTCGCGAACGTCGATGATCACGGCCTTGATGTGCTGGTTGTGCAGGTAGCGCTCGCCCATCGGGCGCTCGTTGCGCTCGTTCTCGTAACGGCGCTGATCGAAGTGCGGCAGCTCGGCCTCGACGCCTTCGCGGATCTTGACGATCGTGAAGTCGGGCGTGGACTGCAGCACGGTACCGCTGATGAGGTCACCGATGCGGCCGGAGAACTCCTCGTAGATCTGCTCGCGGGCGGAGTTACGCACGATGGCGTTGATCTCGGCCTTGGCGTGCTGGGCGGCGATGCGGCTCGTGTTCTTGGGGGTAACGTCGATCTCCTCGAACTCGGTGAAGTTGCCCTCCTCGTCCATGGAATCGTCGATCGGCTCCAGGCGGTAGACGTAGATCTTGCCGGTGGTACGGTCGATGGTCACCTTGGCGCCCCACTCAAGATGCAAAATCTCGGCATAGCTCTTGGCGAGCGACTGCTCCAGGCGGTCGATCAGGTAGAGCTGGTCGATGTGCTTCTCCTGGCAAAGCTCCATCAGGGCGGACATCATGTCGGATGCTGCCATCTTACTTTCCTTCCTTCGCGGGCTTGAAGTCGTAGGTGGGCTTCAACTTGCACTTTTTAACATCAGAGAAATCGAGGGTGACGGACTCGCCGTCCTCGAGCTCGAGGGTCACGTCGGTCTCGGTCGCAGCGGCAATCTTGCCGGCGTACTTGCGACGGCCCTCGGTGGCGGTGGAGGTGAGCTCACAGTTCTCGCCCACAAAGCGGGCAAAGTCGCGCGGACGGCGCAGCGGGCGCGCCATACCCGGGCTCGACACCTCGAGCGTATAGCTCGAAGAGATGGGGTCGAGCTCCTCAATCACATCGCCGACCCACTTGGTGTTGGCCGTGACGTCGTTGAGCGACAGGCTCTGACCCTCGGCACCCTCGATACGCACGCGCACGCAGGGGGCCTTGGTGGCGCCCACGAGCTCGACGTCGACGATGTCGACATCGTGCTGGGGAGCGACGGCCTCGAGCGCGTCGATGATCGCCTGCTCGGTCTTGGTCTTGACCATTGCGGCACCTCCATCCATACAAAAAAGAAGCGGGGCCGAAACCCCACTTCTTTCAATTACAACTTCATTTGCAAGCAAACTATACCAATACCTGCGAAAACGTGCAAGCACAACAGAAACTCGCAGGTCAGCGCGCCCACAGTATCTCCACAAGAATAGAAAAATTGACCGCGGGCGCCGCGAGCAGACAAAACAAAACGAGGGGCGATCCAGCCGGATCGTCCCTCGTCTTTTACACGCCGGCTATACGTGCGGCGTTTACTTAACCACTAGGTTGACCAGCTTGCCGGGTACGCAGATGGCCTTGACAACGGTCTTACCCTCGGTCCACTTGGCGACGGCGGCCTCGGCAGCAGCCTGCATCTCCTCGTTGGAGGCATCGCGGGCCACGTCGATGCGGCCACGGACCTTGCCGAGAACCTGGACGACGATCTGCACCGTGTCCTCAACGGACTCGGCCAGGTCGAACTCGGGCCAGGCGGCGGTGTAGGCGTTGCCCTCGCAGCCGAGCGCCTCGTGCCACAGCTCGTCAGCCCAGAACGGGCAGATGGGGGCAAGGACGCTCACGATGTCCTTGGCCACACCGTAGCACAGCGCCTTGTCGCGGGCGGCACCCTCGGTGGCGTTGAGGTAGGCGCTCGCCGCGTTGACGAGCTCCATGACGGCCGAGATCGCGGTGTTGAACTGGCCGCGGTCATAGTCCTCGGTGCACTTGGCGATGGTGCGGTGACGCTCGCGATAGAGCTTGAGCGCCGCCTCGTCGAGCACGGACTTGTCAAAGGCCACGTTGGCATCGCCGGACTGGACGAGCTGCCACACGATACGCCAGGCGCGCTTGATAAAGCGGTTGGCACCCTCGACGGCCTTGGGATCCCAGTCGAAGTCCTTCTCGGGCGGGGCGATAAACAGGATCGCCAGACGCATGGTGTCGGCGCCGTAGGGCTCGATAACCGAGCTCGGGGGCACGACGTTGCCCTTGGACTTGGACATGGTGTCGCCGTTCTCGTCCTTGACCATGCCCTGGCACAGCAGGTTGGTGAAGGGCTCGTCCACGCTCAGCAGACCCAGGTCGCGCAGCGCCTTGGTAAAGAAGCGGCTGTAGAGCAGGTGCAAAATGGCGTGCTCGATGCCGCCGATGTAGTTATCGACGGGCATCCAGCGGTCGGCGGCGTCCTTGGAGAAGGGCAGCTCGGTGTTGTGCGGGTCGGTATAGCGCAGGTAATACCAGCTGGAGCAGGTGAAGGTGTCCATGGTATCGGTCTCGCGCTTGGCCGGGCGACCGCAGACCGGGCAGGTGGTCTCGTAGAACTCCTTGCACTCGGCGAGGGTCTCGCCGGCGCCCAGGTCCAGGTTCTCGGGCAGCGTCACCGGCAGCTGGTCCTCGGGCACGGGCACGATGCCGCAGTGCTCGCAGTGGATGGCCGGGATGGGGTTGCCCCAATAGCGCTGGCGGGAAATGAGCCAGTCGCGCAGACGGAACTCGACCTTACGACGACCGCAGCCCATGGCCTCGAGGTCAGCAACGATTGCAGCCTCGCCCTCGGAGTGCTTGCCGCCGCGCATACCGGTGTACTTGCCGGACTGGACGAGCGTGCCCTCGGCAGCGTGGGCGCAATCCCAGTCGACGGTCTCGGCATGGAAGGTATCGATGGTCTCGCCGTTGGCCTCGACGGCAGCGCGGTCGTCATCGTCCAGGATGATCGGCACGATCGGCAGGTCGTACTTGCGGGCGAACTCAAAGTCGCGCTGGTCGCCGCAGGGAACGGCCATGACGGCACCGGTGCCATAGTCGGCAACGACATAATCGGCAACCCACACAGGGACCTTCTCGCCGTTGACCGGGTTCACCACGTAGCGGCCGGTAAAGGCACCGTGCTTCTCGAGGGTGCCCTGGGCACGCTCGACGGCGGAGATATGCTTGGAGTCCTCGACGATCTTGGTCACGGCCTCCTCGTACTCCGTACCCTCGACGAGCTCGTGCAGACGAGCGTACTCGGGGGCCAGGACAAAGAAGGAGACACCGAAGAGCGTATCGGCACGCGTGGTGAAGACGGTGATCTTGCCCTCGTCGCCCTCGATGGGCTCGCCATCCTTGTCGCACAGGGTAAAGTCGACCTCGGCGCCCTCGGAGCGACCGATCCAGTTGGCCTGCATCTGCTTGACGCGCTCGGGCCAGCCGGGGAGCTTCTCCAGGTCGTCGAGCAGCTCCTGGGAGTAATCGGTAATCTTGAAGTACCACTGCTCAAGGTCGCGCTTCTCGGGCTCGGTGCCGCAGCGCCAGCACTTGCCCTCGGTGACCTGCTCGTTGGCCAGAACGGTCTTGCAGGTGGGGCACCAGTTGACCGGGTTCTTCTTGCGGTAGACCAGGCCCTTTTCCCACAACTTCTCAAAGATCCACTGACCCCAACGGTAATAATCGGAGCTGCAGGTCTTGACCATGCGATCCAGATCGTAGGAGAAGCCCATGCGCTTCATCGTGGCGAGCGCCTGGTCCATGTTCTTATACGTCCAGGCGGCAGCCTGCGTGTTGTGCTTGATGGCGGCGTTCTCGGCAGGCAGGCCAAAGGCGTCAAAGCCGATGGGGTGCAGCACATCGTAGCCGCGCATGCGGGCCTGACGGGCCATGGCATCGCCGATGGTATAGTTGCGCGCGTGGCCCATGTGCAGGTCGCCCGACGGATACGGGAACATCTCGAGCACGTACTTCTTGGGCTTGCTGGCGTCGGTGTCGACGGCAAAGAGGTTGGAGTCCTCCCAGGCCTTCATCCACTTGGACTCAATGGCCTGCGCGTCGTAGGCAGGGATCTCATCCTTATGATCTGTGCAATCGCACATATCAGCTCCTTTAATCTTTAATGGGGTCGGTCGGCTTAGCTTTATTCGCTACTGCGGACAGTCCTGCGCAAGACGAAGAGCACATTAAGTGCTCTTCTTTGCGTGCGGAACTTGTAGCGAACAAAGCTAAGCCGCCCGACCCTAAGGTTGACTCGCATGATGATAGCAAATACAACAAGCGAGATGTCTGCGACTTGCAGGCATCTCGCTTTATCTAAATAACGTGGTTGAGGCTCAACCTTTATGTGCAGGTCTTATCTTATCGATACGTTACGCTCTGTTGGGAGTCCTTGACTACGACGTCGTGGGCTCCGCCTTCGACGATCGAGGTCGAGGAGACCAAGGTCAGACGTGCCTTTTCCTGGAGCTCGGGGATCGAGAGGGCGCCGCAGTTGCACATCGTGGACTTGACCTTGTAGAGCGTGCCGCCCACGCCGTCCTTGAGGGAGCCGGCGTAGGGAACGTAGGAGTCGACGCCCTCGACGAAGCTGAGCTTCGCGGCGCCGCCCAGGTCGTAGCGCTGCCAGTTGCGGGCACGCGCAGAACCCTCGCCCCAGTACTCCTTCATGTACTGGCCGTTGACGTTGACGCGCTCGGTCGGGCTCTCGTCAAAGCGGGCGAAGTAGCGGCCCAGCATCATAAAGTCGGCGCCCATGGCAAGGGCGAGCGTCATGTGGTAGTCGTATACGATACCGCCGTCGGAGCACACGGGCACGTAAACACCGGTCTCCTCGTAGTACTCGTCACGGGCGCGGCAGACGTCGATCAGCGCGGTGGCCTGGCCACGACCGATACCCTTGGTCTCGCGAGTGATGCAGATGGAACCGCCGCCGATACCGACCTTGATGAAGTCGGCACCGCAGTCGGCCAAGAAGCGGAAGCCCTCGGCGTCGACGACGTTACCGGCACCGACCTTGACGTCCTCGCCGTAGTTGGCGCGGATCCACTCGATGGTGCGCTTCTGCCACTCGCTGAAGCCCTCGGAAGAATCGATGCACAGGACATCGGCACCGGCCTCGATGAGCAGCGGCACGCGCTCGGCATAGTCGCGGGTATTGATACCGGCGCCGACCATATAGCGCTTGTCGTTATCGAGCAGCTCGTTGGGGTTGGTCTTGTGGCTGTCGTAGTCCTTGCGGAAGACGATGCCCATAAGGTGATCGTTGTCGTCGACGATAGGCAGGGCGTTGAGCTTGTTGTCCCAGATGACGTCGTTCGCAACCTTGAGGCTGATGTTCTTGTCGCCCACGATGAGCTGCTCACGCGGGGTCATGAACTCGGAGACCTTCTTCTGGTGATCATCGCGACTGGGGCGATAGTCACGGCTGGTGACGATGCCCAGGAGCTTACCCTTGGGAGTACCGTCGTCGGTGACCGGCATGGTGGAGTGACCGGTCTTCTCCTTGAGCTCGATGACCTGCTCCATGGTCATGTCGGGGGTCAGCGTGGAATCGGACTGAACGAAGCCAGCCTTGTGATCCTTGACGGCCTTGACCATAGCGGCCTCGGACTCGGGGGTCTGGGAACCGTAAATGAAGGACAGGCCACCCTCGGTAGCGAGCGCGACACCCATGTCGACGCCCGAGACGGACTGCATGATGGCGGAAACCATGGGGATGTTCAGGGTGATTGCCGGCTTCTCACCGCGCTTGAAGCGGGTTAGCGGCGTCTTAAGAGAGACGTTGTTGGGGATGCACTGCGAGGACGAGTAGCCAGGGACCAGCAGATACTCCGAAAACGTGTGGGACTCACCGGGAAAGAACGTAGCCATGTTTCTCCTTTTTCCATGCGACCGGTCGGCTGCAGGCCTCGTAGGACCCAGCCCAACCTTGGGCGCCCAATACTGGGGAAGTATCTTAACGCACTTTGACTGCTACAATGCATGATTTAAGAAGAGCACACGAGGGTTTGACGCAGGCTTTGCGTTTACCCAGCAAACACTTTAGCGGGGAGACGTGGAGCACATGGAGTACAAGACGACGGCAAAGCTGGTCATTCAAGCGTGCGACAAAGACCTGCCAGGCGTGTTCGGCCATGGCTGTGTCTTGCTGCTGCAGGGCATCGCCCGCGAGCACTCGCTCAACCGCGCCGCCAAGAGCATGGGCATGGCGTATTCCAAGGCCTGGCGCATCGTAAACGAGGCCGAAGGTCAGCTGGGATGCAAACTCATCGAGCGCGACGGCGCCCGCGGATCATCGCTCACCCCCGCCGGCGAGCGAGCCATAGCGGTCTACGAGGAGCTGCAGGCCGACATCAACAACGTCATCGCCTCAAAAGCCGACGACCTCATCGCCAGCATCAATGCAGGGTAGTCCTTTTAGGCGGTTTTTAGCCCACAGCGCCCTCGGGTTGAGGCTCGCGCCACAAAACGGGCCCATCTACTACGTTTAGTTGAATACCCACGACCATACCGGACATTATGAAAATAAAACCGCTGGTAAACCGCTTGGTAATTTTCAAAATAGGCGGGTGTGGTCGAACCCTATTGCTTAAACGTAGTAAATAGGCCGTTTTCGTGACACAGACCCCGATTAGCTACTTGCGAAGGGCGTTATCGAGAGTGGCAGCCACCTGCAGGGGATCGTCGGTACCGGCGAAGAGGCGGATGGTGCTCCCCTGCTTGCCGCGTGGAGCCGAAAGGCGCGTCGTTGCGCCGCCGGCGGGCGATGTGCGGAATTCGTCCGGCAGTATGCTGAATAATTCACCCGCGATGCAGTCCATCAGGTCAAACTCTACTGCCGGGCCAAAACCGTGCTCCAGGATGCCGGTCGCGATGGCATGGTCGGGATGCGAGGTCAGCCCGGGATAGCGCACGTTGCGTACCATCTCGTTGGCGGCCAGATACTCGGCCAGCGCACGGGCGCGATCGAAGTGCGCCTGCATGCGAGCATCAAGCGAGGACAACCCGCGCTCCAGCACGCCGGCCTCCTCGGCAGACAGGTCAAGAGCAGGCGCACCGCAGTCCACAAGCAGCGCGTGCGAGCACTCGGCAGCGGCATCCACGCGATGGCGCTTGAGTTGCGAGCGCGCCACCGAAGCGGCGACGAGTTTGCGCGGCGCAACGCCGGCACACACACGGTCGAGCGCCTCGAGCGAAAGCACGGCGCCCAGACGCAGCGGGTTGCACCCAAAGACGCCTGACACAGTGTTATCAACCACGAGCAGCGCATGCGCCTCGCGAGCCGCGCGCCCCAGAGCACGAAGATCGGGCACACGCAGACCAAACCCGCCGATGGAGTTGACGAACCACCACAGGTGCGGCCCCTCGGCATCAAACGAAGCGTCAAAGCCCTCAGACGCAGCAGCAAACGCCGCAGCCGCGGGCTCCCCCACCAGCGCAACATCGAAGCCATCAAAGCCGCAGGCAAACGCATCGGCAAAATCGTCCGCAAAGGCCACCAGGCGGTCACCGGGACGCACAATACGCAGTAGCGACAGAGCCGCCGGCACATGCGGCGCTGCAGCAAGACGCGACTCACGCGCGCCGGCCCTTGCAGCCCAGGCCTCTTCTAGCTGCTGTACATCCACACGGCACCGTCCCTTCATAAGCAAAAACCCACGATGCGGGTGTTCCCCGCATCGTGGGCAACGGCTGCAGTATAGCGCCGATGGGCGACGAAGCGCCTAGATGCTGAGCGTGTGATAGGTCACGCTCGCACCCGGAGCGTCAACGGTCACGCCATAGGCCTCGGGTGGCCAAAAGCGTCTGCAACGTCGAGCATCTCAAAGTTGGCATCCCAGCTGTCAAAGATACGATGCACCAACACCGCGAGTTCCTCGGCACACAGCAGGGGAAACGGCGCATCTGCCGCACCCTGAAGTGCGACCGACCCGCCCGAGCATGCCTCGAACAACGGCACCAAAAATGGGTCGGTTAATGCCGGCGATGCGGTATACAGATACGGCACGCGCAGGACTTTGGCTTGGATGCCGTCGCGCGATGCATAGTAACGGCACAGGTCGTTGGCAGCGCGGGCGATAATGCCCTTGCCCGTCTGGGCGCCACTGGCGGCCGTGGCGTCGTCGTCACATCCGCCAGTGGTGCCCTCTGCACCCGCGGGCCCCGCAATAAACAGCAGCTGCACATTGCGTCCCATACAGGCACGAAACACCGAGCGCAGCAGTTCGATGCCGCCAAAAGTCTCGGTATACGGGGTAAGGTAGGTAGAAAGGTAGACCACGCGGTCGAACTCGTAGGCCTGCTCCAAGTGCTGGAGCAGCTCTTTCCACGAGGCATGGGGCGACAACTCATCACGACGCGCATCCTTGGCGGCTACAACCTTAACGTGGTCCCCGGGGAATGCCTTGGCGCAAAAGTCATCGTCAACATATGCGGTGTTGCCAACAACCAGCACCTCCATGGCGTACTCCTCCCCTAAAATCCACTTTAGTCATAGTCAAACATGCGTATTTTACGCTGTCAACGCGAGCTGGAGCGCCTTTAAGGCTGTTTTAAGAACTTTTTTGGAGGATGTGGGGACTTCGAGAGTGCAAAATGAGCGCCCAATCCGGAAGTACGCGGCAAATTCTTGACATGCCGACCACACTGGATAGCGACAACGTTTCTACCTGCGGTTTCTTTACCCAAAAACAACGGCGTGCTCGAGGGCTCCGGAATTTGCAGCATACTTCCGGCGGGCACTCAGCTGCTATTTCAACAAGTCAACCAGCAAAAACTCTCCGCTCTTTCGCTTACTCGTCTCCGCATGAGCTTTAATTGCCTTTACAAGTTTTTCGCCGTTGCCCCAATATTCCTCAAGAAAGTCCTTCTCTTTAATTTTGCCTAGTCCAAGACGCTGCTTGCAGAATTCATTAGGCTTAAGCTGTCTATCCCTTCTGGTCGCGTTCTCCCAATCCCGATAGGCACCCTCGGCGTGAATCACAAGCATCTCGACCTCCGGCCGCGTAACAAAACTCAGCACTTTAGTGCCGTTCTGCCTGCGCTTTGGAAACTCAAACTTGGGAGCGCTGCTGTCCACAATCCGTGCGACCGCAAGTCCTTCAGCCCCAGCAGTCTCGTAGTTCATCGAGAAATAGTCGTTTGCAATTTCGGAAGCCTTGCGTTTTCGTGTGTAAGGACGATCAACAATGAGGGCATCTTTGACCACTCGTTCTCTTGGGACGATCAACAAATCGTTGTCATACAGCTGCTGAATAACGACACCCTCTGCAGTTCCTTCACAGCTAAACAAGACAAAACGACTTGATAGAATGTCTTTTGCCTGATTACCCATTGATGTGCTCGCAAACATATTCGCGCATCGCTTGAACGTCGGGGTACTTAGGCATAGACCCCTTAATCACATTGTTGATGATCACATCGCTCTTTTTGTTCTCAATCCGATTGATACGCTCGGAATACTTGATGAGCTCTGTCTTAAACGAATCGTCGCGCACAAGAACAAAGACATTGTCTTTACGTCTAAGCACATCAAGGAGCTCCGAGTAATGAGTCGAAAAGAGCAAAGTTGCCCCATGGGGGTTCGTAACGGGAGAAGCAAAAAGCTCAATCACTGTGCCAACAAGTGATCTATTAAGACCCGTTTCAATCTCGTCCACAATCAGATAGCCCCCATTTCTGAGAGCGGTTATCGCTTGATTGACCAGCTCAGCGCCCAAGATCGTTCCATTTGACAGAACAGAAGTCGCGATCGCGACATTCATCACTCGCTCCGCTCGCTCACCCTTAAACTTAAGATGGAACACTTGGTTTTCCTTGTTCCAGACAAGATATTCAACACTCGGATCAAAAGCCTGAACAACAGGGGTTGGCAAGCTCGTCAAAGGCAGCGTGCGCTCGGGGGACTCCACCGAGACCACCTTTTTACCCGTGATGACAGACACGATTGACATGTTGTCATCCAGAAAAGTTCGTTGGGCATCGTTAAGAACAAGGTCACCATCATCAGGCCCCTCACGAACCAGAATAGGCTCAGAAACATCCTTCAGATGCTCGATATTCAAAACGACCTTTCTAGAGACGCGCGATACGGGGCATCTCCAAAGCCATTCGTTCTCAAATGCAAGCGATTCCGCAAAAGAAGTATCCTCCGCAGCTACGCCATCTACTTTGCGAAGCCGAGACTCAATAAGATAGACCGAACCTTTTTCGAAAAAAACACAGGCAACATTGACTTGGCGCTCCAAGTTTCCGAGAACATCGGAGCCAGTTGCAAAGCGGCGCATAACAAAGCTGCCAGACATATAACCAAGTACAAAGCGCACGAGGTTGAGAGTCGTTGTCTTGCCGGATGCGTTAACGCCAACAACGCCCATTACATTTTGAGAATAGAGCGAGGACCCAACTGGCAGCGGAAACACGTCAGCATAATTACCTTCTTCATCGCTCAAAACTCGATCGGCAGCAATAAAATCAAGTTCTAAACGTTTGTCCTTAAATAGTGTGACCCCATCGATTCTTAATTTAAGAAGTTTCACAGCGACCTCCTCTTAGACAATTCAATTATAAACAGTTTTCCTGTTTATAATTTGAAAAACAAGATTTCTGAGAAAAGCTCAGTCATTTAAGTTCATGCACAGAGACCCCCGTCGACCGTTGCGATGTTCGCAGACACGGTCCGTGCCCCCTTCGTCTGTGATTTATTGTTTATCCGCTGGAAATCACATAACGAGGTGCGGACCTTGTTCCGGTATGCGATTATCAATTTACGAAAGAAACCATGCGCTATCGGCATACATCGATGACCTGACGAACGGTCGTCTCTATATGAACGCAGCCGGCTACTGCTACGGCCTGCCTGGCGGCAGCATCGTCATAATCAGGATATGCATCAACAGAAGAACGTCCGAATTCATAGCGAGACGAGTTCCCGAAGGGGAAATGCAAGCGCAAGGAGAGACTATGCCCATGAAGCCCTTCTCGATGGAGTCGAGAGAGAAGATAGCGCGGATTGACAACCATAGAAATGTCTTTCGCGACGCTGCCGTCCCTCACCCATAGGCGAGCTCTACCAACGCTGGCATAACGCCTCCACTAGACACAGCCTTACCATAGCTCGCGTACTTGGCTAAAAGTGCGTTGCAAAAATCCGGTTCGACCTGTTTACAAAAGCTCAAGTGGCCTAAAACGCGAAGGGCGCATTCACGATCGCACTCGCGCATAAGCACCTGGTATAACGAGCGCTTTAACTCTGCCTTTCTTTGAGGTCCCAATCGCAGGACGCCATCACAGTCAAGATAGATGCCCGTGATTTTACGAAGGTGCCCTCGCCCAAAACAACGAGTTTTGTCACTATTCAAATCAAAACCCTTTTGCCGTAGGCGACTACCAACAAAAGTTGAAATCTCCGCAGAGTCTATCCATTCAGTTGATGAAATGCAGATGTCGTCAGAGTATCGCGAGTAGACGACTCTTTCGCCTAGTCTAGCTGCAATCTCATGGTCAAACGAAGCCATTATGCGATTGGCAATGAAAGGCGAACACGGAGAACCCGTTGCAAGAGAACCCCGATAACATGATAAAGCTACGAGAAGATCGACATCGTCTGCAGTAAGACGCGAGCGAAATTCAGCGTTTGTCGGCCGATAGGTTCCCCCTGAAAACAAATTCCTAACCATTTGCTGAGTGCAGGACTCAAAGAAATGGCAAATATCAAGCAGAAGAAAATGACTGCTCTTAGCATGGAGCCCGGCATTACGGCAGACGCTTGAGCCCTTTTCGTAAGCTGTAGCGTAAGGAAGATCTATATCAAACTCCGTATTTATATAGTCCGAAATCCAACATTGGACGAGCTTCAAATCTGGCCGAGGCGCAACAATCTTTCTCCCACCGGCAGAAAAACAGTGATACCTATCTGCCGTTGAGCTTACAAGGCCCAATAGCTGACGATTTGTCATTCCAAGGTCGAAGCAAATTCTATCCGCAATAGACACCGGCAACGCCTCCATATCCCATTGATCTCTTACGAAGGATTACCCGCGCCCTCATATTTAAGAAATCTCGGTCTTCGTCTCGCTTAAACATGAAATAGGAATCGAGATGTATCGTGCTTTTAATCAGATAGTCATGATCCTTTTTGTATCCCACTTTAGAAACAAGACCGGTAGCTCTCATCATGCAGCAAACATCCGACCAAGATATCGGAACACCAGCGTTTTTCATATCCGCATTTAAAATGGGCGAGTATATTTTGAGCTTACTAGCACGGAAGCCTTTGGCCGCACAGTATATCGTTCGTAAATCGGTCTCTGACATGGGGCCCAATATTTGAAGCAAATCAAGTAACTCGTGGACGAGCGAGCCCACGTTAATCTCGGACTCGTCTCGATTGATCATCTTTCTAGCGGCCTTTAAGCCAGCCTTGCCCCGCTTAGTAGCATTAGCACCAATAAGGGGTCTTAGTTCAGAAACAAAGCGGCACAAGTCAGGCGAAGACATCGGGTTATTTAAGTCTAAGTAAAAGACCTTGTTAAGCGAAGAGTCACCCGTGGCTATTTCTCTCACTGGCCCATCAATCAAGAAGCTCCGAGAGCCCTTATATTGCTTTCCAACAGCAACAGAGGTAATCCAAGCGGCATGAGGCAAAGCGGAGAAAGCACCCAACTCGCAAAAAGATCCACAGCTCTCTGCAAAAATCAATATCCAGTCCGATATATCGGCAAGCATGGCCTCTTGCTGAAGTAAATTAAGTCTCGAACCGTCCATTTCCGCCGCCACGTCTTCGGCAGTAAGACAAAAAACGTTATTTAACGCCTCGGTGTGATTGCTGGACACATAAGCTCTAAAGAATCGTCGAGAGGAATGCAGGCTCTGATCACCGCCGCAGGGAAAGATAAACAAGGGCAGATTATTAACGTCACGCTTAACTCTCAGATGATTTCTCAGGATATTCAAATCAGTTTTACTGATACAGTCGCAGAGCATTGCACCTCGATTCCAATAAGGACAAGGCCGCACAGTCCGTGCATATGGTCATTCCGTAGACACGGATTTGGGTCCGTGGCTATGGAATGACCATATGCACGGACCAAAATTGGTAAAAACGTCTCAGTCCATCTTTAACAGAGGACTCGCTCCAATCGGGGCAATCAATGACTAGCTGCGGCCTTGTCTCAAGTAACTTTACCATCACATTAGTGTCTAAGGCTTGATATTAGCCGGCTATAAATAGAAAGCATGCTAGTCCCGCATCAAGTTTATACTGCAAAATGTACTCTATTGAGCAGCGAGTCGCCCATTCTCGGCCTATTCCTGGCTGCTCTTCGCGGAGGATTTCATCCCGTTGTCACTCCCCCTTCTTCTTACGCAACACATGCATCGCGTGTTCGCCGAAGATCGCCGTGGACAGTTTCATCGCCGCACCCTTAACGGCGTTGAAGAAGTTCTCAAGAAACGGTACGTTCATGTCGTAGTAGTTCATGTTCCTAAGCAGCGCATAGATTGCCAGAAACGTTTGGGCAATGACCACTACAACACTCATTGCAAGAGCGTTGTAGGGCGACTGGGAAATCCTTACCAAGGGCCTCAAGCGCAGTTGGGCAAACCAATCTCCGGCGACCAACAATCCGTCTTGGGCAGTCTTAATAAACCCATAGGGGAAATAATTGCGCATAAGGAGGTGACGCATAATTTCTTTCACAAATTGACAAACACATTGAGGGACACAATCCACGCGCCGTCATATGATTTCTAGCGACTAAACAACAAATCATCGACGAAAGGGGCACAAGACGCGTCTGCGAACATCGCATCGGTCGACGATGGGTCACTCGATGCGCTGCTCAAAGAGAGGCGTCCGAGCTTGTCGGGGCCGAGCGCTACGAGAGGACGGCGGGCCGGGAGGCCTACCGGAGCGGCCACTACGCGAGAAGGCTCATCACGGGCGTCGGGGAAATCGAGCTCAGCGTGCCGAAGCTCCGCGGGACGGCAGCGAGGACGGTGCGCGACGGGTTCGCCGAGACGCTGGCCTACACGAAATTCCCGCCGGAGCACTGGCGCCGGATCAGGACGAACAACGTGATCGAGCGCATCAAGCGCGAGATCAGGGGTACGAGGGTCGTCGGGACCTTCCCGGACGGCAACTCGGCCCTAATGCTGGTGACGGCGAGGCTGAAGTACATAGTGGAGCACGAGTGGGGAAAGAGGAGGTACCTGGACATGTCCAAACTGGAGGAGATGGACGAGCTGAAGGAAAAGGCGGAGGGCAAGAAGAGAAAGGGACCGAGGACGGCTAAACCAATTTGCGAAAGAATCTTGACGGTACCTTAATGCCCACGATTTTCTCGGTAACATCACGCGCGAGCTTCTCGAATTCAAAACTATCCAACGCTTCGTAGTTGTAACCCATCGCAATACCATCCAACAGGAAAAGCAATTATTGTTTTGCAAGCAATATGTTAATAGAAGCTGATAATTTAGTTTTCAAATCAAAGTTGCAGCTCATAGGAGCGCCAACGGTTATCTAGTCATGCAGTCCGAACGCATCCGGGCTTATCAAGCCAGACGATTGGCGCAGGGTCCCCTTGAACGCATCTGAAGTCAGGCGGCCTTCAATATAGGCTTCATAACAACGAAGCAATGTCTCAGTTGATAGAACTGCGATTTCAGTTCTCTGTGCAATAGAAATCTGCTTCTCAGGGAATGGATCGCGCTCTTCGGGTCTTAACTCAATTTGAGATGCAAATATTAAGACACCTTTGATTTTTCGAGAGTCGCCTTCGGCCTCCATCTCATCCATTTTAATTTGGACATGATCGTATGTCTTTGAAATATGCTGTCGCTTCAGCCCGCGGCCGCTGCCTTTTATTTCAATCAAATAGAAAGTGTCATCGTAAGAGAAGTTGAAATCCTCTTCCTTATTGTCTTCAAAGGTTTCATCAACCTCAGCAATCTCGGCCAAAAGGTGCCGAGCATTATTTTCAAGATCAAAATCTTTGGTACAAAGGACTGACTTAATATCCCGATAACTAGAAAGGACTTTCTCAATCCCTTTCTTCTCCTCGTTCAGAACAGCCATTTGTTCATCTATTTCTTTTACTCGCGCTCTTTGTACTGTCTCATCATGAAATTCAACTTCATCCAGCCAATCAGGAACGCAAGTGAGCTGGCTTTCAGTTGGAAAAATGCCATTAATAACCGCCGATAGGTCCTCATTGTCATTTACCTGAAGAGTTGTAGCGGCAAAAGCCTCGGAGATTAGAACGGCTGAAACTGTTGATGCGTTCGAAAAAAGAAGAGGCTTAATAGGATGCAGTATCGGTGAACTGAAAGAAAAATCCGAATGAAGCTCTCTGTCTGCAAGTGCCGTTTTCGATTCTCCAAAACAAATGGGCAGCGGAAAAGGAAACAATTCGCATATCGGAGAGTCGGCAAAATCCTTAATAAAATCCTTCAGAAGCTTATTACGCTTATATCTCTTAGCGTCAATGCGTGAATCATATTCGTAGGAATATGAATACAAACAGTTTTGCGGAAGCAAGATGATGCATTCAGATTTTTTTGATTGCAGCACCATCTGACTAATCGAAGCAATATCTGCATGGTCCTTTAATAACGACACATCGCATGGATCGCATTTCCATAAATTCTCATCCTGCAAGTCAATGACCGTTAGCTCAAAGGCATCAAAGGCGCTCGCATTGCTGAATTCTCTTATCGTAAGGTCGGTTGTTTCCGCGAATCCACAACCCTGTTTTCTATATACCAATAACTGAGTCTTCATTACATAATCCTCCAATAACCAAAATGGATAAATCCCGTGTTCACAATTAATCGCAGTACGGAAACCATTTATCGGCTGTAGACACGATATCCCGCGCCTACAGCCGAAATGAGCCCGAACCCTTAGTCTCGCGGAGGGAAGGGATCGAACCCATGGGAATCCTTTGCGCGAATTCTGCCGTCAGGGCGATGGATAATCAACTCGGACTGTTGGTTAGAGCTAATGATTCGTCCGCGATTTATAGCATCGCGTTGTGTCGTCGTAACGAATGAAGCGCGACTCGCCCCTTCGCCTTTAACCTGCCAACTTCCGTCCGCCCGCTTTGTAACGTGTTGATTTCTGCCCTTCATGTTCACCTCGCCCTCGAAACCGATTCATCAACGAATCCACAGCACAAGACTTTCAGCAAGTCGCTCATGCTGTTCCGTTTAGATTTTAAGCGCCGGTGCGGACATGAACTTAGCGCGCCTTGAATCCCATGAGTCCGATAGCCAAACGCGTAAACAGTCCGCAAAGACAAATGCATGCACGATTTAACCAGCCAAAAATAGGGGGCGTCAACCTGCGCCGATGCCCCCCCCCATGCGAACACGCTATTTGCCACATGAGCCAGATCTCATACGCCAGCAGCACACCCCCTACTGCCCCTGTGCGCGGTAGCGCGCCTCGGTGGCCTCCTTGGCCGGGCGCCACCAGGACTCGTTGGCCACGTACCAGTCGATCGTCTGCTTGAGCCCCTCGGCGAAGTCGGTGTGGGCCGGCCTCCAGCCCAGCTCGCGCTGGAGCTTCGTGCTGTCGATGGCGTAGCGGCGGTCGTGGCCGGGGCGGTCGGCGACCCAGTCGAAGTCCTCGGGGTCGCGCCCCATGGCCTCCAGGATCATGCGCAGGACCGTGATGTTGTCCCTCTCGCCGTCCGCTCCGATGAGGTAGGTCTCCCCCGTGCGGCCCTTGGTCAGGATGTCCCAGACGGCCGAGGAGTGGTCCTCGGTGTGGATCCAGTCGCGGACGTTCTCGCCGCGGCCGTAGAGCTTGGGGCGCACGCCGTCGATGATGTTGGTGATCTGGCGCGGGATGAACTTCTCCACGTGCTGGTAGGGGCCGTAGTTGTTGGAGCAGTTGGAGATCGTTGTCCGTAGGCCGTAGGTGCGGGTCCATGCGCGCACGAGCATGTCGGAGCTGGCCTTGGTGCTCGAGTACGGGCTGCTCGGGTGGTACGGCGTCTCCTCGGTGAACTTGGCCGGGTCGTCGAGTGCCAGGTCGCCGTAGACCTCGTCGGTGGAGACGTGGTGATAGCGGATGCCGTACTTCCTCACGGCCTCCAGCAGGCGGAAGGTGCCCTCCACGTTGGTGCGCAGGAAGGGCTCCGGGTCGGCGATGGAGTTGTCGTTGTGGCTCTCGGCGGCGTAGTGCACGATGGCGTCGTGGCCCGGGACGACCCTATCGAGCAGAGCGGCGTCGCAGATGTCGCCCACGACGAGCTCCACGCGGTCGGAGGGCAGACCGGCGATGTTCTCGGGGTTGCCGGCGTAGGTCAGCTTGTCCAGGACGGTCACGTGCACGTCGGGGTGGTTGTTGACCACGTAGTGCACGAAGTTGCTGCCGATGAAGCCGCAGCCGCCCGTGACGATGATGTTGTGGGGTTCAAAAATCTCAGACATGAAAATCCAATCTGAAGCATGTATAGCTTCTTTAGTATGCCGCAGGAAGTGACGCCGCGACACTATTCAACAAAACTATCGGACATTTCGGCATGCGATAAGAGCCATAACCTTCGCAGAATTACCTCCTGTACAAAACGCCTCCGGAATGCAGTCTTTGTCGTAGTGAAAAACCGAATCCCCAGTTATTTCACGTAAGTAATGTCCTGTTTTGGCGCCGACCGGGAAATAGCATAACGATGATTCCCGCGATCTTGATAAACAGGGACGAAAGAATGGTATTTTCCGCTCGTCTTAATCTTGTAAATCTCATCCACGCTATACGGAAGATTGGGGAAATCAGCCCTTGAGATCAGCACGAAATAATTCGAGGAATACAGCACATGATGGGCAAACTCATCAGAATGGATCTCTTTTAAGCCCTCATCGACAAATACAATCGAGTCATGAACGGACGAAAGCTGGTTTCGCCAATCATAATCGGTCAGGGCGACACAGGGACAATCGCATTGCAAGGAAACGCCCGACTGCTCGCCCGTTCGCATGTAGTCTGCGACCATGTCAAACAGTGTCGTCTTACCCGTGCCGCTATCGCCACGCACAATAGTGATGTTCCGCTTGATGGTAAATGTGTACTTGGTTCCCCTGCGGCGGGAAATCTTAACGAGATGCGAACCGTTCATAAGCAGTACCTACAGATACGGAATCGACTCGTGAATCAATTCGGCCATGTTGTGAACGATTCGGCCGCTATTCACGACTTTAATTTTAAAATCCTCGCGACCAAAGTCCATCACATGATAGAGATTCACAACAAGTTTGCGGTCTTTCGCCATGTCGAGAATCCACTTGGCACAGTTGTCACCACAGGTAGAAGCGTTAAAAATTTGCTTACGATCAAATCTCATAAGCAGCAGCGTTTTCACGCCACCAGAAAGCTGGAGTGGGGAGATGGATCCAAGCACAGGGCTTTCGATGACGTTTTCGGAAACAACATCCGATCGATCAACATCTTTAATTATCGAGACTGCATAGGGATCCGTAATCCAAGAAGACCGGTAAGAGTTTTTGAAATATGTCGCTGTGTTGTAAATCGCTTCTGGCATATCGCCAAAGTAGACGCTTAACACATCCACTCCCAATCATATTGTCTTTATGGTCAACGTAATCATAACGAAAGGGGCCACCAGATAAACGGTGACCCCTAAAAGAAAACAAGCTTGCGCTAGTACTCGCGCGGGCTGTTGACGATCTCGCCGGCGGCGACCTTCTTCAGGTGCTGCCCGTAGACCGACTTGCCGTAGGCCTTGGCCGCCTCCTCCAGCTCGGCGGTCGTGATCCAGCCGTTCTCCCAGGCGATCTCCTCGGGGACCGAGACCGGCAGGTCCTGGGAGTGCTCCACGGCGCGGACGAACTCCGCGGCCTCGTGCAGGCTCTCCATGGTGCCGGTGTCGAGCCACGCGTAGCCGCGGCCGAGGGTGACCACGGACAGCGTCCCCTCCTCCAGGTACATCTGGTTGAGCGTCGTGATCTCCAGCTCGCCACGGGCGGAGGGCTCGACCTCGTGCGCCTTGGCGGCCACGTCGCCCGGGTAGAAGTACAGGCCGGTGACGGCGTAGGAGCTCTTGGGGCACTCGGGCTTCTCCTCGATGGAGACGGCCCTCCCCTGCGCATCGAACTCCACGACCCCGAAGCGCTCGGGGTCGTCCACGTGGTAGCCGAAGACCGTGGCCCTCCCCGACTCGGCGTTCTGTACGGCGCGCGTCAGGTGGCGCGACAGGCCGTTGCCGTAGAAGATGTTGTCGCCGAGCACCAGGGCGCACGGCTCGCCGGCGATGAACTCCTCGCCGATGGTGAACGCCTGCGCCAGGCCGTCCGGGCTCGGCTGCTCGGCGTAGGACAGGTTCACGCCGTAACGGGAGCCGTCCCCGAGCAGGCGCTCGAAGTTGGGCAGGTCAGCAGGCGTGGAGATGACCAGGATGTCGCGGATGCCCGCCAGCATAAGGGTGCTAAGCGGGTAGTAGATCATGGGCTTGTCGTAGACCGGCAGCAGCTGCTTGCTGGTGACCATCGTCAACGGATAAAGCCGGGTGCCGGCACCGCCGGCCAGAATAATGCCTTTCATAATTTGTGCACTCCTTTATTTGTATTGAAAAAGTTGTGCAGCTATACGGGGTGAAACGCTCACCTCGTAATATTCAAAGCGGAGCT
>OMGL01000882.1_pt1 | contig 21045 bp, 17 predicted proteins | sample 1645831 | NCBI WGS metagenome assembly OMGL01 (sample SAMN00849301, study PRJEB25192) | human gut metagenome | reverse complement strand
GGCCTTGAAGGCCTCCAGGTCGTGGGTGACCTCGGAGCCGAAGAACTCCGGCGCGTCCAGCGTGGGCTCGTAGACCACCACGGGCACGCCCTTGGCCTTCACGCGCTTCATGACGCCCTGGATGGAGCTCGCGCGGAAGTTGTCGGAGTTGGACTTCATCGTCAGGCGGTAGACGCCCACGACCGGCTTCGGCTTGCCCTCGTAGACGCGGTCCCACACCATCTGCAGCACCTCGTCGGCCACGAAGTCCTTGCGGGTGCGGTTGGCCTCCACGATGGCCTCGATCAGGTTCTGCGGCACGTCCCTGTAGTTGGCCAGCAGCTGCTTGGTTTCCTTGGGCAGGCAGTAGCCGCCGTAGTCAAAGCCGGCTAGATGCCCCTTACTCCTTCCGCCCCCAAAATCGAGTGAATCCACCTTTATAGAATGAATCGAGTTCAAACAGCCTGTCGGGTTTACGGGCTTCATGACAAGTCAATTTGTAGGCAACAAGCGACCTTCGAGAAGTAACAGGCATAAATAACGCCTCAGGATTAAAGTCGTAGTTAATTTACGCTCGGCGAAAATTACTCAATGCAAATCACGCACCTATGAAGATACGGACACGCGGACCTAAAGAAACTTGCAGATGATATCGTACGCTTCCTTCTCCTTGCGGCCGATATCCGTAGAATTTGTTTCATCGCATTCACAAGGCGGGTCAAGTTCAAATAGATTGTAAAAATCATTCGGCTTGCCACAGTAAACTGGAGAGTCATTCTGTAAGGGATGCGGCTTATTGCAAAACTGGTCTTCTGTAATATCAACTATGGTGCCATCAGTAAGTTCAAGCCATGCATGTGACTGCGAATCATTTGTTGAGAAATCGCGATATGTTCCCGACACATACCGCGTTGCTATGCCCTTATCGGATAGATACCTTTGCAGCAGGTCACTTGTGTATCCGCAACAGCCGCTTGGAAAGGATGCAATTACAGTGCTATGAAGCTTGTCGGCCTCTAGAGCGCGGTCAATAGCCTTACGAAAATCGTTTGCAAGGGACCTCACGAGCTCCATCTGACTATCAAAGTTGCCGCTCAAAATATGCCTCCTTTAATGCAGACAAGGACTAATAACGCTATCATATGATTAATTCACACGGAAATACAGCGCCCATGTTTTGAATTTGGACAGAAGAGCTATGCAGCAATAAATTTCTACCAGGCTAGATAACATGTGATGATTCGGATGCCTTGCGGTCTCGAATCATCACATGTTATCTAGCCTGGTAGAACAAAGATAGCAAAATAGTAGCGCTAAAAGTATCTCTTTTGATAAGTATAGACATCGCGATTAAACTGCTCAGATGTCTCGAGGAAAGGAGCGCGTTTTTCTGGAATAGCGCTGTCGATGTGGCGATTTAGTAGGGATAGAGCCACTCCAGCAAGGGCGCCTTCTGAATCGCCAAGAGATACTCCGAATGCCCAAGAAAGAATCAAGAAGGGGGCTTCGCCTCTAAGACAGTCGAGAGAAAAACGCTGCAGTTTATGGGACATTTTTCTTTCAGTGGCGATTGCTTCAGCGAGCATTTGGTTGATGTCGTGTACCTGGTCTTTAAATCCGTCTTCTGCAATAGAAGCGAATTTTGCAGGTCCGCAAGGAACTTTATTCCTTATTTTTAGAACGATGTCGCTGAGAAAAGCAAGTTCATCAAGAGAAATATCTTGAGGTAAAGATACCATCGCCTCATATGAAAGCGCCATCGGTTGGGGGACACCGCCAAGTCGATCAGGATTTTCCAAAAGCAATGGCACCGATAAACCGCTACTGCGCAGTTCATTAGAAACTGAAAATGGGAAATCCCTGATGCATCGTGGACATATTTCTGCAGGCGTGGTGTAGTACCTAAGAGCCGCCCATTTTGAGACAAGCTCGCTATGTTCAATGCCATTGTCTCTTGCGGCCTTTTCGAACTTGCTTCGACTGCCCTCAAGCGACAATAATTCATTCTTCAATAACCTAAGCCGAAGAGGTGAAACCCCTTCGGCTGAAAGACGCTTAAATAGCAATCCACCTTCTGAAATGTCTCGTATTAATGAAGCCTTATATATATCGCTTTGACCATATGAGTCAAATGAATAGATTGTTGAAGCATGCTCATCGAGGAACTTAGCGTGTTTAAGTTGCTCCGGGATTGGATTTTCAATGTTGCTGACATAGTCAGTGAAGGAAAAGTACCCCTCCCTGAGATCCGGGACAATTACTCCTTCTTCTAAAAGTGGGGTCAGGGTCTCAACTGCATCAAATGCCGATCCAGCAGATAATAAATACCGGCTAGGGATAACAACTCGTTTTGCATATAAAGAATATGCTATAAGTCTATATAAAATCGCAATCGTATCCTGATCGCAATAGCTAATCTGAAACTGGTCTGGATCACAATTATTGAAAACGATGTCACCGAACGATAAATCACTAGAAGTTATATAGTCATGATACATACAGAACACCTAAATTGGAGTTTTGGTAGCAAATCCAAAGTTTGGGTTGTTGCAATGCGGGTCTATTCGGATTTAATACATAGTCCCCATCCTGAACTTCAGAGAGAAATATGTGGTTGTCACGTCTATTGAAACCCGGATATGGCAACATCATCGCGATGGACCTATCTTCGAACACTCCAATCTCCCCAATGCAGCATTCAAGTTAATCAGCCTTTTCGTAAACTTTGCCGATTAACTCGTCAATCGCCCCGTCTCTTTCATTTGCTAGTTTTGTTGGTTTATGCCAAAAATGATAAGCAACCGCACCTATGCCCAATATGCCAGCCAGTATGCAAATGAACCAGGCAATACTCTTGATCGCGTTGGACGACAAGAACAGCGCATCATGAAAGTTCGAGGTCAAAAGGGTGAGAAACAATGTTCCCGAAATGGAGAACAGCACAGGATATAAATCCCCAAATGACCAAGCACATGCGGCCTTCATGGCTCGCTCATAGCAACCCTGCATCAATAACCTGAGATTCGCCTCAGTCATACTTATATCAGTATCCGAAACTGCTACAGACGATGATCTTTTCTCCGCAATGGGCGCTATGGCGGCCTTCCTGTTGACAGTGTCTTTATCACCGTCCTCAAGCTGCAAGTTCTTTTCTTTTGAATTGACGTCAGAGGACAGTTGTCCGCAATTAAGAATGAGCAGCAAGATGGCCTTGGAACAATCTTCTATTGAGTCGCCACCCGAGCTGCGTTGCGTCAATAAATGAGCAATCGATTCTCCATCAAGGCGACTTGCCGACCAATCAGGGTCAATCCCTATGTTCAGAAGCAGCTCACGAACATCATGTTGATCGAGCTTCCGTGAAAGGCTTCGGATATTGCAAAAAAGACGGATAGCGTAGTCAAATATGCTATCTTCATGCTGAGGCAACAGCGAGTATAGTTCTTGTTTTGAGTTTTTCATTCCAGTAAGTTTCAAATCTTATTACTGAAGATTTGCAAGAACAAAATCTGCAAGAGAACTCCTAGCTCGATCGACCCGACCAAAGCCATCATCAACACCCACGAAATCGATAATCTCCTCCAAGACCACGGACGCCTTGAATACAAGCTTGTTGCTGCTCGTGATGGGCGCCTTTTCGTAAGTAAGCCTAACTTTGCAGTCAACAATACAGTTCTCCGGACCTTTGTTGCTACATGCTATGTCTAATAGACTATTGGCGACATCGCCGCAGGCAAATAAATCTACATCCCCGTTCTCGCTGATAAGGCCAGGTCCGCCGATAATCGAAACTTCAACTGAAACAGTATCCCCAACCGTCAATCCCAGCGAAACAACCAACTCGTCTTTGAGCGTCCAGCCACAAAACTTATTCCTCAGCATTAGTCTGACTTTAGTTTCACGATCCTTATATCTGTCTGGAAGAAGAAGAAACTTCTCACAGAGTTTTGCTCCCTCCTCCAATTCCTCATCAACCTCGTAAAGGTTGTTTCTTTCCGGCAACTCTATGTAAGTCTGTTCCTCACTCATTGGCATCTCCAATCAACAATCTACATCCGTCCCATCACCCGTATTGGTTAAAGACGGGAATATCCTGTCAAGTAATACGATCCGCACGAAAGATCTCAGCAAAATCCTCTTACCAGTGCGTCTGAAATTCGCTCGCTCGCATGCCCATCACCGTAAGGGTTCGAAGCCTGGCTCATCGCTGCATACTCCTCTTCATCGGAGAGCAGGCGGCTGAACTCGCGGTAGATGACGTCCTCCTCGGTGCCGACGAGCTTCAGCGTGCCGGCTGCCACGCCCTCGGGGCGCTCGGTGGTGTCGCGCATGACGAGCACCGGCTTGCCCAGGCTCGGGGCCTCCTCCTGGATGCCGCCGGAGTCGGTGAGGATGAGGTGGCTCGCCGCCATGAAGTTGTGGAAGTCGAGCACCTCGAGCGGGTCGATGATGTGGAGCCTGTCGAAGCCGTCGAGCTCCTCGTGCGCCGCCTTGCGGACGAGCGGGTTCATGTGGATGGGGTAGATCGCCTTGGTGTCCGGATGCTCCTCCATCACGCGGCGGATGGCGCGGAACATGCGGTGCATGGGCTCGCCCAGGTTCTCGCGGCGGTGCGCCGTGATGAGGATGAGGCGGGAGCCCTCCGCCCAAGCGAGCTCGGGGTGGGAGTAGCCCTCGCGCACGGTCGTGCGCAGGGCGTCGATGCCGGTGTTTCCGGTAACCCAGATCTTGGACTCCGGCTTACCCTCGCCCAGAAGGTTCTTCTTGCTGGCCTCCGTGGGGGCGAAGTAGTACTCGCTCACGATGTCGACCGCCTGGCGGTTGAACTCCTCCGGCCAGGGGCTGTAGATATCGTGCGTGCGCAGGCCCGCCTCCACATGCCCCACGGGGATCTGCAAGTAGAAGCACGCGAGCGCCGCGGCGAAGCTGGTCGTGGTGTCGCCGTGGACCAGGACCACATCGGGCCTCTCGCCCTCGAGGACGGACTTGAGCTTGAGCAGCACGTCGCACGTCACGTCGAACAGCGTCTGGCCCGGCTTCATGATTGCAAGGTCGTGGTCGGGAGCCACACCGAAGACGCGCAGCACCTGGTCGAGCATCTCTCGGTGCTGGCCGGTCACGGTCACGACGGTCTCGAACTCATCCTTGCGCGCCTTCAGCTCGTTGACGAGCGGGCACATCTTGATGGCCTCCGGGCGGGTACCGAAGACGAGCATTACTTTTTTCATAAAAAATCATCCTCAAAAATAATTGTAAGATTGTAGCTAACTAACAAATTTGTGAAAGTTTAATTGCGGGGACTCCGCCAACTATAACGTTATCTGGAACGTCCTTCGTAACCACCGCTCCGGCAGCAACGATTGCATTTGAGCCGATATGGACCCCGCTCATTATCTGAGAACCATATCCAATCCAAACGTTATCTCCAATGATAATATCTTCTTCACTATGCCCTTGGTCAATCATTGGGACGTTTGGATTAGAGTATTCGTGCATATCAGTCCGAATATGCACGCAATACGAAATCATGCAGTTGTCGCCGATAACAATTTTGGCATTGGCGCTAGCAGCAAGCATCCCTCCATTTACATAGGATCTATTTCCCAAATAGATATTTTCTGGGTGGATCAGAGTGGTCTCCGCAGTAATAAAACCATCGCGGCAGTTATTAACTGATGAATATAAATAATCAGCAATGCACTTATTTAACGCCTTGCGAAACAGAAGAATTATTCGACCAAATGATTCAGTAATTATCATAAGACACCACACTATTATTTTCGAATGTAGCTATATACCGTTGAAAGAGTTGACCTGCAGTCTTGAATGCCAACAACTAAAGGAAATAGTACAACCGAGGCAATGCAAGCAATAACGCTACAGGCATAGGGAAGCATAATTGCCGATACCGCCTGTAGAACAAGAAGTAAAACGCACGCAGTGGACCATCTAAAAGAACCAATGCTGTCATAATATTTATTACCCACACTCGTTTTGAGAAAGAGCATCAACATGGCAACTGCTGCAACCGAGATAGCTGAACCTATCATTCCAAAAATAGCCGTGAGTCCTGTTGCCAAAATTACATTTAAAACTAAACCAGCAGAGTAAATAAAAAGATAAAACCGGCTTCGCTTGGCAATTTGAATCCCAATGCCAGATGTTTCACCAATCGAGTAGCAAATTGGGGAAATGATAAGAACGGCGAAAAGTGTCGCAGACTGCTCGTACCGTTCTCCTAGAAACCAAGGGACCATAAAACGAAGGGAAATCAAGACAACTCCAAGCACGAAGAGCGCGGAGACAAGGACCTTATGAAATAAAATAACGGTGTCGTGATGATCATCGTAGTGCTCATACACATATGTGGGCCAGAATGAATTTACTCCGGCCGAGACAAGGCCAACAACTGACGCAACGGTTGCAGACATAGAATAAACGCCCAGATCTGCGTAGCCGGAAAATAACTTAATCGAAAATTGTGGGACGTAGGTATTAAGATTTGCAAGAAGCATCGCTGGCATCATTGGAAGCGAATACCGGAGTATTGCACCATAATCGATCTTTCTAAGGTAATGAAATGAGAATCCCTTAATGTCAGGAAGCATTACTGCTGCAGAGAGAATAACTGCACAGATAAAAATGGCTGACATTATTTTAAGTGTTGAGTCGAGACTTTTATTACCAAAGTTTAAAAGATAAGGACACTTTGTAAGTATGGTAAAGGCGACAGACAGAAGAATGAATAACGGCAAAAACCCTTTAACACGGCAATAACAGATAGCGATACGAACAATAACAAAGGAACTTAAAGCCAAAACCAATGCGAAGCAGATCAGAATTCCACTAGCATCAAAGAAGGAAATTACAAAATCGCTAAATAAAAAAACAATCAACGAGGTTAACAGGGTGGCTACTACTGGAATTACTAGGCAGAAGAACAAAAGTGTGTTCTTCTGCCTAGAACCTTTTAAATCAAAGAAATGCCTCAAATAACCTTGATCAAGGCCCATAAGAACTACCGTTTGAAGTATAAGAGCGCATGAAAGCAATAGATTTAACTTGCCGATAATTTCTTGATCGAACGAACGGGTTGCGATAGGGATCGCTATGAAGCCGATAATGGCAGATAACCAACTTGCAACAGAATAACCAAGCAGAGCCCTCATTTAGAGCCACCTATCAATCTTTTTCGAAACCTTGTTGTTTTGGAAGAACCTGTCTAATAGCCAATTCGAAAAGATGAGAAGCGAAATAGAAATTACAGCAATAACAGCTCCGTTGTAAACAGACCCTCTACCGATAATGACAAACGAAAAAGCGAGTGTCGAAATTAAATAAGGACGAAGATGGTCGCTCTTCTTTCCGACATAGGTATCAATTACATTAAAAATGGCCCCCCAAAGGATGCCAACCAAAAACCCCATGAAGCCAAAATTTGCATAAGCGTCACCAAAAAATGTTGGATGAACTGAGTAGGCTGTATTAGAAGGGTTTCCCATATATGCAGAAGCCATCGTAATTGCAAAATCATCTGGCTTGATACCAAGGGACAGGCTTCCAGGAAGCCAGAATAAAAGAACCCTTAGATAAGTTGCCCCCACTCCAAAGCCAGTAAATTGATTATTGAAATCGATGAAGTAATAGAAAATATTTCTCAGACCAAGTTCTCCTTCTCCGGTTAAAATCGCGCTTAACACTTTTTTGTTAAAATCAGAAAAAGAAAAACTTGATATAAATGTGTCGATTGTTCCTGCATGACGAAATATCAACACTGCATAGACAAGATAAACGACAAAAGCAACGGCACAGATAGCCACAATGATCTGTTTCAAACCTATCTTCTTGAAACGATCGATTAGAAGGAGGCAGAAAGGACACGCTACGGCAAGCATAACAACACGATTTTTAGTAACAAATAAATAAATCAGGCAGCAAGCAATAAGTAAAAATGACTGCAGCTTTCTCTTTGACCTGACTGAGTTAATAACCGCGCCGCCGCTACACGCAAATAGATATGGCGCTAGGAATAACGGGGAAAATCCAAGACTGCTCGTTGCTCTATAGAATTGGCCCCAGCTTGTATTGCCAAGCCCCCCGAGCGACGACTTTGAGAAGGCGAGCAGCCAAACAACAAACGCAAGAACAAAGAAGGTGACGACAAAATCAAGCTTCTTAATTCCTTCTTCGGTATTAACACCGAGCGAAAGAGAATCGCAGTCAGCAATATTCTTTGGTTTAAGGGTCACACTTCTTGTAAGCCAATAAAATCCAGAAAATAAAATAACAAAAAGGGAAGCAGTAGCTATTGACGATTCTTTACATGAATAGTTTCCGGCAAGAGAGACAATAAAATGAGGAAACGAAAAAACAATTGTTAGCATGCCCCAAAAAAAGATAGCTACAGAACGCTTATTGAACTCCCAAACTAGAAGCCCAATGCATGCAATCAGTTGAAGCAAACCAAGCAGAATCAGCATTCAGCCCTCTCCTCAATTGCTTCGTCAATAAGCCTGATCTCGCGTTCGATAGTGTTTCTTTTGGAAAACGGCGAAAAAGATCCGCTCTTTGGAAATAACTTCTTAGAAGCAGTTATGGCGTCTTTCGAGAAAGAATCATTAGAGACTAAAGCAACGTTATCAAACCCCGCCATCACCTCACGACATACCGAAATATCCGAGGTAATAAGAGGTATGCCAAAGGAAGCCATTTCGCACATCATAAGACCCTGGGCATCGGTGCGAGTAGGCATTAACGCAAAACGAGCTTCGTTTAAGTACCGTGTAATTTCTGAATGAGATAGCGTCATATCCAGCCAAAATAGATTTTCGGGCTTACCGAAGTGTTCGAATATCCTTCCTTTTCCTACAACAAGGAAAGAATAATCGGGATTTGATCTTGCGGTTTCTATCACTAAATCAACGGCATATTTTGATGTATCAAGATTTCCACGAACAGTGATAAAGTCGTATGTCTTCTCGCATCGACAATCATATGAATTGTTTTCAAATTCATCGGCGATGCAATTAGGAATTATTCGAGCTCGATTGCCGAGAAAGGAATCATCGACCTTAAGCCATTTCTTAAACTCGTCATACATCCAACCGCTGACGAAAACAAAATGCGACTTGGCCTTGACCTTCGAGAAAAACTGCCTAAGTACTACAAATTTAATATCGTCATACACATCTCTCGTTTTTACTGCAAGGTAATTATCTTTGCAGTAACTGTACGGCTTAGGATAAGAGACACTGAGCTTAAGCACCTCATGACCATGGAAGAAGAAAATGAAGCTCTTAAAGTCATCAGAGTTCTTAAGGCAAAAAGGGACGGCATGTTTAAGATTGGGTTGATGGAATATCAGAACATCAAACTGGCCCTTTTGCTCAGTATATGTTCGAGGGCAAATAACTGGAAGACCCTCGAACATATAGTCATTTTCCGAGCTGAAATTAAGCACAGTAACGTCAACGCCAGATGCCTTATAAGATGCATTTCTTACATGAACAAACTGATGAGAGACATTTTTCCCATTTGGATTCCCAGGATAGTTCTCAGCAGCAACTAACACTCGATACTTTTTATTGTTCTTAATCATCATCCGTCCCCACGCAAATAAATGCTAAAGCTTGTAGACGTTCTCTCCGTCGCCGCAGACGTTGCGCGGGTCGATGAGGACGCGGTCTCCGAAGATGCCGGGGTTGTCCGTGACCTGGGAGTGGCCGACCATCACGATCACCATCTCCAGGCCGTCCAGGAACTCCTCCATGGAGTGGACCTGGCCGGGAACCTCGTCGCGCTCGACCCACGGGTCGTAGACCTTGACGGAGCCGGCGCAGAGGTGCTCGGACATGGACTCGAGCATCTGCAGCGTCGGGGACTCGCGGACGTCGTCGACGTTCTCCTTGTAGGTGAGGCCGTAGATGCCGACCTTCGAGGCGTCCGTGATGCCGCGCTCGACCATGACCTCGTGGGCCCGGTGCATGACGTACTCGGGCATGGAGGCGTTTGTCTGCAGGGCGAGGCGGATGAAGTTGGCCGTCTCGGGGTAGTCGCCGACCAGGAACCACGGGTCGACCGGGATGCAGTGGCCGCCGACGCCCGGGCCGGGGTTGAGGATGTTCACGCGCGGGTGCTTGTTGGCGATGCGGATGACCTCGGCGACATCCATGCCGCCGATGCGGCAGATCTTGGCGAGCTCGTTGGAGAAGGCGATGTTCACCGCGCGGAAGGTGTTCTCGACGACCTTGGTCATCTCGGCGGTGCGGATGTCGGTGACGGAGATCTCGCCCTGGCAGAAGCTGGCGTAGACCTTCGCCACGGCCTCGCCCACCTCGGGGTCGTCGGCGCCGATGGTGCGGTTGTTGTGCAGCAGCTCGTAGACCATGTTGCCCGGGATGATGCGCTCGGGGGCGTGGACGAGCCTGACGTCCTCGCGGCCGGCCTCTGTGAGCAGCGGGCGAACGAAGCGGTCGATGGTGTTGGGCGAGACGGTGGACTCGACTACGAGCACGGCGCCCTCGGGCGCGACCTCGAGGACGGTCTTGCAGGCCGCCACGACGTAGCAGGGGTCGATCTTCTTGTCTAGCTTGTCGTAGGGCGTGGGGACCGAGACGATGTAGGTGTCGCAGACCTGGTAGTCGGTGGAGAACTTGATTCCGGACTTCAGGGCGTCGGCGAACAGCTCGTCTAGGCCCTCCTCCTTGAAGGTGGTCTTGCCGGCGTTGAGCGTGGCGACGAGCTCCTCGTTGTAGTCCGTGCCCACGACCTCCACGCCGTGGGATGCCATCATGAGGGCGGTGGGCAGGCCGATGTAGCCGAGACCGATAACGTTAACCATATTCGAGGTTCCTTTCTTAATTAGTCTGGCCGAGTACAGCCATGACATAGAGGACGATTGTGAGAAAGTAGGGCCGTCAGACGCTTTACGGGCCATACAAGATATTGCTTGCGACCGAACCAAAACGGGACACTTCGACAAGAGATGACGAGTGAATCTCGCCGAGAAGACAAGATGCTTCAACAAGTGAGTTCCGTTTGACGCACCCAGGGACGGGGACTATTCGCACCAGTCCCGGGCGCGCTTGGTGAAAGCACTGGACAAGGCTAATGTCCTCTCGGTCGGTACGGTCTTCGACGCTGAGGGAACCGTCTGAAAGAATGACCGTGCGTCGGTGCAGGTGCCCCTTGTAGTTTCGGAAGCTTGCTGTGATACAGCACTCGGTAGCGCGCTCGACGCGTACCTCACGTACGCCTCGTGCCACTCGGTGCTCGGCCCAGCACTCCATCTGTTCATCGCCGTCGACGGTTGCGGTGTTATGTGCTGCCGTACTGCGGAAGTAGGGTCTCAGCTCGCTCTGGTAGGCGTAAGTGCCCGAGTTCACGATCGTGGGCTCGCCGGCAATCGAGAGCTCGAAACTCAGAAGGTCGCAGTGGGCGTGACCCAGCATGTAAGGCGGGCCAGGCTTCCCCGCGAAGAAAACCAAAGCGGCGGTGTCGTCGTAGAGCTTGTAGAAGCCAGAGTCAGGGAAGGCAGTCTTAGTGCAATCGGGCTCGTAGCCATAGATGTTTCGGCATGCATGAATGAGTGGCTCGCATTCTTTTGCAACACCGTCGGCAGCGTCGTTAAAGAATGGCGTCTTCCCCATACCCCGCTCAATTGAAGCCATGGCGTCAAGCATTTGCTTGGATTTTGTAGCCACTTTTTTTGGTGCGGATTTACCGACCGAACGGTAAGCAAGCTCCACACGCAATAGGCCTTCGAGAATGAGTTTGTGATACATCATAGAGCGTTCATAGTGGACGCCGTCTGGAAGAATTTGCTCGTCAAGCTGTTTTATGTATTCACGCTCAACAGACGACAGCACACCATCTTCACCAAACATTAGGGCACAAATAATGATCGTCTTTAGATTTTCAAAAAAATGATTCGCTAACAGGTGCTTTTCTTGATTTACAAGCAGGTGACGGTATTGGTGATACATGCTCTCAAATACCGTTTCCATAAAAATGGAGTCTTCCGCCAGCGCATCACCAAACAAATCTATACAGATAAGCCAATTGACGAGCCTTAGAGAAATTGTATAAGGATGCCAAGCATCGCCAAGCGGATATTTGCATGTCGCAATCCAAGTGAGAACAACTCTCTTAAATTGATCGAGATCCTCTCGGTCTCCGCCCAATGCATAGCGTGCTGCAAGAGGAATGCAAAATTCGAAGTAATGAAGATTGAAATTCCATAGATGAGAGGCCTCAGGAACATTCCAGCACGAAAGATCTACCTTATGCCTCTCGTTGATGAGAAAGAATTCATTTCGAGCCAGCGCATCGACATCGAACCGGCCAGCGTAAATTTCGTCGCAGTCTAGACTAGGTATAGCTAAGCTTAAATACTGAATACGCGGAGGAACCGTTAAAGGCACTTTGTGAAGCCCTTTTAGTCTAGAGCCAATCATGGATGGCTTCATGCGACGAATGGTTCTTGCGTATAGAAGCGCTTTTTGGATACTGGGCAATTTCATTATCAGCAATCGCCCTCGAATTCAGCCAGCAGCAACTCAGCGAATTCACAAGCCGCCTTTTGTCTCGAATGCTCTGATAGCATTCGAGCGGCAGCATTTCGCTTTTCTTCCTCAGTATATTTTTGTTCAATCAAGGCATCGAACTCTCGAAGCAATCCTTTTGGATCTTCAGGGGCAGCATGTTTACCAAGGCCACTTTCCTCAAGTAAGTCAACGGAATCGCCTTGGGCTGCAAGAAGAACCGGACAACCACATGCAATACATTCATAAAGTTTGGTTGGAATGCTGTCTTTAAGCCTCGAGCTGACCAAAGGGACATAGGCTAACGCCGAGTGCTTTAATACGGTATATACACCAGCCGCGTCAACAGTGCCGCAAAACTCTACGTTTGTAATACCTTCTTCGTGAACTCTGTCTTCAAGCTTTTGCTTGTCTGCACCAGTTCCAAATAGAAGGAATCGAATATTCGGCCGCACTGCAGCAATATCCAGAAGCGTTCCCAAGCCCTGTGCAAGTCCGATATTGCCCACATAAGAACATACGGTGCCTTTATCCAGATTAAATTGATCAACGACGGCTTTATCTTCTGTAGATTCAACAAACGATTCATCAATGCCATTGGGAACTAATTGGACCGATGCACCTGCCTTGCAGATTCGAGATGCTAGTTTAGTGACTTTTCCCGCCGAGACCGTCGTTACCATATCCGCTGCTTTAAAACCACGCTTTGCAATATGGGAAAAGAATCGTCCATAAAGGCTATTTGGTTTAAAAGTGCCCATTTCGATTGCAACATCTGGCCAAATATCCCGAACATCTAAAACTAGTTTTGCGTTCTTCTTTTTTGCAATCGAAATCGCCGAAGTTGTCAAAAGCAACGGAGGAGTCGTGCAAAGCACGACATCAAAATCACCCATGCCAGCAGCAACTTTAATAGACTCCCGTTGGCCTCCAAAGTTATTCTTTAAACGATTAACTAGCGTTTTTTCTTGAAGCGGGAATGTTTCAAAAAACGTAACAAAATCAGGCTTTTCGTAATTTTCTGGAGCACCGAGAAGACTGTCACTTGAAGAAAGAACCTGAACATCAATTCCCGCGTCAAGCATAGCCTGAACAAGGACGCTGACGCGATTGGCACAGGCTGATCGACTGGGTCGATAGCTATCTGTCAAGAAGAGTAAACGCATTACCTTGCACCTTCTCCGGTGCTCACAACGCCAAGCGTCTTAAGCATGATCACAACATCCATCTTGATGTTTCTCGATTTAATGTACTGGAGGTCAAACACGACCTTTTCACTAGGCAGAAGATCGTATCCGCCGGTCACCTGGGCAAGGCCTGAAATTCCAGGACGCACCATGGTACGGAAGTGCCAACCATGAATACGCTTCTCAAATTCCTCGCAGAACGCAGGACGCTCGGGACGCGGACCGATAAGACTCATATCGCCCTTAAAAACATTCCAGAACTGCGGAATCTCATCCAAACGCGTTTTACGCATGAACTTACCAAACGGCGTTACGCGTGGATCCTCGTCCTGGGCCCACTGAGCACCACGCGATTCAGCATCGGTATACATGCTGCGGAACTTATAAATGTTAAAGACCTTGCCGTCCTTGCCAACGCGACGCTGTGCATAAATGACGGGGCCTTCGGACTCGGACTTAATCTTGACGGCAATAGCAGCCATCGGAATCGCAAGAATAATGAGCGCGCACCCGCATGAGACAACATCGAAAGATCGCTTGATAAAGCGGTAGAAGAGTCCACCGTTAACAACGGGTTCTTCTAGTTCAATGATGTCGTCACCGGGCAACAACTTTTCCAGCACGTCGGCCGGTACACCGTTCTCCGACAGCTTAGGCTCATGCTTTCCAACGTTGTTAAGCTTTGCAGCCTCGCGCCTGTCCTCAAGCGTAACAGCAGCAGTTGCTGCATCCCCCATTTGATTATCTCCCACTATTTCCTTCAAACCTACGTCCCCGCCCCGGGGATCCTCCCTGTCCCGTTAAACAGTCGCCCGCAGTTAGGCGATCGCCTTTTTTAGGTTTCGCATGACGCGCTGCTCGGCTGAAAGCACGGCAAGGCCAACGCGCGTAGTTACGCGTCGACCGCACAGGTCGAGCTCCAAATAAGCAGTGCTCTTGCGTCTGTTAATGGTTTTGATAAGGCCTTCGTGGCCCAACAGCGGACCTGCCGTCACTACGACCTGGTCGCCGTCTTTTAGGGCCTCGCTCATGGGCACTACACGGTCTCCCACATGCGTAAAGCTGCCAATAAGCTGGACCTCTTCTTTTGCCAGCGGCGCAAACTGACCGTCCTGGGAAAGCACCCGGGCAAAGTCGTCCATGCGCAGCAGATACTGTTGCACGGTACGGGGATCTGCCGTATCGCAGATCAGATAACCGGGAAAGAGCGGCTTGGTCGTGTTGACCCATTCGCCGTGTACCTTGATCTCGGTTTGATATTGGGGATAAAAAAGCTCCTGCATGGCGCCAGCCGGCACCATGCGCTCGATGCGCTCGCGCATTACGTCTTCGCGACCGTTAATAACCTGGATCACATACCACACGAGCACCACCCCCTTGCTGTCTTACGTGTGGCTCACGGGGTTTGGGCATTGCTTCGCCAGGGCGCTTGTGCGCGAAGGCGCTCCATATTCAAACCCTGAGCCCAGTTAGACAAGCACGTGGCTCTGCCCCACCGTGAACGGTATGTATAAGTGCAGTGGCTAGAGACGCGGACGTGTATCGCAAAAATGACCACGTCTCCAGCTGGCTGCGTGCGATCCAGTCAAGCGGGAACAAAACTAGACCGCACGCAAACAGCTGTAGGACTGCTGCAATTTGTCATGAAAAAAACGAATCGAAAGAACAGCATGCACATAGACAAGAACAAAGTCATTCGATGCGATACGCATGACGACGCTATTGGAGCTCGTGGTTTTTCTGGCACCGCCGTTACGGCCGGATGCCGATCGACCCTGCGCTTTGAGGCTTGCTGGAGCCGTGAACACAGTTGAACCCATGTAACGATAGATATCCTAGCACAAGGCGACTAGAAACCGATTTAGGCCATGCGCGGCAACATATCGTTCATCTGCAGTGCTTAAGGGGGTTATTTTGCAAACTTGTTCACATTGTCGCAGGTTTATGCGGGTTTAGCTGTTGGCACTCACTGCCCGAGCTGCAACGCTGACAACGTGAAATGCAAAATGGAATTATGTTGGGTTAACAAACTATGCACAGAAGTGGGAAGTAAATTGCGCAACTTTTTTGGGTGTGGGCGCTGGTGTGGCGTCACTTTGGTTTGCGCGGTGACTGCATATGAAAAAAGCCTCAGGTTCCCCAGAGGCCTTGCATTCACGATGGTGGAGACGAGGGGGATCGAACCCCTGACCTCTTGACTGCCAGTCAAGCGCTCTCCCAGCTGAGCTACGCCCCCGTGACGAGGAGATACTATAGGGGAAGATTCTTAGTTGTGCAAGAAGTTTTTTGTAATTGCTTCTCGCACTTACGGGTTTTCATACTCGCCGACCGTCCCGATAAAACCCTGATGCAGCAAATACGCTATTGCAGTGCCGGTATGGACTTCGATCTCTGCAGTTGATCGGACTATGTTGCTAATGCCCGTGTCGGCTAACAAGCCCAGGGGGCTGTGATCCAGCTCCCACTCTAGACCGTGTTCACTCACCTCGGTGTTGGGGGCTATGGCAATGATGGAGAACGTCTTGCCCTCGGCACCCTCGATGGTCCACGACTCGCCTGCATGAAGGATGCGGGCGACTACCTTGTCCTCGGCGATCCAGATGGGAGCGTCCTCATAGCCTGCGAGCAACCCCAGTACGGAAAGCGCCATATCCGGACGGCCGCCGGTGGCGCAAGTCGCAACCACTTCGGCACCCGGCCAGCGACGGCAAACCGAATCGAGCGCCAACGCCAGATCGGTATAGTCCTTGTAGGGGTCGTGGCGCTCAACTTCAAACTCCGTGGCGGCATCAACCAGCGCGCGACCCGCATCGCTCACCGTATCAACGTCACCAACATATACGTCGCAACCTAGTCCCGCGCCCAGCAGCGCGTCGAGCCCGCGGTCCACGGCGACAACGTGGTCGCACTCCCCCGCTAGCCTACGCAACAGATCCGCGCTCGCCACCACGGCGAGCCACAGACTACCAATACCTTGCAAGCCATGGCCCTCGCCTAGCCCTCAAACGAAAGCACGCGGGCCAGGTCCAGGTCCTCATAGCTATCGATAAAGATCTCGCAGTTGTCGCGAACCTCGTCGCGCTCCATGCGGCCTTCCGGGTCATAAATACCCACGCGCTTAAAGCCTGCGGTGCCAGAGCTCTTTAGGCCAAAGACGGCGTCCTCAAACACCCAAACGCGCTCAAACTTGCACCCGTGACGCTCCTCTAGGCGGCGCAGCGCCAGCTCGTATACGTCGGGGAACTGCTTGGAGCGCCCCGCCTCGCCCGTGGTAGTAATAAACTCCATGTAGGCATCGAGACCGGCGCCCGCAAGCGCAGACATAACCAGCTCGGCTGGCGTGGACGTAGCAACGCACATGGCAATACCGACCTCCTGCGCCTTCTCCAAAAATGCAAGCAGACCTTCGCGCGGCGGCACCTTGGAGTAGCCGTCGATCAAAATCTCGCCCAGCTCGCGATACAGCTCCTCGCCATTCGCGCCAATGCCCCACGTGTCGTGGTAGGCCTGGCACTCGTCCTCCAACGACAGGCGCTCAAATTGAGCAAAGTCATCCACGGTCACGTCAATCCCGTGGCGGCGCAATAACTCGGGCTGGGCATAGGCCCAAACGGGGGTGCTATTAACCAGTGTTCCGTCGCAATCGAAAATAAAAGCAACATTGGGAGTGGCGGTCTGGGACATAAACGTACCTTTCGATGTCAAATGGTAAACAACCTGCTAAAAACGTTTTACCAAACGTCAGCCTAACAGTTTTGAAACCCTAATTGGTAAAACTGTCAAGAGTTTTACCATCGCAATTCTGCCAGTGGTATAAACATGGCGCTCGCCGATTAAACGCCGCCGCAAATCCACTTTTCTCCATAAAAGTAACGAACAGGTGTTATCGTATTTCGTGCCGAAAGTTCCACCGAGCACGCGAGGTGGAACGAATCATAGAACTATCGCCGTCCCTTCGATTCGTGCAGCCTTGGACCTTTCGCATCTAGTCACCAAGGCAACACGCTGCCGCGTCATGATGGGATCAAACGTGAGCGATACAAAGCTAAAGCCAGCAACCAAAAAGCCCGCTACCCGTAAGGCCGCCCCGCATGCACCGGAGCTTTCCAAGGACGATGTCTATCTGTTTGGCATTGGCATGTGGGAGCGCAGTTGGGAAAAGATGGGCGCGCACCCCGACACGCAGAACCGTACGCGTGGCTGGCGCTTTTGCGTTTGGGCGCCCGACGTAAAGAGCGTCCATGTCATTGGCGAATTTAACGACTGGGATGAGCAAGCCAACCCGCTGGTGCCCGTGCATACGAGCGCTATTTGGGAAGGCTTTATTCCTGGCGCCGAGCAGGGTCAGCTCTATAAGTACCTTATCGAGACCAACGAGGGCGAAAAGCTCTACAAGGCCGATCCGTACGCCTTTAAGGCCGAGTGCCCTCCGGGAACGGCCAGCGTGCTGTGGACCCTCGATGGCTACCAGTGGAACGACGCCGCGTGGCTCAAGCGCCGCGCCAGCCATAACCACATGTCGCAGCCCCTGAACATCTACGAGGTGCATATTGGCTCGTGGAAGCGCCACGGCGATGCGCCGCAGGGCGAGCCCGACGAGTACGGCAACTACCCCGGCCCCATGGATCCCTTCCCCGCGCAGCGCGGCGAGTTCTACACTTACGACGACCTGTCGGTGGAGCTCGTGGACTACGTGCGCGACATGGGATATACGCATATCGAGGTCATGCCGCTTATGGAGCATCCCTTCGATGGCTCCTGGGGCTATCAGACGACCGGTTACTACGCCGCCACGTCACGCTACGGCAACCCGCAGCAGCTCATGCACTTTATCGATGCATGCCACGAGGCGGGTATTGGAGTGATCATGGACTGGGTGCCCGGCGGTTTTTGCGCCGACGCCCACGGCCTTGCCACCTTTAACGGCCACATGCTGTTTGAGCACGAGATTCACCCCAACTGGGGCACGCACAAGTTTGACTTCGCCCGCGGCGAGGTCCGCTCCTTCCTGGTCTCCAACGTGCTGTACTGGCTCGAGAACTTCCACGTTGACGGCATTCGCATGGACGGCGTGTCCAGCATGCTGTACCTCAACTTTGGCATCGACGATCCCGGTCAAAAGAAGTTCAACAAGTACGGTACCGAGGAGGACCTGGACGCCAGCGCGTTTATCCGTCAGGTCAACTGCGCCGTGGAGGCACACTACCCCGACGTGATGATGATGGCCGAGGAGTCCACCGCGTGGCCGCTCGTGACCTACCCGCCGCAGGACGGCGGCCTGGGGTTCCACTACAAGTGGGACATGGGCTGGATGAACGACACCCTGCACTACATGCAGACCGATTTTCCGTGGCGCCCCGGCAACCACGGCCTGCTCACGTTCTCCATCATGTACGCCTTTACCGAGAACTTTATCTGCCCGCTAAGCCACGACGAGGTCGTGCACGGCAAGTGTTCGCTCATCGGCCGCATGCCGGGCGACTGGTGGCGCCAGTTTGCCGGCCTGCGCACGCTGGCCTTCTACCAGATGACGCACCCCGGTGCCAAGCTCAACTTTATGGGCAACGAGATCGGCCAGTTTATTGAGTGGCGCTACTACGAGTCCATCCAGTGGTTCCTGACCGAGGAGTATGAGACCCACCGTCATCATCAGGCGTTTATCAAGGCACTCAACCACCTGTACACCGCCGAGCCCGCCCTGTACGAGCGCGGCTACACCGACGACGGCTTTACCTGGATCGATGCGGACAACTCCAAGCAGTCCATCGTGAGCTTTGTGCGCCAGGGCGAGGACATCGACGACGATCTGGTGATTCTGATCAACTTTGACCCGGCGAGCTACGAGAGCTTCCGCGTGGGCGTGCCGCGCGAGGGTGACTGGGAGGTCATCTTTGACTCCGACCGTCCCGAGTTTGGCGGCAGCGGATACGCCGGTGAGGAGCCCTACACCTGCTCGAGCGAGCCCTATCCCTGGAACGGGCAGATGGACTCCATTGAGATTAAGGTGCCCGGCCTGGCTGGCGTGGTGCTTAAGCGCCGCGGTCCCAGCAGCTATAAGCCGCCCGTGGTCGAGGAGCCCAAGAAGGCGACGCGTAAGCGCACGTCCACGCTGAAGCCCAAGACCGCGGCTGCTAAGAAGGCTCCGGCTAAGGCAAAGGCTACGACGACCAGGGCCAAGGCTAAGGCTGACGCAAAGCCCGCTGCTAAAGCTACCGCGGCCAAGAAGCCGGCTGCCAAAAAGGCCGCTACCAAGGCCAAGTCTGCTTCTGTTAAGCCGTCTGCCAAGGATGCGTAACAAAGCCGTTACAGCTGTAATCACCCGCCCCGCCGGGGCGTAGGATACAAGTCATAACCGTTCCGGGAGAAACATCCCCGGGGGAAAGGAACGTATGAATAAGATCTTCGACAACAAGCAGGAGTTTACCGAGCTCTATCGCGATGCCGTCATGAGCATCAGCGGCAAGAGCGTCGAGGCCGCGAGCGACCTCGACCGCTTTAACGCCCTGGCCAAGCTCGTGGCCGAGAAGGCACGCACCGTCGCCACCAAGAGCGACGCCCGTGTGACCGCAGAGGGCAAGAAGCGCGTGTACTACTTCTCGATCGAGTTTTTGATCGGCCGCCTGCTCGACAACTACCTGCTCAACTTTGGCGTGCGCGACATTGTCGCCGAGGCGCTCGACGACATGGGCTTTGACCTGTCCGTCATCGAGAACCAGGAGCCCGATCCGGCTCTGGGCAACGGTGGTCTGGGCCGTCTGGCCGCATGCTTCCTGGATTCCATGGCAGCCGAGGGCATTGCCGGCTACGGCAACGGCATGCGCTACCGCTACGGCCTGTTTAAGCAGGAGATCGTCAATGGCAGTCAGGTCGAGGCCACCGACGAGTGGCTCACCCACGGCTATCCCTGGGAAGTCCGTCGTCAGGACAAGGCCGTGACAATCAAGTTTGGTGGCCATGTCGAGGGCTTTGAGGAGAACGGTCGCACGTTCTACCGCACGGTGGACACGCAGGACATCCTGGCCGTCCCCTATGACATCCCCGTGGTGGGCTATGCCGGCGAGACCGTCAACAAGCTGCGCGTCTGGGCCGCCGAGCCGGTCGAGGAGCACTTTGACCTGGAGGCCTTCAACCGCGGTGACTACGCCCTGGCCGACGCCGAGCGCGCCGAGGCCGAGCTGGTATGCAGCTATCTTGCCCCTGACGACCGTGTGTTCTATGTCGGGCAGGGCGACAACGGCGAGGGCTGGTTCAGCGCCGTGTTTGACTTCTACCCGATTCTGGTGGACTATTCCGGCACGGTCACGACCGACCCCGACACCGGCGAGACAAAGATGATC
>OMGL01000880.1_pt1 | contig 21065 bp, 18 predicted proteins | sample 1645831 | NCBI WGS metagenome assembly OMGL01 (sample SAMN00849301, study PRJEB25192) | human gut metagenome | reverse complement strand
ATATTGAAATAAAAGTGCTTAGAATTAGCAAAGATAACACAAAAACACCTATTTATAATGCAATAGCATACATTTATTATGATATAGCACCTATTGATCTCGCAAATTACACAGATAAAGGGAATGGTATATACTCTAATGGTAAAAATACAATTATACCTAATCAAGTAAAAAGAACAAATATAGATGGCTATCTAGAAATAAAACCAGAAGAAACTATTCATTCTATTACAGTTTTCATCCATGACACTAATAGTAATATGATTTCTCACTCATATTGGTCAAACCGTCAAAATCAAATAAAAGAAACTATTACATTTTATTACTAATTATATTTAAGATATGAAGTAAATAGTTATTTATAAACTATTTACTTCATATTTAGCTTATTCATATAAGCATATCCATTAATACATTTTCAAAGGAGCCAACTCTATTTTATAATAACCATTATAATATTTACTATTTAATGGAATTGAATATGCCGTATCTCTACGTCCTGCATATTCAATCCAATCACCAGAAAGAACAACAGGATCATAAAAATTAACAATAACATCCCCCAATTCATCATTACCCAATGTAAATGTTTTTTCAAATGTAGTCGTAATTGTCTTTTTCGCACTTGCACCAAATTTCAATCCTACTTTTTCAAAAACTCCTTTTACAGGATTAAGTTCAAAATTTCCTGCAAATTCAGCAGTAGTTTGGCTAAGCGTCCTTTGAGTTTCTGTACCATCAATTTCTTCTATAGAAATTTTTATTACACAACTAAAATTTTCTATATTCCATTCAAACATAGGTAAATCAAGAGGAACAACTAGGCATTCTTTTACACCATCAACTTTAGAATTACCTCCTCCTATATCTTTGTAAGATACTCTAAATAGATCTTCTGGTTTTACGCCAAAAGAAAAAGTTTGTTCTGTCCCTATAGGACTTTTTGTTCCAACATATACTTTAACTAAAAAATCAAATTTACCATCAGTCCAAGGAGTAGCTTTATAAGATTGCCTAGGATTAAATATTTGATCATAATCTAACTGTGCATCTCCTGTTTGATCTGATATCTTTTGGAAAGCTATATTTGGATCCCCTTTCATTTGGAAAGAATATAGTGTTTCTTTATAATCATAAACAAATACACCTTTATCTGAACCTGGAACCATATCATAATATATATAGTCCCTATGCCATCCATCCTTATTTTTATAAATATTATATGCATCAACTGATTTTTGTAATCTATCTTTCATACTTTTATTTACATTTCGAGATCTTAAAATGTTTTTTTGTTTCATATTATTAAAAGATTCTCCAAGAAAAGAATAAGTTATTCCCGATTTAGAAGAAAAAGTAAAATTAGTACTACTAAAATTACTTCTAGACAAATTACTATATTCATTCGCTACGATTCTTTCATTATCCTTTAATACAACAATAGGATACATAGGAATGAGATCTGATTTTATAATTTTTTCTTCCCCATCCTTATCATATATAGGAACATCGTTACTGATACAAGTTCTAACAGCAACAATTGGTATTTCTTTATCAGTATTCCAAAGAGCAGCAGAGAACGAATTCTTAGGTAATTCTGGAACAAAAATTGTTAGAGTAGGAAACTTTTCATTAATAGATAATAATTTATCCATTTCAATATATTTCCCTATATACTGTTCAAATGTAATATTATCTTCCAGCATCTCATCTTTTACTAATTGATAAAGAACATCATAATCATTATCAATCATTTTTAAAGCCTCGTTTTTAATCAAATTTCTAGCCATTAGGCTTTCATTAAAAACTTTTGATAATGCTTTAGCAAAATCTTTTTTCAAAACTAAGTCTTTATTCATTAGAAGAGAATCATGAATAGAAATTTCTATATTATTTGTAGATAATATATCATTTCTTTCCATCACTAAATCATCATTACAAGATGATATAAAAACTAAGCAAATAAATAATAAATACACCTTTTTCATAATACTACTTTTTAAAAGGTAAAACAATAGAAAATTATATTTTTACTCCTATATCATTTACAAATACAAAAGTTTAAATTTAAAAATCCCCAAATACATGATTATAATCATTCATTATATGTAATACTCCTTTTTCTTGATCTCTTACTTTTAGAGGTATTACTAAATATGGCATAGTACTCGTTTGTACCTTTTCATTATAGATCACTTCTCCCGTAGAACTAGTGACGATAACACATACATCACCAAGATCCTCGTGAAAGTTTACTATCAGTTCTCTATTAGCCTCCTCAATCGATGCATCCATTGGCAAACCTATTGGAATGGATTTTTTCTTATGTTCCCATTTACCATGTAGATCTATAGGCTTACCCCAGCATGGCATAGCCCATAATAAAGCTATTGCCGCTAATAACAATTTAAGCTGTCTCATTTCGTTTTTATTTTTTCAACGTAAAGATCAAGCCTATAGAAGAAACAAGCAAATATAACGCTAAATAATAAGCGACAAACGAAATTCATAATCAACTAATATTTAATTGATTATAAATCAACTAACAGGACAAAGGGTAAAGCCAATATTAATAGAAGCTATTGTTTATCAATCTATTGTACACTATTAATAAGATAAGCACATAAATCAAGCTCTTTCGCTATGATTCCCAGCCTTTGGCGTACACGCTGCCGACGCTTGTTTACCGAATCCGGCTGGATGTGTAACAGGATAGATTCACCTATCGAATCCAAACCCAACAAGCTCAAATAACAATAACGCAATTCGGCGGCAGATAAATTAAACGCAGCGAGTCGATCCGCTAAAAAAGGATAAACCTCATTCACTTGCGTAATAATATTTTGCCAGTCTTTTTCTGATAGTGGAGATTTGGTAGCTCCCGGTACTACTTTTTGGGATAGCTTGATTACTTTCTTGGCTATAGCGGATGATAAGAATAGATCCTTACGCCGTTCCGCTATCCGAAGGACGAGGGTTTCCTCTTCTTTTTTTATTTGTTCATATTCTTTCTCCAGTTTCTCTCTTGAATCAAGTTCATTCAGTTTTTCATTTTTTTCAGACAATTGAATAGATAAAGCCTCTAATCTATCTTGTTTGTTACGTAAATTATCCCGTAGTCTGAATAATTCATTACTCTTATTCGACAAATCGATTTCCTGCTTAAGAAGTCTTTTATTTTTTCTATCAATTCGTATTTGAAAGACCCATAATAATATTAAAAGAATAGATACAGATATTACCCAATAGATAAAATACTTTTGTTTATCCGATTTTAATCGCATATTTTCCAATGATATTTTTAAATGCTCATATTCCTTTTCTATTTTTATTATGTTTTCCCTATTTCGTATCGTCAAGATCGAATCTGAGGCACTGTTATATTCATCCAAGTAAAACCAAGCCTTTTCCCAATTACCCTCCGCTTTCTCTAACAAAGAATAACCATAAAGTACCGAAAAACGGGTCATATCATTAAAACTAGGTACACTTGCTTTCTCCAAACAAATACGTGCATTCTTAAAATCGCCTTCTTCTATATATATACCAGCCAATGTCCTGTAACTTGGTGCGTCATCAAAATCTGACATATTGACATTTTTCCACAAATACAATTTAGCTAACTCTTTATTACCTAACATATTATAAATATTTCCTATTCCATTATATATAGTCCCTATATCAGAAGAGTCACCTACTTCAACTATAATAGTATCCGCTTTCAACAAAAAAATTAACGCTATATCCAAAGAATCCGAAAACGCATACATTCTTCCCACATCCCGCAAGGCGAAAGCCGAACTTCGCATATTACCCGCTTTTCGAAAATAAGATTCCGCTTCCTTATATTTGTCCTTTCCTAACAGATAATTACCCTCGAAATCATACAGATCTCCCATATAGCTACAAATATATCCGGCTTGATTATAGTCTTCACTGCGTAAAGCGATATCCAAAGCCTGCAAATAAACTTTCATAGCCTTCTCATTCTCCTTATCTTCCACATACGAACGCCCTAGGTACAAACCTATTTTCGCTTGTTCTTGCTTCGTCCCATGAGCCTCATAATAGGCTTGCGCACGACGCAATTGTTGCACATAGGGCAGATCCGTGTACAGCGTATCCGCTACTCTGCCATACAACATACACCAACGAGCCAATAATTTATCGCTCAAATTATCGGGCACGGCTATGCTATCCAATAGGATAAGGGAACTATCCGGATCAGATTTCAACAAGGATTCCGCACGATCGATTAGGTATGTGGCATCGCTTTCATCTCGACAACCTATAAATGAGAGTGTGGATAATAGCGATATCAAAATAAGTAAATGCCTCATTGGTTCCTATCTTTAGATTCTATGCGCAAGATAGGCATATTTTTCATCAAACCTTAAAGAATAATTGATTATTAGGCTTATTGTATAAAATTCTTATCGCTTGGATATCTCCATCATCTTTTTGGAAAAACACGTACGTGTTTTCACAAATTCTCGTACGTGTTTTTCCGGAAACATTATCAACTTTTTATCAGTCTGATTATAAAGATATTATCAATACGTATATTTTAAATACTTACTGTATTTTTCACTATCAACAAAACACCTTATGGTTATGATTTTTGAAGCCCCAAGAAGGCTTTATTTACGAGCTTATCGACTTCCTTATACAGCCGTTGTATTTCCTTTGTATCCAATCCATTTTGTTCCCACTCCGTCTTATGAGCGTCGAATAAATCGAAAATCCGGTTCTCTACCGCACGAAGCTGTTGGATATAACCAGATTGGTCATCATTCCATAACAGTTGCCAATGCAAATACTTTTGGCCGTTGCCACGATGTATGGAGTAGACATTCTTCTGTAATTGAACGGAATACCAATCTAATAGGGCTGTTTTATAGGATGCGTCGTAAGTAACTAAAGCGCTTTGCTCCTTTCCCATTTTCACCCAAAGAGGAATAGCGACAGAGGTAGGAGGATATCCCAAGGCAGTCCACATCGTTGTCAATTCCGGATTCATACCGGATTTTACGCCTTGGATTACGATAGAAGCCGTACTTTCTAGACGGGGGATGAAATCCTGCTCCACAAACCAGCCTGTACGATTGTTCGGACTTTGTCCCTTGTCCATCAAATCGATATCCAGCAAGCTATTATAAAAAGAGCGGGAAGCCTGTTGAAAGATACGCTGAGGAGTAAATCCTTCGTTCCGCATTTCCTTAAAGATCTTTTTCGCATTCTCATAACGTACATATCCTTTGCCTTCATCCGTACGCCCCTCGAAAGAGAAATTCGTATAAATCAAGTAACCTTCCGGCGCCAGATTCGGATCATTCGCGTCTTTCTTATAATATCGCTCATTATTCGTCTCATAATAAGCCGCACCACCATAAGCATCGATCACTCCGAAATTAGCCTCCACACGCATCGGGCGAGGCAAGGTATCCAAGAAATGCTCGAAATCCTGCACCGTCTTACAGACTCTCAAGGCTTTTCGCATCAAGTTTCCCTCTTGATCCATCTCCTTTATATCATCGTCTTTCAAGTTATAAGAAGCCGTATTCATGATAGAGAAGCCCGTCTCATTGCTTCCGGTCCACACGGCTCCCTCCGGATCATCGCTATTTACCAGCCCCAGAAAACGATAACCACCTTCGTCAAAATAACCGATATGGTTATACGGAGCGCCGGTATCCCGGTGTTTCCACATCAACGGACGCCCGTCAGGAGTAGCCTTTCCAGTGATTATAATGGAGGTACAAGCCTTGTCAACCACCGGAAAACAAAGACATAGAACAAATAAAAGAAGTAGTTTTTTCATATCATTTATTGATTTAATAAGATTTCTTATGAGGAGCGCCAAATTCCTTACAGCTGACCTCGTCTATATCTACCGTCCAAATCTTCACGTTACGGACCGCCGGATCGCTATAACGGAAAGTCTTATCGGAATATTGCTTCATGATAATATCCAAGGCTTCCACCTTCTTGTCGAAATCCTCTTCGTAAGCGACCTTTCCCCAAGCGATCACGCTCTTCGAACGCATACGGTAGCTACAAGCTACCTCCGGATGCTGGAAAACCAAGGCATGGTCAATACTAAACGTAATACAGACTTTCGGATTACGTTCCAATATAGAGATGCTTCGTCCATCCTGCGCCGAGTGTAAATAAATCACGCCATCCTTATAACCGAAATTCATCGGCAATACATAAGGCGTTCCATCTGTATCCGCCATGCCAACGAAGCAAACATCGCTCTGGCGGATAATCGATTCGATCTGTTCCTTGTCCGTGTGTATAAGTGTCTTCATATTCCTTATGTTTAAATCTAACTTGATGCAAAATTAAAAAAATCATCTGTTTCTGCAACCCTTTATAACCCGCACTCGTCTATTAAGAAAAGAACCTAAAAAATTAAAGACGATGAAGACGAGAGTATCACTTTTTATATTCTGCATACAGATGATCGCGGTTTGCGGATTCGCAGCCGACAAACGTATCGATGGAAATGGGAACCCGGAAACCCGGGAGATAAAGATTAGCGATTACGACGAGATCACGTTCGTTGGCTCCGCTGATTTCGAGTATGAACAGTCGGATAAAGCGCCTTATCTATCCGTAACGATCGATGAGAACTTATTTGATTACCTCGTGACCGAAGTAGAAGGCGGTACGTTAAAGATCTATCCGAAATCTATCAAGAAAGGTTTTAATAATAACTCCTACGACTTGAGGCCGACCGTCTACAAGATAAAATCCAACTCCAAGGAACTAAAAGAGTTGAATACGGTAGGTTCCGGCAGTTTCATTATCAGCAAACCGACGAAAGTAAACCGGATGGAGATCAATATGGCCGGTAGTGGAAACGTTGAGTTGAGAGGCCCCGTAAAAGGTTACAAGCTTGAATGTAACATGGCCGGTAGCGGAAATATCATCGCCAAGGATATACAGCTGGACAACCTATCTTGCAGCCTCGCCAGCAGCGGGGAAATCGAGGTAATAGGAACCGTAGATCGTGCCTCATTCAATGTAGCGGGAAGTGGTGAGATTAAAGCCTTTGACTGCCAAGCACGTAAAGCAGAGTGTAATATCGCCAGCAGCGGCGAGATCAGCGTATATGCCACGCAAATCTTGGATGCCAATATCGTAGGTAGTGGTGAGATTCATTACAAAGGAGATCCGGAGATCAGTAAGTCTATCATGGGTTCCGGCTCGATCAACAAAGTCAAATAAACATTTAATACATACGAACGATGAAAACAAAATTAGTAGCGGTAATAGCCCTCATCTTTTGTGCCTTCATGGCAGAGGCTAGTAAAGTAGAAGGTAATGGGAATATTATTACGAAAGAGATATCGGTAGATAACTATAGCGAGATCGAACTGGGTGGAAATATCGAATATTCCGGCAATAATTTTTGGGGAAATAGAAGCAACAAGAAATTCCCGGTATTCAAATATACGCATGGACGAAGCGCTTCCTTGAAAATTACGATCGACGAGAATCTATTCCCACTCCTCTCGATCAAATCCAATAACGGACGGTTAGCTATCCGCATACAAGACGGGACCCGTATCAAACCGACCCAGTATGTAATCGAAGGAAGCTCGAAGACTCTGAAATACTTAAAGACTTCCGGCCCGATGGATTTTGAGGCGCAGAACGCTTTTTCCGAGGATCAACTGGAAATCAAGATTTCCGGCTCCAGCGACGTAAAGTTCCCACATAATGTGAAATTACGATTAGGTGAGTTCTCGGTATCCGGCTCCGGCGATCTGGTTTTTGAAGATTTGGACTGCAAGAATCTTACCAGCAAGGTTTCAGGCTCCGGAGACATCACCTTGAAAGGTAAGGCGGACGAGGCCCACTATTCCGTATCGGGCAGTGGAGATATAAAAGCATACGACTTATCTGTCAATGATTTGAGTTGCTCGGTAAGCGGTAGCGGAGATGCCCGTGTTTATGCCAAAGATAACATGAACCTATCGGTTTCGGGCAGTGGAGACATCCGCTATAAAGGCCCGGCGAACGTGAATAAATCAAAGTCCGGCTCTGGATCCATTCAAGGCGCAAATTGATCGAACACACACATTTTTTTTAATACACACATTATCAAATTTAAAAAAGCTACTAGATGTGATATCCGGTAGCTTTTTCTTGCTATTTTTGTAACCAACTCTTTATTTATAGAGTCTAAATTAAAAAGTAGAATCATAAAAAACGATACTTATGAAAACAAAGGCTATCTTATTAATGGTATTTTTCCTAGGATGGGTCACTACCGGTTGGGCCGCAGATCATGTAAAAGGCGATGGTAAATTGACCTCGAAAAAGATTTCTGTCGCCGATTATAACGAGATTAAGGTGGATGGCGTAATTGATTTCAATTACGAGCAATCCGATGATCCTTCCACCGTGGAGGTTACCGTAGACCAGAATCTTCATCCCTATGTCAATATCGAGGTGAAGGATCGTGTCTTAACCATCGCTTTCAAAGGAGCGAAGGTAGATCATTTCACGAAGTTTATCGTAAAGACGAATTCTAAATGGCTTGCCGCCGCAAAAGTTTCCGGAAATGCCAACTTCATGGTAAACAGTCCGCTTACCGGAGACGAGACCGTTATTAAGGCGAACGCCAATAGCTTGGTGCAACTGAAAGAGACAGTTACGGTCGGTAAACTGGATTTGAATGTATCCGGTAGCGCAAATATGGTTGTCAATCATCTGGAAGCCGACAAGATCGAATGTGATATCGATGGCTCTGGCTCTATAACGATCAAGAAAGGTAATGCGAAAGAAGGAGACTACAGTATCGTCAGCAGTGGTGATATACACGCTTTTGGGTTAGCGGTTCCTCAGCTAAGTTGCAAAGTAACAGGCAATGGCTTAGCGGAAGTACATGCTACCGATAATTTAAAGGCCAACGTAGTCGGTAAAGGAAATATCCGTTATAAAGGCCCGACAGCAGTTCAACAGAGAATAATCGGTAAAGGTACCGTAGAAGAAGTAAAAGAATGAAAACAAGAATTATATACCTATGTCTGCTGGTGATCTTTTCTACGACAGGCTGTATCCCTACACAAACCATAAAAGGAGACGGCAATATCACCACGGAAAACATCCCGGTTTCCGAGTATGACTGTCTTGAGTTAGAGGGAGGAGGCATGGTCGTGAATTACACGCAATCCGACGCTCCTGAAGGTTTGGAAATAAAGACAGACCGGAATATCTTCGAGAAATATGAGTTTAATGTAGAGAACCATAAGCTTAAGATCCGTCCGAAAAAAGAATTCAGGAAACATACGAATTTCCGTCCGACCGAGTTCATGGTTACGGCCAACTCCCGCAATCTAAAGAAACTAGCGGCGGCAGGCAGTACCCATGTAAATATAAATTCCCCTCTACAAGCCGAGGAGTTCGAGGCAGGATTAGCCGGTAGCGGGATTATCCAATTCCACGACACGGCCTCTTTTACAAACCTAAAGATAGAGATCGCCGGTAGCGGAGATTTCGTTGGCCATAAAGTGTATTGTGAGGAATTAAACGGGGATATGGCCGGGTCTAACACGATCGTTCTAGGGGGAACCGTAGGCATAGCTGAATTCTCGATCGCCGGTAGCGGTACAGTACGTGCTTTCGATTGTACCATGGATGAGCTTGAGTGCAAGATTGCCGGTAGTGGAGACATAGAAGCCTTTGTCGTAAACAAAATCAAGGCAGAGATAGCCGGTAGCGGTTCCGTAAAATACAAAGGAGATCCCCAAGATATCCAAAAAAAGGTAATGGGCTCCGGTAAGATCGAGAAGGTGGAGTGATTCTTACAACCACCCCTCCTTTTTATACCATTCGATACTTTCTTCCAAGCCTTTACGTAAAGGATAGGCCGGGATAAAACCTAAATCATCTTGAAGAGGCGTGACATCGCAAATCCAGTTACGCTGCTTCAAGATGATGTATTTATCACTATTTAGCGTCATACTTTTCTTCAACAACTTACCGATCCATTCTGAACAGTGGCAAGCGATACGCACCAATCCCAGCGGTATACGGGCATGCAATACCCGCTTCTTTCCTAAGATATCTTGTATCATACGGGCAAAAGACTCATCCGTGTAGACATCTCCGTCGGCTACAAAATAATGCCGGTTCTCTATCTCCTCTTTCTCAAGGGAAAGGAAGGCCACGGTCGCTAAATCTTTTACATAGATAAACGTGATTCGCTGGGGAATAGCGCCTACGGCGAAATCGAGTCCCGACTTTACGCTTTGTATTTCCAGGGCATAAAGTTTATCTTCAGCGCCAAGGATCATATTTTCAAGGTTTTTCAACTCCTCGGTAATATAACGTTCTGCATTTGCAAGAGTCTGTTTACGGATGTAGTTCTCCGCCTCTAGCTTACTTTGGCCATAAGCCGTGTCCGGCCGCTGCGGATCGTCCAAGTGTATCGGGCGGAAAGTCTTCTCGTCGCCTCGCCCATAGCTGCTTAGGCTGCTCATCAAGAGGAATTTCTTCGGTTTGCAGCCGGCGGCGGCTAAAGCCTCGATAAATCGATGCGTATTCTCGGCGTTCACACGGAAAAAGTTTCGCTTATCCAATGTCTTCGTCAACCCGGCGTTATGGATCACATAATCCCATGCCCCATGCTCACGGGCAAAGTCTGAGAGTTGAGCCGTAAGCGCTTCCTGATCGCCATATTTCAAGTCGATGAAATGAATCCGCTTATCTTGCAGATGCGCTTTACTGCTACCCGCACGGATACCCGCCCACGTCTCATAGCCACGGCGAAGCGCCTCCTCTACCAAGAAACCGCCGATAAAACCACTCGCTCCGGTTATCAATATCTTCATATCCTTCATTTTTCTTTCATATAAAATGTATAATAATACCACAACAACCCGATCCAATTCAAGAACAGGATCGTCAGCATCCAAAGAATCTTTTGTTTCTTACTGATGAAAGGGTTTTGCGATACGGCCTTACATCCGAACAGGATTACGGCAATACCTACGATATAACCGATCTCCGGCAAGCTTATCCAGCAAATGATTTGTGGTATCATAAAAATAGAGTTATTCGTGAAAAAGAATTATTCGTGTTGGTGTTTCTTCAAGACTCGGTGCGGCAAGTCACCATGCCCCACCAACTCGATCGGACAAGCGTATTTCTCGCCCAACCATTCCTCAGAGACATTCGCTCCCGGGTGATAATGCAAAGTCTCGTTTACGCAAGCGATATTTTTCACCATCGTCAAAACCGTACCGATATCATGGGAAACCAAGATGATAGCGCTCTCTTTATTGATATCTTCCAAGAGCTGATAAAAACGAGACTCGAATCGTTTATCCACATACGAATTAGGCTCATCCAAGATCAATACCTGCGGACGGGAGACAATAGAACGCCCCAATAAGACCCGCTGCAACTGGCCGCCGGAAAGCTCACCGATGGCCCTGCCCGCCAACTCCTCCAATCCCATCTGTACGATCACCTCGTCTACACGCTCTCTCTGGGATCTATTGAATGGACGGAACAAAGGTTTCTCCGCGGATAAACCGGAAGAGATCACTTCCCGTACCGAGATCGGAAACTTCTTATCGATCTGGCTCATTTGGGGTAGATAACCGATCTTCAAGGAAGGAACCTCTACATTTTCATCGTAAAAACGAATCGTTCCGGAAATAGGAGGCAATAGACCTAGTATCACCTTTAAAAGCGTCGTTTTCCCGCCGCCATTCGGTCCGATAATTCCCAAGAAATCATTTTTCCACACATCCAGCGTTACGTTACGTAAGGCGATCTTATTACCGTATCCGGCGGTAACCTCTCTCAACTCAATCAGCTTGTCCATCGGCTAACGATTTTGCGATATGAATCATTTCCTTACTCCAATCGTAATCCAGCGGATTGATCGGGATCAGACGGCAACCTGTTTCTTTAGCGATCAACTCGGCGTTCTTCTGGTCAAACTCCCGCTGGATAAACACGACTTTCGCATTATGTTCCCGTGCGGTCTCGACCAGTTCCTTTAATTGTGCGGGAGACGGTTCTTTTCCGTCCATCTCGATGCAAAGCTGGGTCAAGCCATATTCGTTAGCCAAATAGGTCAGGGCCGGATGGTAAATAATAAATGTCTTATTGTCAAGAGAATGTAACAAACCGGAAACGGTCTTTTCCGTCTCTCCGATTTCTTTCGTCAGTTGTTCATAATTCGCTTGGTAATATTCCTTATTCTCCGGGTCCAAAGACACAAAGGCATCCAAAGTGTTCTTGGCGATCACCTTCGCTCCAGAGATAGAGCTCCACGTATGCGGATCGACGCCTCCGGGATGATGATGGTGGTGGTGATCATGTTCCTCTTCTTCCTCGGGGCTTTTAAGTAAATCAATTCCTTCGGACAGGTCAAAAACCTTGAGTCCCGGATTATTATTCCGGATATTATCCATCCAAGCCTGTTCGAACCCGATCGATCCGATCCTTAAATAGCCTTGGCTTTTACCCACCTGCACCATTTGCTGCGGTGTAGGATCATACGTCTCCGGACTTTGCCCTGCCGGAACCACACAATTAATCTTAAATTTATCTCCGGCTATCTTCTCCGCAAAATACCGTTGCGGCTCAATCGTCACGGAAACGATCCTCTCATCTGCCCGCTTATCGCCGCAGGCCATAAGTATCAAGACGAAAAGAGCTGATATCAATACCTTAAATTCTTTCATACCACATATATATTTTCGCAAAGGTAACGAATATCGGGTAATAAGGCAGCAAGGAGACGATTCAAAGTTATCAGGAAGCAGTCTGACAAAATCCCCGTATTACAACCGATAAGTAATAATACGGGGATTTATAGGGAAAAAATAGGCTACTCTATTTTTACTCGGCCAGCCATTTATTCATCTGTGTAAGGATCCGCTCCTTCATATCCTCCGGCATATTGCCGATACGGGCACGATGGCTACCTCGGGGCTGGATATAGATTTGCTCGTTCTTCTTGCCTTTGAAAGCGGGAACCATGGCTGCGCTCCACGGGTCGATCTCGCCATAGATGAAGATCATTTTCGGATCGTTGTCTTTCAAGAAGTTATAGATCTTATGGTACAGAGCCGGACGGAAGTCTACTTTATCGACCAGTTCCCCGGGAAGCATGATACGGTTCAAGTATCCGTGGGCACTATCGATCGTAAGGTATTTCTTGAAAGGTTTTACGTCATAGCCATAATAACCGAGCTCACGGGCGGCTTGTACGAAGAAAGAGATATTCGGCTGGTTCTCGGCGAAGTAATCAGGACCGCTGATATTCATCAGATGGTCGAAGAGCGCTTGATCGTCGGCAGACTTGGAAGGGATCGTACTTACCGAAGTTCCCCACTGCCAAAGAGCGAATGAATATTCCAGTACGCAATAATCCAATACCTCGGGCATCGGGATACGGAATGTCAAGTTCTTATTCTTACAATAGCTCTCCAATAAAGGGAGCATATCGGACTTACGTTTCAAGACTTCCAATTGAAAATCCTGTATCCTCTTGCGTTCCGCTTTCGTACCTACCTTACGTAAGAAAGGTTCGTGGCGGCCATCCTCTACGCCTTTACATAACGGACCGACATAAGGAACGGAGAAATCCACGTCGTCCGGGAAAAAGGCACGGTAAAGCATTGTAGTCTGCCCCCCCTTACTGATACCGGTACTGATCCATTTTCCCGGATAGATCTGCTTGAATGTATTGCGGACGTTATGTAAATCGTACGCAGAGTTCTCGGCGGTCAGATAATCCCAGTTTTTAGGTTCCGGCGTCGACTCCAAGAAATAACGGTACTCCACGAATACTAAGTTCGCATTCAATAGTTTAGATAGTTCTTCTTGATATTTCGGATTGAGCGCATAAGCCGCTCCATATCCTTCGGTCACGATAATGGTAGGACGATCATAACCTACATGGCCTACGATAACCCGTTGCGTAAATGTTCCGGCGGCGGGGTCTTTCGGATCGACCTGCTGAGTAATACGTACTACATATTTCTCCGGATAATAATCGGATTGAAGTTTTTCAATGCCACTAATTCCTTTTAGGGCGGCAAGCTTCTCTTGTAAATCTCCGGGAGCGGCCATTACCGTCATCACCGACAGGAAGAAAAGAAGCAAGAAGTTAAATGTTCTTCTCATGGTAATTTAGTCTTTTAGATATTGTATTGTTCGTAATAATCCCTCATATTTGGCGCGTTTCACCGCCGAATGCGCAAAGATACGATTATAATCCTCACGGCTCAATGCCTTGAGGTCGTCTTTTTTAAGGGAGAGCAAAGAAGGGGTGGGATGAAAGGCTGCTACTGCCGTAGGCATAGCGAAGCGGTTCCAAGGACAAACGGCTTGGCAGGTGTCGCATCCATAGACGCGGTTACCTAAAAGGATGGCTTGCTCTACAGGGATTTCTCCACGATGCTCGATCGTAAGATAAGAGATACATTTACGGGCATTCAAACGTTTCGGCCCTTCCAAGGCTCCGGTAGGACAAGCGTTCAAACAGCGGATGCAGGAACCGCAGTGATTCTTTTTGGGGGAATCATAGGTATCGACTACCAAAGTTGTCACGATCTCCCCAAGGAAAAAGAAAGAGCCTTTGCCCGGGATGATTAGATTCGTATTCTTTCCGATCCATCCCAAACCGGCTTTCCAAGCCCAATAACGTTCTAACAGAGGGGCGGAGTCCGTGAATACACGGGCCTCATTGTTGGAGAGATGATGCTCGGTTATCGCTTTCCATAATTGGCGAAGTTTATCCTTTACGACCCCATGATAATCTTCTCCGTACGCATAATACGAGATATAAGGTTCCGCCGGATTCCGGAGAACTTTCGGATAATAATTCAAGGCTACTGAGATAACTGATTTGGCACCTTCCACCAAGCCATCCGGATTGAGACGAATTTCCCGATGATTCTCCATGTATTTCATTCCAGCATGGTAGCCTTCCGCTATCCATTGGTCAAAATAAGCCTCCTCGCTCCCGGCCTTCGCTACTTCAGCGATACCGCAAGCGGAAAAGCCTAATTCCATAGCTTTATCTTTTATAAACTGGGAGATACCCATTATTCAAAAACTTTAAACTCGTAGCCTTCCTTTAAGAGCCATTCGACAGCCCGGGGCATTGCCTCACGCATATTACGCTCGGCTTTCAAGGAATCGTGGAAGACGATAACGGAACCATTACGGGTATAGTTCTTTACCACGTTGAAGACACCATTCGGAGTCATATGCGGGCTATAATCGCGAGTGACCACATCCCACATCACGATATGATAATGGCGGCGAAGCCATACTACCTGCGGAAAACGCATATGCCCATGAGGAGGCCGAAATAAATTGCTGGGAATATATTCGGCTGCCTTCTCCACATTCGCCAAATAATTCTTCGTCCAGAACTTGATACCTTGGATATGGTTGAACGTATGGTTACCGACACGGTGCCCACGATCTATCACCATCTGGAAGACCTCGGGATGCTTACGTACATTATCCCCTACCATAAAAAAGGTAGCCTTGATCCCATACGTATCCAATATATCTAAAACCCAAGGGGTAACCTCGGGAATCGGGCCGTCGTCGAAGGTGAGATACACACACTTCTTCTCTGCCGGTATTCGCCAAGTTACCCCCGGGAACAGTGCCCTGTAAAACCAAGGCGGTTGTTCTATAAACATACTTTGTTAGTCTTTTGCCACTGATCCGTACGCCATACGGTAATTATCAAATTCCTCTTGATAAGGCTTAGCGAACTCCGGATTGTATTGTTTGCTCACACGCAATACCTCTTGGAGAACCGCCAAGTTATGACCTAAATCACTCTCGACAGATGATAATTGCCCCGGACGCAAACGGAAATACCAGTTTATACTGCGCAACGCATTGTCCGCTATACCTTTATAAACCATCTCCGCCTTCTCCTTCTGGCCCAACTCGTAATACAGCTCACCTAAAGAAAGAGCGCTATAATCCAACGGAACATTCTCGGGAGGCAATACTTCCATCGCCTTATCCAATACGTTCAGTGCCTTCTCATTCTTACCTTCCGCAACCAAAGCGGCAGCCAGCTTGCTGAACAACGCGATACGATAGCTCTTGCACATCCGCATTACATTCTCATCCAAGTACACACCCGGCGTATTGACACCACCCCATTTGAACTTATTCATCACGTTGTCATACATCTTCTCCGTATTAATCGAACGAACAGTTCCCTGTGTCTCCATCGGAACGATCTGATAAGCCATACCGGTCTGCTGGAAGTACGGATCCAATTTCACGAACTGATCCGGGCTTACGGTAATTGCGTAATAGATCGGACGGTTCCAGTCATTCGTCTGCAACATATCCAAGATAATCAACTCTTGCTTACCCAAGACATCCTTGCCTTTCAAGTCAATCTTCATCTCTTTCTGCAAATACGGCAAGTTAGCGGTATCGATCACGCCGGCAGCCATAACCGCGGCGGAATCTACCCCCATCGTCAATGTCTGCGCAGGAATATAATCTAATTCTTGATTGATACCCGGGATCTTCTTAAACTTCGGATCGTTGCTACGAACGAAATCAAGAGCGGTCTTCAGATCGATCGACTTATCCGTCATCGGGAATACATAAGCGGCATCACGAGTACCTTGCACATAATCCTCCGGTTGCCAAGAGATTGGAAGCGGATCGGATTCGTATGCTTGCTTCTTCATTTGGTTGATATACCAGTCGGTTTGCAAATAGCTCGTATTACATACACGTACATCCGTACGGATACCTTCCACCTCCTGTGCGTACCACAACGGGAACGTGTCATTATCACCATTCGTAAATATGACAGCGTTCGGCTCGCAAGATTCCAAATAGTTCGCACCGAAATCACGGCAAACATAACGGTTCGAGCGATCATGGTCGTCCCAGTTTTGCGCACCCATCTGGATAGGAACCAACAAGCAGAGTACCGTAGCGACAGAACCCGCTATCACCGGAGATAACTTGCCATACTTCTGCAATCCTTTCGCCAAGGCCGCCACACCGAAACCGATCCATATACAGAACGCATAGAATGATCCGGCATACGCATAGTCTCGCTCACGAGGTTGATACGGCGTCTGGTTCAAATAAAGCACGATCGCGATACCCGTCATAAAAAACAAGAAGAACGTGATCCAGAATCCCTGAATGCCCTTCTTTCCGGCATAAGCTTGGAATAGAAGCCCCAAGATACCCAACAGAAGCGGTAACATATAATATACGTTATGCCCCTTATTGTTGATAATATCGAACGGCATATCCTCTTGCGGGCCCACTAAAGCCTCATCAATAAACGGAATACCGGTTATCCAGTTACCATTCGAGACCTCACCGTTACCTTGTATATCGTTCTGCCGTCCGGAGAAGTTCCACATGAAATAACGCCAGTACATGAAATTCAGCTGATAAGCGAAGAAATAACGCAAATTCTCGGCAAATGTAGGTTTCATCACCGTCACCATCTCACCGCAACGGTTGAACTTCACCGGTGTACCTTTCACTTGTGCCCACTCCTTATAAGCAGCCACATGACGTCCGTCGCTACTATACATACGGGGGAAAAGCATACTCAACTCATCCACGTATTCGTATTCCGTATCGTAACGAGAGATATAATAATGATCCTTCTCGTTTTTATCTTTCTTAATGACACGGCTCCAAGTCGGCTCACCCTCTTTCGATACAGGTACGCAAGTGCCGCCTTGGTTCTCACGCTTCACCTCAGAGACATAGGTCTGACCGTAGATCAACGGAGTCTTGCCGTATTGCTCGCGAGCCAAATAGGTACGCAAGGTAAAGATATCTTGCGGAGCGTTTTGGTTCATAGGCGTATCGGCTGTCGCACGGATCAATGTCAAGGCATAGGATGAATAACCCACTACGATTACCATCAAGCAGACCAAGATCGTATTCAGCATCTTGATATTTACCTTCTTGCTCATGAACAAATAAGCCGTCAAGGCCGCCGTGAGGATCACGGCGATCACGTAACCACTACCGATAAACGGAATACCCAACAATACGATCGAGAGAATAAAGGATATCTTCATCCGCACCGGATGGATCTCGTCTTGCATCGTCTCCCAGATCGCCCAGATCAAGGAAGCCGCCAATATAATTACGAACGCATATACACCCGAGTTATACGGCATACCGAACGTATTGACAAACAACAGCTCGAAATAACCGCAAACCTCAACCAAGCCTTGTACGACACCATACATCATCAAGCCCACGATAGCGAACGACACCAATAAAGCGATCAGCGTACCCTTCATCGTAGGATTCGGGAATTTCTTATAATAATATACCAGCACGATAGCCGGGATACACAATAAATTCAGCAAATGGACACCGATACTCAGACCCATCAAATAAGCGATCAGCACGATCCAACGATCGGCATGCGGACGATCGGCGGCTTCTTCCCATTTCAGGATCAACCAGAATACCAAGGCGGTAAACAAGGAAGAATAAGCATATACCTCGCCCTCCACGGCGCTAAACCAGAAAGTATCGCTAAACGTATAAGCCAAAGAACCTACCAAACCGCAACCCATGATCGTAATCATCTGTCCCAGAGACATCGTCTTATCGTCTTCCACGATAATCTTACGAGCCAAATGAGTAATACTCCAGAAAAGGAATAAGATCGTCAGGCCGCTAAAGAGGGCGGACATCGTATTGACCATTACCGCCACCTTGGAAGGGTCCGAGGCGAACTGCGTAAATAAATTGGCTGTTAACATGAAGAAAGGAGCTCCGGGCGGATGCCCTACTTCCAATTTGTATGCCGAAGAGATAAACTCACCACAATCCCAGAAACTGGCGGTGGGTTCCATTGTCATCAGATAAACGGTAGAAGCGATCAAAAAAACGACCCACCCCAACACGTTGTTGATTAGTTTGTACTTTCCCATACTTTGTATAAGTGTGATAATTAATTGTTTCTACTTGCATACCCACACGGGCAGTCGGCCGCAAAGGTAATCATTTACGTTTAATACCTAACGTTCCATTCCCCTATAAATTATATAGAATAGATTAGAATTATATTAAACAAACCTTATCACTCAAGTGTTAATAGAATAGTTGAGTATTAAAATTATAGGGAGATGAAAGAAAATTATGAACTAATTGATAATGAAGAACGCCACCAATATGAATTTCATATAGAGCGATACGTTCCCAGAATAGAGTATATAAAAAATAAGGATGGGGTAATTTATCTCACCCACACTGAGGTTCCCATGGAGCTTGGAGGTAAAGGAATTGGTAGCCAATTGGTGGAGAAAGTGCTCTTGGATATCGAGAAGAAAGACTTACGTCTCGTTCCGTTATGTCCGTTCGTAGCTGGATATATCCAGAAGCATCCGGATTGGAAACGCATCGTAATGAGTGGTATACATGTTTAATATTTATAACAAAATTATATGGGCAAGAAGATCGAATATACGAATGGTGAACTCACCATTATCTGGCAACCGGAGTTATGTCAACATGCCGGTATCTGTGTAAAGACTCTTCCCGGTGTCTATAAGCCGAAGGAGAGACCCTGGATACAGATAGAGAACGCGACAACCGCGGAATTAATTGCCCAAATCAATCAATGTCCGTCTGGCGCATTGACATACCGAATGAATAAAGAGGTGAAATGAGGCCCCCCCGTCTGTTTCATCTTGATAGAAAGGAGTATTCCGTATCGGATACTCCTTTTTTCACCATAAGGGGCTCTTTCTATGATTTTTTGCTAGTTTTGTGATCTAGATTCACTATCAATGAAACAAATATGATAAAAAGACATTCTATCTTAACGGCAATCCTGCTTTGTTTCGTCGCTTTCACACAAGTGATGGCACAAGAGATGCAGGAACCCGAACCGCTTCCGATCGATCCTAAGGTTCGATACGGGAAATTGAGTAACGGATTGACCTACTACATCCGTCACAACGATCAGCCCAAAGACCGGGCAGACTTTTACATCGCCCAAAACGTAGGCTCCATCTTAGAGGAAGACAATCAACGAGGTTTGGCTCACTTCTTGGAACATATGGCTTTCGACGGCAGTAGGAACTTCCCGAATAACGGGATGGACGAATATATCGAGAGTGTAGGTATGCGCAGCGGGGAAAACTTCAACGCCTATACCTCCTTTGATGAGACCGTCTACATGATTACCAACGCCCCTGTCAACAAAAGCGGCGTGGTTGATTCTTGCTTATTGATCCTTCACGATTGGTCCGGGTTCCTAGCCTTGACCGACTCGGCTATCCAGAAAGAACGTGGGGTCATCCGTGAGGAATGGCGTACCCGACAGGATGCCCAGACTCGTCTATGGGAGCAGCAACTACCCAAGATGTACCCGGGAAGCCGTTACGCAAACCGGATGCCGATCGGTTCGATCGACGTGATCGAGAACTTCAAGCCGGACGAGTTGCGGGCTTACTACAAAAAATGGTATCGTCCGGACTTGCAAGCGATTATCGTCGTGGGAGACGTAAATGTAGATCAAGTGGAGGCAACGATCAAAAAGATGTTCGCCGATGTCCCTGCCCCGGTCAACCCGGCAAAACGGGAACAAGTATCAGTTCCCGACAATGATCTACCTCTGATCTCGATCGCCAAAGACAAGGAGGCATCCAATACGATCCTTTATATCTTCTATAAACACGATAAATTGCCCAACGACTTGAATCGTACGATTGCCGGATTGGTAAAGGACTATATCCAGCAAATATGCGCGTCGATCATGGACGAGCGTTTCGATGATATCTTACATCAAGCGAATCCTCCGTTTATCTATGCCCAAGCCTACGACGATGATAATTTCATGATCGCGAAAAGCAAGGGAGCATGGACCGTAGCCGCTCTTGCCAAGGAAGGCGAGATCGATTCCACACTGACCACGCTTGTCAAAGAGACCCAACGGGTAAAACAATATGGCTTTACGCCATCCGAGTATGAGCGGGCACGCATCAACGTGTTGAAACAATACGAGTCCGCTTACAACGAGCGGAATA
>OMGL01000871.1_pt1 | contig 21282 bp, 25 predicted proteins | sample 1645831 | NCBI WGS metagenome assembly OMGL01 (sample SAMN00849301, study PRJEB25192) | human gut metagenome | reverse complement strand
AGCTACCTCTGTATCATTTGGATCATTGTCCAGACTTAAAATGTCCTGGACTGTCTCTGACTGTGCTGCCAGATTTTCTGCCATCAGATCTTCATCTGAAAGCTCCAGGCTTCCCATATCCGCAACCTGTCCCCCTGCTTCCAGATCTCTTTTTCCTGCATAATTCAGATACCCGGCAGCAGCGATCATCACAGCCAATGTAGTGATAATGATCTGGTTTCGCCGAAACAGACGCTTCATCTTTATCTCTTTTACCCGCTCGCCAACCTGCTTCATATTTCTGATCTTCATATGCCGCACTCCTTTTTATTCCACCCGCTTTAACACTTTTATTTTATGCGGTTCCAGTCCAAATAATGCTTCCATAGCCTGGGAAATTTCAGCCTGGACCGACGGCAGATCACCTCCCTGGGCACTGATCACGATACCGGAGATCTGCGGATACAGTTCTTTTTCGATCAAAGGTCCGTTTCCTGTATTCTGGCCTGCAGACTGGGAAAAAACGGTATTTTCTTCTAACTGGCTGCTCACTGCATCCCTTTCTCCGCCGGAAGCGTCTTTTTCTTTGGTGGTACTGGTATTTTCAGACCGGTCTGTGCGGAAAACCTTTTCACCGGAAGAACTTAAAACTACCATTACGTCTACTTTTCCCACTCCTTCCACTGACTTTAAAAGCTGACTGATCCGATCTTCCAGCTCCTTTTCATAATCCTGGGCCGGTTTTGCCGATGCTGCCTGTACAGGTTCCTGAACTATGTTTTCCTCTGTCTGCTGTCCGTCACCGGAACTGTTTTTCTCCCAGAGTGAAACATTTTCCCCTTTCGTCTGACCTGTCTTTTTACTGCTGCTTCCCGGAAATGGCATAGACAGGATCATCAGGATCACTCCTAACAGAAGCAGAAACAGCCATTTCTCCCTGGTCATCTTCCCACCAAATTTCGATACAAGCTTCTTCCAGTCCATAATACTGCGCCACCTTTCTTTTTAACTGCTGCTCCTGTTTGGACTCAGTGCCTGGTCTTTCCTGCTTTTCTTTGGTTATAACAGGGGGTATTTCCACTTTTACAGATACTTCTTCCCCTGCTTTTTCTTTTACCATTTTCGTTTCTTCGTCCTGTGGTGATGTCATTTTTTCCTCTTTTAAATGTAAAATGATCTTCCTGATCGTTCCGTATTCCCCGCTTTTTTCATCTTTTTCTATTTCCACCTCTGCCTGGCTACAGATAACGCCTTCCGCCTGCATGGTTTCCCGGATCCGCGCTTCCGCTTCTTTTTTATATTCCGCAAGAAATGCCCCCATTCTTTCCTGGTCTGCCTTTGAAAGTGCTTTTCCCGCCTGTTCCTTTTCCTGAAAAAAAGAAAATTCTTCAAAAAATCTTCCTGCTTTCTCCTGAAAGTCCAGACCGCCTTTTAAGGGGCTGACTGTGATCAGGATCAGCACGATCCCTGCAAAAAAACGGATATATTTTTCATAAGACACATCTGCCAGCAAATGACTGATCACAGACAGGAATACCATAAAAAATATAATATTCCTTGCCCATTCTAATAAAATCTCTCCCATACCTTTCCTCTGCCTGTTTTTATGTTTCAGGCTTACTATTTCAGGCTTACTGTTTGTTACGCAGCCAGATAAGTGACATTGGTGCCTGCGCAGGTTATGGCTATGACCAGGATAAACAGGAAAAGGGAATAAAGGGTGATCCTTAAAAGCAGTCCATGGCCTGCCGCCATCCCCTGGATACAGGAAATGATCCTTTTGTCACAAACAGGCTGCAAAAGAGCCGCTGCACCCTGATACATGACCATTAAAACAGCCAGCTTCACAACCGGTACCAACGTGATCACTGCCAGGATCAGGACCGCCGCTGCTCCCAGACTGTTTTTGATCAGTACACTGCTTCCAAACACCAGTCTTGCCGCTGCACCGGTTGCCTGTCCTAACCCCGGTATCATTTCTGCAAATTTCATGATCGCAGATCTGCCTGCACTGTCCGCATAGGGAAGTACCAGTGACTGAAGGATCTGAAGTCCCAGTGTCAGTCCCAGGATACTTCTTAATCCCCAGGATACGATTTTTTCCATTAACTCCGTCATTTTGCTGAAAAATGGCTCTTCCATCATGTGATCTCCCAGTACCAGCAGGCCATACACACGCACAATGGACAGAAATACCTGACGGCACAGCCACTGCACCGCCCAGGCAGCTACCAGGGCGATCTCATAAAAAGCCGCAGCACTGGTACTTCCCCCTGCAAAGGCCACGCTGATAAAATAGGCCGGCATAAGCAGACGGACAAACTCCAGGATCTGGTCTAATACCTGGGCTGTGATCTGGATACTGGACAGAAAACTTCCTGCCAGACAGGTAAAAATCAGCAGATAAATCATGTAAAAAGCAGTTTCCGGGATCTGGCTGCCTTTAAAAGCGGAAGCTGCATGGGAAAATACCGCCCCGGTCAGCCCTAAAACCGCTACCTGTACTAAAAGGGCCTGTCCCTCCTTTGCCTGGGAAAACAGGGCATCTTCCAGCAGTTTCCCTGCTGTATTTACGATTTCTTTCATGTTTCCCTGAATAATGACCTGCATCAGATCTGTAAGGGAGACCGTTCTTCCCTCTGGCCGCAGCCCATCCAGATATTCCTGGATCCTCTGGATCTCTTCCCCGATCCCCATTTCTTCTTCCAACTGCGCCAGGGGATCCTTTGCAGGTTCTTCCCCAAAAGCCGTCATATGAATGCCTGAAAAAATAAAAAAAAGCAGAAATACTGCCACCAGCCACCTGTTTGCCTGTTTTCTCATTTTTCAGCTCCCCTATGTAAGTATTTGGTCCAGTGTGCCAAATAATGCCAGAAGGACCGGCATACTCACTGCCAGGATCGTCAGTTTCCCAAATATTTCGATCTGCTTTCCCAAAGAGGAATATCCGGCGTCTTTACAGATCCCGGAGGCAAATTCTGCACTGTAGGTAATACCGGTCATCTTTAAAAGTGTTATGAGATACACCGGCCGGATCTTTATGTACTGCTCCAACTGCCTGACTGTATCCAGGATCTCTCCCAGCCGCCCTGTACCATAAAAAAGGAAGAAAAGCTGGGCTGCGATCACCACAAAAATACCATACTCTGCCTTTACTCCCTTCATCCACACAGCCAGAAGGACCGCCGCGATCCCGGCTGCCCCCAAAGTCAGCATATTCATAGCCATTCCTCCCTTACAGCAAAAACAGCTGCTTCATGGTTTCAAACAGATCATATATGTACGGGATCATCCAGAACAGCACCATGACCAGCCCCGCCAGACTGGTAAGAAATGCCTGTTCATCTCTTCCGCTGTGTTTTAGTACCTGGCAGATCACAGAAACCAGGATCCCCACTGCTGCTATCCTGAAAATGAGATTTACATCCATAATTACGTTCTACCCCTAAAGCATTACAATCACTAAAAACAGGCTTCCCATCACCCCTAAGACTGTACTGAGCCGGCATTTTTCCCGGATCTCTCCGCGGAGTCTTGAAACAGAAAGTTCCAGCTGTTCCAAATACAAAAGTAACGTCCTCTCCTGCATCTGGGTATCCAGATAGCCCAGCTGTCCCCCTAAAGAAAGGAGTTTTTCCCTGTCCTCTTTTTCCAGAAACAGTGGTTTTCCATTTTTTTCCATTTCTTCTATTGTCTGTTCCCAGATTTTGGAAAATGTCTCTCCGTTATGACAGCCGATCTTTTCTGCAGTCTGTGTAAAAAGTTCTCCCAAAATACCTTTTTCCCGTTTGCCGATGCGCTCAAAGGCTTCCTCTAAAGGTGCATGACTGTAAACGATCTCCCCTTTCAGGCAATAGATCATCCTTCTCAGGTTCTCTAAAGTGCTCAACCGCTTTTTATATCCCCATGCCAGCCATACGCCCATTCCCGAACCTGCAAAAAGGATCAGCAGCCCGCCTGTCCATTTTAGAAACATAGAAATCCTCCTTTCTGTTAAAATATTCTCCCGGAATACAACCGGTTAAAACCACTGTCATAAACCACTTCCACTTTTCCCCGGCATTCCCGCTTTCTGCTTAAAAACACCAGACGCTCAAAAGTTTTTTCCTCTAAAAGTTCCCGAAAACCGGCTCTTTCTTTTAACTCTTCCAGGGAATTTCCATGAGCCGTTGCTGCCAGGGCGCAGCCGCAGTTTCTTACATATTCTACTGCTTTGATATCTTCTTTTCCGCCGATCTCATCTACTGCCACAACAGCCGGCGCCATGGACCGGATCAGCATCAGCATTCCCTCGCTTTTCGGGCATCCGTCCAGCACATCGGTACGCATCCCCAGATCGTTCTGTGGAACGCCCTGATAACAGGCTCCCAGTTCTGACCGCTCATCTGCCACCCCTACGTTTACACCGGCAAAGCTGCATTTTCCTGCTTTCTGGCTGCTTCCATCAGAAACCTGACGGATCAGATCCCTGAGCAATGTTGTTTTTCCACATCCAGGTGGAGAAACAATCAATGTACTCACAAATTTTCCATTTACATATAAAAATGGAAGAACCTGATCTGCACATCCTTTTATCTCATGGGCCACTCTCACATTTAAAAATGATGCTGCTTTAAGTCCCGTGATCTGCCTGTCTTTTAATATCACTCTCCCTGCAACCCCGATCCGGTGACCGCCCCGGACTGTAAAAAAGCCCTGGCGCAGCTCTTCTTCTGCTGCATACAGGGAGAAACCTCCTATGATCTCTAGGGTATCTTTTAATTCTTTTTCCCTTATTTTTTCCAGTTTTTCCCAGTTATCCAGTTTTCCTGAGGATCCCAGTTCTGTCAGATCTCCAGAACCCGTAATTCCCATTTCCTTTCCTGCTATGCGAAAGAGAATGGGCTGACCGCAGCGCAGGCGGATCTCTTCTAACCGGGCAAAATCCAGGGGAAGTGCTTCTAATATCTGTCTGAGCCTTACAGGAAATAAATTTACGATCTCCTGCTTTAATCCCTTTTCTGTTTTTGCTGCCATTTTTCTGTACCTCTAACTCCAGTATATGAGGACAACATGATTTTATGACATGCTGTCTGGAACAAAGGTAAATAAATCGCTTGCATTGAATCGCGCCAAACTGCCTCATCATTGCACAAAAAGGCAGCTGCCAAAGTGAATTTTACTATTTCACTGTAGCAACTGCCTTTTTATGGTGCTGTCACCTTTAGGTAACATATTCTTTTACTTGTGATAGGGTTCTCCTGCTATGATCTTAAATCCTCTGTAGATCTGCTCCAAAAGTATCACCCGCATCAGCTGGTGCGGAAATGTCATTTTTGAGAAACTGAGAGCATAATCTGCCCGGTCCATCACCTCTTTGGAAAGTCCCAGGGATCCACCGATGACAAATACCAGATGGCCTTTGCCTTCTACTCCCAGTTTTTGTATCTTTCCTGCCAGTTCCTCACTGGAAAGCATTTTTCCTTCTATTGCCAGTGCCAGCACATAAGCACCGTCTTTGATCTGGGCCAGGATCCTCTGCCCCTCTTTTTCCCGGATCTGCCGCTCCACATTTTCACTGGCCCCATCCGGCGTCTTTTCATCTGCCACCTGAATGATCTCCAGCTTGCAATATCTTCCCAAACGCTTACTGTATTCAGCAATGGCATCCTCAAAAAAACGTTCTTTTATTTTTCCTACTGTAACTAATGTAATCTTCACTGACTTTCTTTTCCTTCTGTTTTTCCTTATTTCGCCTGGAAATAATAACCAACGCCCCATTTTGTATGTACAAACTTAGGGTCACTTGGACTTGGTTCGATCTTTTCACGAAGCCGTCTTACATGAACATCCACAGTTCTTACATCTCCGCTGTCCATAGCCTTATTTCCCCATACATAATTAAGGAGGGCTTCACGGCTGTATACTTTATTTGGATTGCGCACTAAAAGTTCCAACAGATCAAATTCTTTTGCTGTAAGATTGATCTCTTTTTCACCGATAAACACTCTTCTTCCTTCTGTGTCCATCTTCAGGTCGCCGGAACCAATGTAAGTATTGGCCTGTTCTTCCTTTTTCTGGCGTTTTGCCTTCATGCTGCGACGGATAATGGCACGGATCCTTGCCTTTACTTCCAGGATATTAAAGGGCTTGCTGATATAATCATCTGCCCCGTATTCCAGTCCCAGGATCTTATCCATATCACTGCCCTTTGCAGTCAGCATGATCACCGGCATATCTGAAAATTCACGGATCGCCTGACACACTTCAAATCCATCGTGCTTGGGAAGCATTACATCTAACAGTACAATATCATATTCTGTCTTTTTTGCCATTTCAATGGCTTCTTCTCCGTCATAGGCGCAGTCTACCTCATAGCCATCCTGTTCCAGACTGAACCGGATCCCTTTTACGATCAGTTTTTCATCATCTACTACTAATACCCGTGCCATTTTTCAGCTCCCCTTTATCTATATCTATCTCTTTATCGTCACTGTCCATGCACCGCAAGCCAGCAACCGCTCTATCAACTATACAGTAATATCATCTTTGATCTTATTAAAAGCGCTTTCCTTAATCCCGGACACTTTCATCACATCTTCGATTCTCTCAAAGCTGCCAATTTCTTCCCTGTAACGTATGATCGCCTCTGCCCGTGACTGGCCGATCCCAGTTAATGTCATCAGTTCTTTCACATCGGCCCTGTTTAAATCCACCTTTCCGGAACTTTTCCGGTCAGAAACACTTGCAGATGAACCAGGATCAAAAACAGCGCCCTGTTCTATCATCTGGGCTGCCTGGGCCAGATCCGGTACCATGATCCTCATACCATCTTCCAGCACAGCCGCCATATTCATGGCATCACCGGCACCTTCTTCCAACATTCCACCTGCCTTATCAATGGCTTCATAGACTCTGCTGCCTTCCTGCATCTGGTAAACGCCTGGATATTTTACGTGACCGCATACATGAACGTAGATTGTAGATCCCAATCTTGTTTCTGCTGTTTCCTGGGGTTCAGCTGTTTCCGGTAATGTTTCTCCTGCTTCTGACTGTTCTGCATCATCTGCATGTTCCAGGTTTTCACTGCTTTCAGCCACGGTTTCAAGCAGGATCTCATCCTGTTCTTCTTTCAGATTTCCTGTGCAACCGCCACAGACAAACACAGCTGCAGCCAGGGCCGCAGCTATCTGCTTTTTCTTCTTCAAAGATAATGTTCTCTTCAACGATATTCCTCCATGGAATACCATCTCAGCCTGCTATTACTATTCTATCGGAAAGGCAATTTAAATACAAGCGGTAATTCTAACATTTTCCCGTCTTTTTTTGACTTTTCGCTTTATCTCTGAAAAATAATGATCCCTGCCACAGCAACAGCTGCTCCTAAAAGTTTATGCCATTCAAAAGGCATTTTTTCTGTGCCAAACCATCCAAACAGCTGGATCACATATGCTGTGATGATCTGTGCCACTACGATGAGAAGGGCAGTCTGTGCCGGTCCTAAAGACTGCATGCTGCGGATCACTGTATAGGTGATCACCGCCCCTATGATACCGCCGGAAAGAAGGTAGATGGGAGAAACCGAAAAGAGTCCCCGCACCGGCGGTCTCCCCGTAAAAAACCATATAACAACACAGGCAATCAAGGCTGTTGCCTGGACCCAGCCGGAAGCCACCCACACGCTGGTCTGTTTTGTCACACCTGTATTAAATACGCCCTGTACGCTCATCAATGCACCGGATAAAAGCGCTGTTACTATCCCTGCCATTTTTTGCCCTCCTGGAATTTTCCCATACTGTATCCAATCTTTTTTCTCTTTCTTAGACTGCGCAGGCTTCCCTCTTTTTATTCTCCCTTCATGGACAATCTCACCTGAATGTTGTATAATCTTTAACGAGATATACAATTCCAGAAGGTGGTTTTTATATGGCTGAAGCTTTTTTTCAGGCAACCGCCTGGACCATGGATACTCCTAAGCCCTATGGAGCTTTTCATCTGGTCCTGACCGTCCTTGGTGTATCCTTAAGCATTTTTCTTGCCCGGAAGTTCTCTTTTCCGGAAAGAAAAGCCGGACCGGATACCATTCTTTTTTTATGCGGCTTATTTTTAGGGCTGACAGAATTATATAAACAGGGATTTATCTATTATATAGAAAATGGCAGAACCTATGACTGGTGGTATTTTCCATTCCAGCTGTGCAGTGTTCCCATGTACCTTGGACTTTTCATTCCCATGGTTCCTGCCCGAATAAGAAATGTCTTTTACCTTTTTATCCAGGATTTCGGTCTTCTTGGCGGGATCATGGCACTGGCTGAACCCAGCGGACTGATGCATCCTTACTGGACCATGACCGTCCACGGCTTTTTATGGCATTTCAACCTTATTTTTATGGGGCTTATCTGTGCATTTTATAACCTGAAAACAGAAACGCCAAAAAGCTATCTGCATACGATCCCGTTGTTTCTTTTCTGTACTGCCATTGCCACAGCTGTAAATGTATTATCCCATCCTTACGGCAATGCGGATATGTTTTACATCAGTCCCTATTATCCAAACGGGCAGATCGTCTTTCACCAGATCTCCCTGGTGATCGGAACATTTGCAGGAAACTGTCTTTACCTTGTCAGTGTTCTTCTTGGCGGTTTTATCATTCATATAAGCTGCCTGGAAATAGGACAACATTATTTTACAAAAATTTCCAAATCTTAATTTTAAAAGGAGAATATGATTATGTCAGAGATCACAAAAGAGTCAAGAGCCGACAGAGCCATTGCCTGTCACAACAAAGGTTACAACTGCGCACAGTCTGTAGCTTTCGCATTTTTAGATAAGGTAGATATTGACCCGGAGACTCTGTTTAAAGTAACTGAGGGCCTTGGCCTTGGAATGGGCGGTATGGAAGGAACCTGTGGCGCTATCTCCGCAGCAGCCGTTTTAGCCGGTTTAAAGATCAGCACTGCAGACCTGGAAAAGCCAAACTCCAAGGGAACTTCCTATAAGGCATCCAAAGCCTGCATCGCAGCTTTCAAGGAGAAAAACTCCACCATCGTATGCCGTGAATTAAAGGGCGTAGACACCGGAAAAGTCCTCCGCGCATGTCCGGACTGCATCCGTGATGCGGTTGCCATTATCGAAGAGAACCTGTTTCCGGAAGAGTAAGCAGTCCAAAACAGCTTAAAACACAACAAAATAAGCACGAAAAAGGGAAGCCTGTTTTAATAGCTTCCCTTTTTTAACAGCTTACGGATATAAGCATAAGCGCTCTCTTCCCCTCCATCCTTTAAAATCGTAAGGAGCTTTTCCAAAAGCGCCCTGGTCTCCGGGTGAATGGTAATGTATTTCTTTGTAAATTCGTAGTATTCCATAGGTGCTGCGCTGGTATAATTTTTCCCTCTGTATACCTCGCAGGCCGCAATCCGGTCGCAAAGCATCTCTGCCACATAGTTCACCGGCATCTTATTTCCCACCAGACCTTCTTCTTTATTTAAAGAAACATCGATCCAGTATTCAAAATGGTGCTTGTTCCGTCCCTTATGGTGAAGCCAGGCTTTGGAAAAACCAATCGCCTCACGCTCTGCCGCATTAGGGCTCCGGTCCCCCTGGTAATAACGGACTCCTGTCCAGAACTCTTCCGGACTGTACTTTGACAGGTCATGTGTCAGTCCCTGCCAGTATAATCCGATCTTAAAGCAGTGCTTACACACTAACAGACGGTGTCTGGTAATGGTACAGAAATGTTTTACAATATTGACCAGCTTTATTTTCGGCATTTTCATTTCATTTTCAGACATTTCTAAATCCTCTCTAACTCAAAAAAACTCTCAATTAAACATTGTTAAATTTTTTTCTTTGCCTATTGTACCAGAACTTTTTCTTCCTCTCAATACTTATTTTCTTAGGCACAAAAGGTTTGACACCGCCCTTAATTTGTGATATTCTAATCACAGTTGCGAAATTACTTGCAACTCAACATTTTTTTATATTTTTTGGAGGTATCGTAATGAAAGGTACAGTTAAGTGGTTCAACAACCAGAAGGGTTACGGATTCATTTCTGACGAGCAGGGCAACGATGTATTCGTACATTACTCAGGACTGAACATGGAAGGTTACAAGAACCTTGAAGAGAATCAGAAGGTTGAGTTTGATGTTGTTGATGGCGAGAAGGGACCACAGGCTACAAACGTAACTGTTATCAAGTAGTTTAGCTTAATCAAGTAACAGGGTACCTATATTTTATAGATTCTGCATGCATTGTTATACTGAATTTTGAATTGGGATTTGTTATATTTATTGAGTGAAACAAAGTAGGAGTCACCGTGTAAAACGATGGCTCCTATTTTTGTATTTTATTGACAAAAACAGGCAAATGGCATAGAATGAACGTATGTAAAAAATAGGACGGAGAGGAATACTATTGGGGGACAGCTTTGTATCGAGAAAAGATAGAATAATTGCATCTGCAATCGAAATTATCAGCGAATCCGGATTATCAGCTCTTACAACTAAAAACCTTGCCCTGAAGGAAAATATGTCAGAGGCACTCATGTACAAATATTTTGGCGGCATTGATGAAGTGCTCGTGGAGGTGGTCGAAACATATTCAAAGTTTGACAAAGGCATTCGTCAGACGGTGCAGGCAAAGGATGCAACCTATGTGGAAAAACTGATCGATTATCTGGAAGCGTATGCAACCTATTATGATAACTATTATGCGATTTCCACATTGATGCTTCAGTATGAAGAACTGTTACATATCGTGGAGACGCGGGAGAGGATTGCATGGTGCATCACAGAACGTTTGGCATTTCTGGGAGACTTGTTTCAAAAAGCAATGGACGCCGGAGAAATCTCAGACGTCATTTCGGCGCCTGTGTTGGCAAACAATGTAACGGGTATGGCGATGAGTCATATATTGGAACGCAGAATTTCTTATCACAAGAAGTCGTTCAAGGAAGAATATATGGATAATATTCAGAAATGGATGCAGTTACTTCAGATAAAAAAATAAGCGTGAGAATAGGATTGGGAGGCAGTTTATGAAAGTATTAGTAGCAGAGGACGATTTGGCAAGTGGAAAATTTATGCAGAAGCTGTTGTCAAAGTATGGTGAAGTCGTACTGGCAAGAGATGGAATCGCAGCCGTGGATGAATTTGTAAATGCGGTCAGCACGAACGAACGGTTCGATCTGATCTGTATGGATATTATGATGCCAAAGATTGATGGATATAAGGCGCTGGCGTCTATCCGGGATGCGGAGCGGAAGCTTGGCACACCAAGAGACAAGCGCTGTAAGGTCATTATGATCAGTGCACTTGATGAAGGGTTTGATGCAAGTTATGCGAGTGATGATTATGAGGAGTACATGTGTAAACCGATTGATATCATGAAGTTTGACAGCCTGATTCGCAAGCTTGAGATCATCTAGGTAAAAGCAAATGGATTTATTTGATTATATGAGAGAGACAAACATGAAGAAGGGCGAATCCCCGCTTGCAAAGCGGCTTCGGCCGACTTCATTGGACGAGGTAGTAGGGCAGGAGCACATTCTTGGAAAGGATAAGCTGTTGTATCGTGTGATACAGGCAGATAAGCTCAGCTCGATTATCTTATATGGTCCACCAGGGACGGGGAAGACAACGCTTGCGATGGTGATTGCCAATACGACGAGCGCGGTATTTAAGGAACTGAATGCGACGACTGCCGGGAAGAAGGATATCGAGGCAGTGGTGAAGGAATCAAAAGATAATCTCGGAATGTATGGCAAGAAGACGATTCTTTTTGTGGACGAGATTCATCGGTTTAACAAAGCGCAGCAGGATTATCTTCTCCCGTTTGTAGAGGATGGAACGGTAATACTGATAGGCGCGACAACGGAGAACCCTTATTTTGAAGTGAATTCTGCGTTAATATCGCGCTCTTCTATTTTTCAGTTAAAACCGTTGTCGAAGGAGAACATCAAGACGTTGATCCGACGTGCAGTGACCGATACCGAAAAGGGTATGGGAAGCTATGACGCGGAGATTACGGAGGAGGCAGTTGATTTTCTGGCAGATATGTCGGAGGGCGATGCGAGACATGCACTGAATGCAGTTGAGCTTGGCATCCTGTCGACCGAGCGGAATCCGGAGACGGGGAAGATTGTGATAGATCTTCCTGTGGCGGAGGAGTGCATTCAGCGGCGCTCCATACGATATGATAAAGACGGAGATAACCACTATGACATTATTTCCGCGTTTATAAAAAGCATGCGCGGTTCCGATCCGGATGCCGCCGTGTATTATCTGGCAAAGATGTTATACGCAGGGGAGAGCGTGACATTTATCGCCAGAAGAATTATGATTTGTGCCAGTGAGGATGTCGGCAACGCAGACCCGCAGGCAATACAGGTGGCAACCGCATGTGCACAGGCAGTGGAACGTGTTGGTATGCCAGAGGCGCAGATCATATTGGCGCAGGCGGCAACCTATGTGGCATGTGCTCCGAAGAGCAATGCGGTAGTCAATGCGATTTTCGATGCGATGCAGGCAGTCAAAGAGGTTGGAAACTGTCAGGTGCCGGTCTATCTCCGGGATGCGCATTATTCCGGGGCGGAAAAGCTTGGCAACGTTGGATACAAGTATGCACATGACTATGAGAATCATTATGTGGAGCAGCAGTATCTGCCGGATCAGTTAGTAGGGAGAACATTCTATAAACCGGGGAATCTCGGATATGAAAAGCATATACAGGATTGGTTTCACCTGATAAAAAAAGAAAAGTAAGAGGTATGGAAATGAAGAAAAAGGGAATCATCATTTTAATTGTAGTACTGCTTGTTCTTGCAGGCGCAGCCGGAGCAATTTATTATGTTCTGCATAATAAAAAGGCATCGAACGAAGAGTTGGTATATGCAACAAAGATATCCGACTTAAATGGAGGATATGACCTGACAGAAAGCCGCTATATGGGAACGGTTGAGTCACAGGAGGTCAAGGGTGTAAACCGTGACAGTGACAAGAAAGTCAAGGAATTGTATGTGAAGGAAGAAGATGAAGTCAAGGCAGGTGACGTACTGTTTGAGTACGATACCGAGTCCATGGAGTTACAGCTTCGTCAGTTGGAGCTGGAGCTTACAAGCATCAACAATAACATTGCGACACTGAATCAACAGATTGCATCGCTTACGACAGAGAAGGCAGCAGCACCAGCGGAGGAGCAGTTAAGCTACAGCGCACAGATCCAGAATCTGCAGGCACAGGTCAATCAGGCCAACTATGATGCAAGTGCAAAGCAGCTGGAGATTGATCGTCAGAAGCTTTCTATGGAGAATACAAAGGTTGTTGCACCGATGGATGGTATCATCAAGACAATCAATGAGAACAATTCGACAAGCAGCTCGGATGATGATAGCAGCAATAGTAATTCGGATAATGGTTCAGATTCGACAAGCAACGCGTATATCACAATTATGGCAAAGGGCGATTACCGGATCAAAGCAACCGCAAGCGAACTGACAGTCCGCAGTATGTCAGAGGGACAGAGCATGATTATACGTTCCAGAGTGGATGATTCAACCTGGACAGGTACTGTAACGAAGATTGATCTCGAACATCCGGACAATGGAAACAACAATGATTATTATATGAGTTCAGGAACAACTGCAACGAAGTATCCATTTTATATCAGCCTGGACAGCACGGATGGTCTGATGCTCGGTCAGCATGTCTATGTGGAAGCAGACTATGGACAGGGTGACGTGAAGGAAGGTCTGTGGCTGGATGAATATTATATCATGCAGGAGGACGATGGTGCCTATGTATGGGCAGAAAATGCAAAGGGATACATTGAGAAGCGTAAAGTAGAACTTGGTGAGTATGATGAGAATATGATGCGGTATCAGATTCTGTCTGGCCTGACGGAGGATGATTATATCGCATATCCAGAGGATCGTGTGAAGGAAGGCATGAAGGTTACACATAACTATGAGGATGTCGTGATTGACGATACAGAGGATGGTGGAAGTATCGACGATGGTTCTTATGATGATGGAAGCAGCGATGACGGTTCTTCAGATGATGGTTATATCGACGGTTACACGGATGATGGTATTTTAGATGATGGCAGCATAAATAATATTGATGATGGTGCCAATACGGATGGCATTGATGGATCCGTGGAAGAAGCTGCACCACAGGATGAATCTGCGCCAGACAGCGATAGCGAGGTGGTGCAATAGTGTTACTGGAATTGAAAAATATCTATAAGAATTATATTCAGGGCACGATGGAAGTGCCTGTACTGAAAGATATCAATCTCTGTGTAGAAGAAGGGGAGTATGTGGCGATTATGGGACCATCAGGTTCTGGTAAGTCCACGCTGATGAATATCATCGGATGTATTGATAAGCCAACTTCAGGAACGTATCTGCTTGATGATGTGGAGATTGAAAAGTGCAAAGATAAAGAACTTTCCGAAGTGCGCAACCAGAAGATTGGATTCGTATTTCAGAATTTTAATTTGCTGCCAAGACAGAGTGCACTTGACAATGTAGCGCTTCCGTTACAGTATGCGAAGGTGCCGATCAAGAAACGAAAACAAAAGGCAAAAGAAATGCTGGAGATGGTTGATCTGGCGGATCGTGTCAGCTTCAAGCCGACACAGCTTTCCGGTGGACAGAAACAGCGTGTGGCGATTGCACGTGCGATGGTGGCAGATCCGAAGATTCTGCTTGCCGATGAGCCGACGGGCGCACTTGATTCCAAATCCGGGTTACAGGTGATGGAACTGTTTGATACACTGCATAAGCAGGGCGTGACAATCATTATGATCACACACTCTGACGAGATTGCGTCTTATGCAGATCGAGTTGTAAAAATCATTGATGGTGAGCTGTATGAGGGAGATGCCCAGCCGGTGACCGGAGGTGATGAGCATGAATAAGGCAAAGAAAATAATTATTATCGTTCTCTCCTGTGTTGTTGTGCTCGGAGGTATTTATGCAGCGCTCCGGATGCTGAAGCAGAAGAATCAGAACAGTAAGACTGCAGGGGTATATGCGGTCAGTGAGATTGGATATGATGCTTCGGATATGTGGGATAACAGTACATTGAGTGGAAATGTGACTGTGAATTCTGAGCAGAAGGTCTATGTAGGAAAGACACAGTCCGTATCGGAGATCAAGGTAACGGAAGGTCAGAGCGTGAAAGCAGGTGATGTGCTGCTTGTGTATGATACTACTGCCAACGACTTACAGTTAGAACTGCAAAGATCGGAACTGGAGTTATCCCGCGTGTCGATTATTGATGCACAGCGTGAACTCGAGAAGTTAAAAGCAACTACACCATTAGAGGATATTCCGACAACAGAGGCACCGGCGACTCCGGTTGCAACAGGTTCAGATGCGCCACAGCCGGATCCGGATACAGATCCGGATGCAGATACGCCTCCGACAAGAGAGGAATTGAAGAATCAGATCGCGCAGAAAGAACAGGAAATCAAAACAATGCAGACACAGTACGAGATTGCACAGGTCAAGCTTCAGATGGAGGAATTGCAGAATTCTACCGGCGAAGTGCTGGCGAATTTTGATGGGGTGGTCAAGAGCGTGACAACCGCAGATGAAGCAGCTTCGAGCGGAGATCCGGTTCTTGTTGTCAGTGCGGCAGATGGATATCTGGTCGAAAGCCAAATTGGTGAGCTTGCAATGTCAACGGTCAAGGTTGGTGATACCGTATCGATGTATTGCTATGATACCGGTATGAATTATGAAGGTACGATCACAGAGATTTCTACGTTCCCGGCGGATGGATATACGAATTACAATGGCAAGGTGGAAACCTATTATCCAATCAAGATTGCGTTAACTGATTCCACGGATGTCAGTCAGAATATGTATATGGAGATTACACTGAATTCCGGTTCGGAGGACACGAGTGGCGGTTTCTATTTGTCGAAGGCATTTATGAAACAGGAAGGAAGCAATTACTATGTCATGAAGGATGTTGATGGAAGATTGAAGAAAACCTACATTAAGGTTGGAAATAAGACATCCGGAGATGCTGTTCTGATACTTGGTGGTCTGACGATGCAGGATTATATTGCATTCCCATATCTCGATGAGGCAGTGGAAGGCGTAAAGACTGTACAGAAGTCGACGGATGATCTGTATAATTGATAAGAAAGGAAATCAGTCTATGTTAGAAAATATAAGATTATCGTTCCAAGGTATTTGGGCACATAAGATGCGTTCCCTTCTTACCATGCTTGGTATTATTATTGGTATTGCGGCAATTATTGCGATTGTATCAACAATCAAGGGAACCAGTGAGCAGATCAAAGAGAATCTGGTCGGCTCTGGAAATAATATTGTAAATGTAAAATTGTATCAGGGTGAATGGACCTATACATCCGGTGATTCTTCTACACCGGAGAATATGCCAATGGTCACAGATGATATAAAAAATGAGATTCTGGCAGTGGATGAGGTAACGGCTGTTGCATCTTACCGGTATGGCGCACTTTATGAAGGTATCAACAGCGGAACAAAGGATCTGGGCAATGCCCCGGTCTATGGTGTAGATAAAGATTATTTCAGTGTGATGGGATATACCGTGCAGACCGGGCGACTGTTTGAGGATCAGGACTGGACGAATTATACCAAGGGCGTAATTCTGGATACCGTTGCAGCGAATACATTGTTTGCAAGTGAGAATCCGATCGGTAAGACCCTGGAGATCAAGGGCGAGCCGTTTATTATTGTCGGTGTTGTTGAACAGATTGATGGGTTTACTCCGAAGGTTACCAATATGAATGACTGGTATACCTACTATGGAAATACATCCTCCGGTCAGGTGTTTATCACAGATGTCAACTGGCCTTTGATCTTCTCGTTTGATGAGCCATATAACTTGGTTGTGAAGCCGGCGGGTACAGATGCCATGACAAATGCAGGAAAGAAAACGGCGGATATCATGAATTCCTATATGCCAGCCACAAGCAGTGAGAATGTTTCGGAAGGCGGAACGGATGAAGATAGCAGCAGCTCTTCATTTAAGTATAAGAGTGAAGATCTTCTGGAGACTGCGAAGGCAATGCAGGAGGTCAGTGCATCGACAAGCCAGCAGCTGATCTGGATTGCAAGTATTTCTCTTTTGGTAGGTGGTATCGGCGTTATGAATATCATGCTGGTATCTGTGACAGAACGTACGAGAGAGATAGGTCTGAAGAAAGCGTTAGGAGCTAGAAAATCAGTGATTTTGATGCAGTTCCTGACAGAGGCAGCTGTGCTTACAAGCATGGGTGGTATCATCGGAGTTGGCGCTGGCGTGGGACTTGCATATCTGATTTCTGATGTTGCATCGGTTCCGGTTGCAATCAGCGGAGCAGCGATTGCAATCTCAGTAATCTTCTCTATGGTGATTGGAATTGTGTTTGGATTTATTCCTTCGGTCAAGGCATCGAACCTGAATCCAATCGATGCACTTCGATATGAATAAGCAAAACGCTGCGGCGATGGAGAGAGCATGGAAGAAAAAAAGACAGAAACGTATGAACAAAGTATACGCAGACGCCCGATTTTACGTGTAATGGCGTGGGTGGGACTGGTTGTGATCTTTGCACTGATCGTATTGGTGATCGTGACCGGCGTGACGGGCAGCAAATATTTTATGCCGAGTCTGGCGCTGGTGATTATAGTACCGATACTCATTTATGTGGTGCTTTGGCTGGGAAAGGTTCTGCAAAATCACAAAAAGAATCGGTCTTGAAAAATAAAGACTGGTTTGCTATACTAGATTGGATGAAAAAATGAAAGGAAAACACAGGATAACACTGTGTAGGTACGGTTATGAGTTTATTAACAGAATGGCGTGAGCATGCATATAGTCTTGATGACAGAACTCCAGAAGGAAAGGAGTTTTGGCTTGATTATTTCCAGAGAGAAAAGGCAATCTATGAGAAGATTCTTGAGAATCCGGTTGAGATCGAGGGCGGTACAGTCAAAGAACTGGCTGAGAAGTACGATATGAGCATTGAGCTGATGATCGGATTTCTGGATGGTATCGAGGACAGTCTGATCGTGCCAAACAAGGTCGATGAGCTGGAAGAAGATTCACAGGTAGCGCTTGGTTATGATCCAGAGAAGCTTTATATGAACATGGTAGACTGCAACGCAGAGTGGTTGTATACACTTCCACAGTGGGATAAGATCCTGACTCCTGAGAGAAGAAAGGAACTGTACAAGATCCAGAAGTCTTCCAAGACAATCGTAAAGCCGCCAAAGGTTGGACGTAACGATCCATGTCCTTGCGGAAGCGGTAAGAAGTACAAACAGTGCTGTGGAAAGAACGCTTAATTGGTAATAAACAGTTTGTCGGTTAACCTGCAGGTAGTCTTAAGACTGCCCGCAGGTCTTTTGAATTTATGCGAATTGGAGATAATATGGAAGCATATACAGGATTTGCCTATGTCTATGATGAGTATATGGACAATATACCATATGACGAATGGGAAGAGTATTTAGTAGAACTATTAAAAGAGAATGGTATAGACAAAGATAATACAGTTATAGACCTTGGCTGTGGCACAGGAACAGTGACAAGAATGTTGGAGAAAGAGGGGTATAACTGCATAGGAATAGATTTATCTGAGGATATGCTTTCTATAGCAAGTGACAAGACATATGACAGCGGACAGCAGATAATATACAGTTGTCAGGATATGAGGGATTTCGAAGTTCCATATGAGACAGATGCATTTATAAGTATTGGTGACTCAATGAATTATATAACAGCTAATGATGATTTGTGTGATGTGTTTAAATGTGTAAAGAAAGGCCTGAAACAGGGAGGAGTATTTATATTTGATTTAAAGACAATACATTTTTTTAAGGATATATTAGCTGATAATACATATGCTGAGAATAGGGAAGATTCAGCGTTTATATGGGACAATTATTATGATGAGGAAAGCTCTAACAATGAGTATGAGCTTGCCGTATTCGTAAGAAATGAAGATGGAACGTTTGATAGATTTGAGGAAGAACACTACCAGCATGGTTTTACTTTGGGAGAAGTAGCTGATGCTGTAAAAAAAGCGGGACTTAAAATCAGGAATGTATATGATGCATTTTCACATAATGTACCTGATGATAATTCCGAAAGGCTGTATTATATAATAGAAAAATAACTGCGTGCCATTATGCACGCATATAAGCAATAAAGTATTATATAACAAAAGTAATAATGAGTTATGTAATACGCAGATAGTGAATCGTGCACTGAAATATGCACAGGAAAGAGGAATGTTATGAAAGACTATATAGTAAGAGCAACAGCCGCTAATGGACAGGTAAGAGCATTTGCGGCTACTACAAGAGGTGTTGTTGAAACAGCAAGAAAAGATCATAATACAAGCCCTATAGCAACTGTGGCACTTGGAAGACTTCTTACGGGTGCAGCTATGATGGGAATAATGATGAAGAATGATTCAGATATACTTACTGTCCAGATTAAGGGAAATGGACCAATTGGTGCGATGACAGTAACAGCAGAGCCTAATGGACATGTAAAGGGCTTTGTTGCCAATCCGGAGGTTATGCTTCCATTAAAGAATGGACATATGGATATAGCCGGTGCAGTTGGTATCGGTGTTTTAAGTGTAATTAAGGATATTGGCTTAAGAGAGCCTTATGTTGGAGATACTATTCTGATAACAAGTGAGATAGCTGATGACCTGACATACTATTTTGCAACAAGTGAGCAGGTTCCATCATCAGTAGGACTTGGTGTTCTTATGAATAAGGACAACACAGTAAGGGAAGCTGGCGGATTTATTATACAGCTTATGCCTAATGCAACAGATGAGTTTATAGATAAGCTTGAAAAGAGAATTAAAGAGATTAAGTCGGTTACTAATATGCTTGATGAGGGCATGACACCGGAGGATATATTAGAGCATATATTAGGAGATATGGATTTACAGATACTTGATACAGTTCCTACAGAATTCTACTGCAACTGCTCTAAGGAAAGAGTAAGTGCGGCTGTAATAAGTGTTGGTAAAGAGGAGCTTCAGAAGATGATAGATGAGGGCGAACCAATAGAGGTAAACTGCCATTTCTGTAACAGCCACTACAAATTCAGCGTTGATGAGTTAAAGGATATGCTTATTAAAGCAAGATAATGAATATAAATCAGCTATTTCTTGAATTTATTATATAATTGCTGTATTATTAATTTAATATGGATTGATTAAGCAGGAACTGTTTAGGAGGAACTTACTAATGGATAACGAGACTGTTTCAAAGAATTTTATTGAACAGATTATTGATAAGGATATTGAGGAGGGACATTGCCAGAAGGTAGTCACAAGATTCCCACCAGAACCTAATGGATATCTTCATATAGGACATGCCAAATCAATATTACTTAATTATGGACTTGCCAAGGAATATAATGGTCAGTTTAATATGAGATTTGATGATACTAACCCAACAAAGGAAAAGGTTGAGTTCGTAGACTCTATTAAGAAGGATGTTGAATGGCTTGGTGCTAAATGGAATGGAGATGTTCTTTTTGCATCTAATTATTTCCCACAGATGTATGAAGCTGCTATCAGACTTATCAAGAAGGGAAAGGCTTATGTAGATGACCTTTCAGCAGAGGAGATAAGACAGTATAGAGGAACACTTACAGAGCCGGGCAAGGAAAGTCCTTACAGAGAGCGTTCTGTAGAGGAAAATCTCAAGCTTTTTGAAGAGATGAAGGAAGGTAAGTATGAAGACGGAGAGAAAGTATTAAGAGCTAAGATTGATATGGCTTCTCCTAATATCAATATGAGAGATCCTATTATATACAGGGTTGCGCATATGACACACCACAGAACAGGTGATGAGTGGTGCATATATCCTATGTATGACTTTGCACATCCTATTGAGGATGCTGTTGAGGGAATAACACACTCTATCTGTACACTTGAGTTTGAAGACCACAGACCATTATATGACTGGGTTATTATTGAGACAGGATATAAGACATCACCAGAGGAAAATCCTAAGCAGATTGAGTTTGCCAAGTTATATCTTACTAATGTAGTAACAGGTAAAAGATATATTAAGAAGCTTGTAGAAGATGGTGTTGTAGACGGCTGGGACGACCCAAGGCTTGTATCTATAGCTGCTTTAAGAAGAAGAGGTTTTACACCAGAATCTATAAAGATGTTCGTGGATCTTGTAGGTGTTACTAAGGCACAGGGTTCAGTTGAATATCCTATGCTTGAATACTGCATAAGAGAGGATTTGAAGATGAAGAAACCTCGTATGATGGCCGTGCTTGATCCTATAAAG
>OMGL01000851.1_pt1 | contig 21676 bp, 18 predicted proteins | sample 1645831 | NCBI WGS metagenome assembly OMGL01 (sample SAMN00849301, study PRJEB25192) | human gut metagenome | reverse complement strand
GAGCGTCGTGAAGGCGGTCGCAGCGAAGGTCGCGGTGGTGAAGGCCGTCGTTTCTCCGGTGAGCGCCGCGAAAACCGTGGTCCACGCCGTGAAGAAGGACGAACCATAAATATTAAACCCGTTGATCAGGTAGGTAAACGAATAGATCAGGAATCCGTGTTTGGTTAGTGCAAACAGTTCTGCGTCATAGCCGACGAAGATTTTCGTCAGTGGTCCGGCAATCACATGTGCCAGCAGGACAAGCAGGATACCCCAGATGGCAATCAGACTGGTACTTTTTTTGAACATATTCTTAAGCTCATCCCGGTTCCCGGCACCGTAGTGGTAGCTGACAATCGGTGCACTGCCGACCGAATATCCAAGGAAAATCGATATGAATATGAAGTTTACATACATGATCGCGCCGTAGGCAGCCACACCATTTTCGCCTGCATATTTCATAAGCTGCAGGTTGTAGAGCGAGTTCACGAGAGAGGAAGAGAGGTTTGTCATAAGCTCCGAAGAACCGTTTGTACATGTCTTCAATAACACCGCTCCGTCAAATTTTGTCTTTCCAAGTTTCAGCAGGCTGGAATTCTTCCGTGCAAAATAGAAGATCGGGAAGAATCCACCGATGCATTCTCCGGTTACCGTCGCAATCGCGGCGCCCGGCAATCCCCATCCCAAGACTGCGATAAACAGATAATCTAACACCATATTTGTCACACCAGCGATGATGATAACGCCAAGTCCCAGCTTCGGTTTCTCTGCGGTAACGAAGAAGCTCTGGAATACGTTTTGCAGCATAAAGGCTGGCATGGAGATAAAACAGATTCTTCCATATAGCACGCAATTATCCAGCAGTGCGCCTTCTGCACCAAGCAAGGATGCAACCGGACGGACTAACAGCATTCCGCAGAGACTGAAGATGACACCGCCGATGAAAGTCACATAGACAAGCAGCGAGAAATATTCGTTTGCTTTCTTATGTTCGCCTTCGCCGAGTGTCTTTGCCACGATCGCGCTACCACCGGTACCGACCATGAAGCCGAGTGCGGACACACCCATCATGAGAGGCATAACCAGATTGACTGCAGCGAATGCTGTCTTGCCGACATAGTTCGATACGAACAGCCCATCGACGATACCGTAGATGGAAGTGAAGATCATCATGATGATGGACGGCAGGACGAAGCGCAGCAGCTTCTTATAAGTAAAATGTTCGGATAATTGTATCTTCATGTTGTAATTCCTCCAATTTTGTTATAGCTTCTGGATTCCTTCGCGCAGGGCTGCGAGATACTGTGCGTGGAAATGCAGAATCGTTTTGTATTCTTTTTCTGTCAGTTTTGGGAATGCTTCGTTCTCAATCTCTACCATCGGGAAGATCGTACGGCGCACGAGCTGCAATCCCTGTTCGGTCAGATAGATGTGCATGCTCCGTCCCTTTCCGGACGCGAGTGTCAGATATTCCTTCTTCTGTAATGACCGGATCGCTGAGTTGACGGTCTGCTTCGGGATGAAGGTTGTGCGGCAGATGTCACTTTGCTTACAGCCATCCCCCAGCTCGCAGATTGCGTACAGGGTGTCGAACTCGCTGTTCGAGAGACCAAGCCGCATCGCTGCGTCGTGGTAGATGATATTATATTCTTTGTAGATGTGGTTGAATGCAACCAGCTTGTCACTCATATATGGTTGTTCTTCTTCGTGTTTTTCTTTCATAGAGGCTCCTCTCACAATTCGACAAAATATGTCTGATTTCGTACTCAAGTAAGTCCGAAAACATACTTAGTATAGTCTGATTTCGGACTTATGTCAAGAGGAAGATGGATGTAAATTATTTGTAATTATGCAAGGAAAACATGGCAAGATACATTGCTATTTTACAGGGATTGAAGTATACTTAGGGGCGAAAATAAATATGCATAAAATATTATAGAACGAAAATTATAGACAAGGGGAACAGGACAGGAGTAAAAAGATGCTGACACAATTTTCAAGAACTGAGCTGCTGCTTGGAAAAGAAGCGATGGAGAAATTACAGAATTCCCGTGTCGCCGTATTCGGAATCGGTGGTGTAGGTGGTTATGTCTGTGAGGCGCTGGCACGAAGCGGCGTTGGAGCCTTTGATCTGATCGATGATGATAAGGTGTGTCTGACGAATCTGAACCGTCAGATTATTGCGACCTATAAGACAATCGGAAAATATAAAACGGACGTTATGAAGGAACGGATCTTGGATATCAATCCGAAAGCGGATGTACATGTGCACAAATGTTTCTTCCTGCCGGAAAATGCCGATGAGTTTCCGTATGAAGACTATGACTACATGGTTGATGCAGTGGATACGGTAACTGCAAAAATCTCTCTCGTGATGAAAGCACAGGAGAAACACATTCCGATCATCAGCAGTATGGGCGCCGGCAATAAATTAGATGGCAGTCAGTTCAAGGTGGCAGATATCTATAAGACGAAGGTCTGTCCGCTTGCGAAGGTCATGCGGCGGGAACTTAAGAAGCGCGGAGTGAAGAAATTAAAGGTTGTGTATTCGGAGGAACAGTCGATTCGTCCGATCGAGGATATGTCGATCAGCTGCCGGACGCGCTGTGTATGTCCGCCGGGTGCGAAACACAAATGCACCGAGCGGAGAGATATTCCGGGCAGTGTCGCATTTGTTCCATCGGTGGCAGGTCTGATCATTGCCGGTGAGGTTGTGAAGGATCTGGTGAAGGACGTACCGCGGACAGCAGAAGAACCGACAACATAAATACGGGCGTAGGCAAAATAAAATATAGTAACTCGTGTAATTGGTATGCATGTGATGGAACAGGAGGCAGAAACAATGACATTAGAGAAGCATGTGATTGATACAGTGAAGGAATGGCAGACGAAGATCGGCACGGATGATGCAGGCGTGCGCCTCTATTATCCGAAGGTGTCGATGTGCGGATATCTGAAGCTTCCAGTGGAGGAGGATTCCGAGAAGATCTGTCAGGAGGCAGAGGCATATTTCGAGAAAAATGTACCAGAACTTGGACACGTGACAGTGACCGAGAAAGCAGACCGGTTCTGCGTGTTTGTCAGTCCGGAGGGCTGTGATTATATTAACCTTGAGATTCCTGTTTCGGAATTTTTAGAGGGATTTCTGAAGGTGCTTAAGACGCAGGATATGCAGCAGGTACGGGCGTATTTTCAGGCATTTGCGAAAGCACATGGCACGACGGTCTGTGAGGAGGACGATGAGGAGGATCTCGGAACGGTGCTCTCTTTTGCGGATAAGGATGTGGAGCCTTATCTGTACTGTGTGACAGACGATCAGTTTGGAATTACCTATCACCGGTTTACGAAGGATGATTTCGATACGATTTAAAAAAGTCTTAAACAAAAGCGGAGTTTAATAAAAAAGATACAATTTGGATACAACCATGATTTAAAATAGAAAAGGAGTTTTCCCATGAACGAACAAACGAAAGCGAGAATCAAGGAGTTACAGAAAGAAAAAGATGTTGTGATCTTAGCGCATTATTATGTGGATGGTGAAGTGCAGGAAATCGCAGATTATGTCGGCGATTCGTACTATCTGGCGAAGGTTGCAACGACAGTGGAACAACAGAATATTTTGTTTTGCGGCGTCTCCTTTATGGGTGAGAGTGCGAAGCTTCTGAATGCGAAGAAGCATGTCTATATGGCAGATGATGGAGCGGATTGCCCGATGGCACATATGGCGGAAGTGGAGAAGATCGAGGAAGTTCGGAAGGAATATCCGGATGTGGCAGTTGTCTGCTATGTAAATTCAACAGCAGAATTAAAGGCACATTCCGATGTCTGCGTGACATCATCCAATGCACTGAAGATCGTCAAGGCATTGCCGAACAAGGACATCTATTTTATTCCGGATTACAATCTGGCACATTTTATAGCGGAGCAGGTACCGGAGAAGCATTTTATCTTCAACGATGGATTCTGCCATGTACATAAGAGTATTCACAGTGAAGATGTGAAGAAGGCAAAGGAACTGCATCCGGACGCACTTGTTCTGGCACATCCGGAGTGTACAAGTGACACGCTGGCACTGGCGGACTTCATCGGAAGTACGTCCCAGATCATTGATTACGCAACCGCATCGGACAGCAAGAAGTTCCTGATCTGCACCGAGATGGGTGTGTTCTATGAGTTGATGCAGAAGAACCCGGACAAGAAATTCTTCTCTGTCGGACACAGACAGTTCTGCCCGAACATGAAGAAGGTCAGTCTGGACAAAGTACTTGAGAAGCTCGAAGATCTGAAGGATGAAGTGATCCTTCCAGAGGAAATGTGTGAGCAGGCGAAGAAACCGCTCGACGAGATGCTTCGTCTGGCACAGTAGCAGGACTGGTGCGTTAGTGGGTGCATCAAACCGATCAGGCGGGATCAGGTAAGTTGGCAGATGTATGAAACCACCGAACGAGGAGTATGAGATGAAACGGATTTTAATTGTGGAAGATGATATGGCGCTGGCGCAGGAATTGCAGTATCTGCTGATTTCGAATCAGTATGATGCGCAGCGCGTCGAAGAATTCACCGATGTAGCTGGACAGATTCTTGCTTCGCAGGCAGATATGGTTTTGCTGGATATTAACCTTCCAGAAGTAGATGGACAGAGTGTGTTGCGGGAACTGCGCAAGACATCGGATATTCCGGTCATTATGGTGACAAGCAAAAACACAGAGATGGACGAAGTGATCTCGATGAGCTTCGGTGCGGATGATTTTATTGCGAAGCCATACAATCCTTCTATTTTGCTTCTGCATATCGAGGCGGTATTCAAGCGGCTTGGAAAGATGGACGCAGACAAGGGGCTTACCTATAAAAATATGACGCTTGACACGGCACGTGGAGTTCTGACGGTCGGGGATAACAGCGTGGAGCTTACGAAAAATGAAGCGGGTATTTTATCCTATCTGCTGAAGCATCAGAATACGATCGTGACGCGCGATGAACTGATCAGTTATCTGTGGGATTCGGAGGCATTTGTCGATGATAACACGCTGACGGTCAATATGAACCGTGTCAGAAAGAAGCTTGCTGATCTCGGCGTGGAGGATATAATCCGGACAAAACGAGGACAGGGGTACATTCTGGCATGACAGTTCGAAGTTATCTAAAAGACAGAATCAGCTTTGTTGCAACGACAGTGTTTATCATGGTCGTATTAAGGCTGTTAGGATTTGCCTGCAAGACGCGGATGGATTTCATCTGGGTGATGGAGGGCATCATTTTTGTGACGGCATTGTGCGTGTGTCTGGCGGACTATCGCAAGCGCAGGCATTTTTATCGGGAATTGCTGGGAATCTTAGAAGGGCTTGACCAGAAATACCTGATTACGGAGATGACGGTACAGCCGGATTTCGAGGAAGGTAAGATCTGGATGGATGTTCTGTATGACACCGGGAAATCCATGCGGGACAAGCTGAACGAAACAGAAGATTCGCTGCGGGATTTTAAGGAATATCTGGAGCTTTGGATTCACGAGATCAAGATTCCAATTGCCGCTTTAAACCTGATGAATTATAACGGCAGTCAGGATTTGAAGAAGCAGAAGGCACAGCTTGCACGGATTAACAGCTTTGTGGAGCAGATTTTATTTTATGCGCGTGCAGATGCGGCAGAAAAGGATTATCTGCTTACCGCGTGTGATCTGGATGTGACGATCAATAAAGTACTGCAGCAGCAGAAGGATCTGCTGATTGGAAATAAAATACGAATCGAGAAAAACGATACAGCCCATTCGGTTGTCACGGATTCCAAATGGCTCACATTTATGCTTGGGCAGATCGTGAACAACAGTATCAAATACCGGGATGCTGCAAAACAGCCGTGTATTTCTTTTGCAGTAGAGGAGATGGCAGATAAGACTGTTCTAAAGATCCGCGATAATGGTATCGGGATTCCGGAACAGGATATCGACCGGGTATTTGACAAGACCTTTACTGGGGAGAATGGACGCAAAGGAAATGCTTCTACTGGAATGGGTTTGTATATATGTAAACAGCTTTGTAATAAGCTCGGACATGCGATTACGATTGCGTCCGTGTACGGGGAATACACCGAGGTGGAGATCGCCTTCGGCAAAGAGACTTTCTTGACGAAAGAGTAGTCTATAACCTTACAAAAATGTAAGGTTGTTGTCATGAACTACGATGGATAGAAAGCATGAGAGAATGTATGATGCAGGCAGGATAGATGCCTGAGATGCTAATTTAGAAGAAAGGCACAGTCTGGTACTGTGGCGAGGATTTGGAACATGGCTTATCATGAATCCATGTATTTTTTAGTATTTTTACCGGTGGTTCTCATCGGATATCAGCTTGCACCAAAGCGGGTGCGCTTTGGTGTGCTGCTCTTTTTTAGTTATTGTTTCTATTTTTTATTCAGCCACAGATTAATTGTATATTTGCTTGGCGCAACTACAATCACCTATCTGACAGGACGGCTGGTTGCGACTGGTGAGAAAAAACGCAGAAAAACGATTCTGATCGTGGGTGTCTGGCTGTTGCTTGGCATGCTGCTTGTGATGAAGTACAGCGGATTTTTTGCGGAGAATCTGAATGCACTTTTCGGGACGATGAACTTTGGATTCCGGTTTCCGGTGCGGCGGTTCCTGCTGCCACTTGGCATCTCGTTTTACACGCTTTCTGCGATTGGTTACATGGCGGATGTGTATTGGAAGAAGATTGAACCGGAGAAAAACATTGCGAAGCTTGCACTCTTCCTGAGTTTCTTCCCGATCATCATGGAAGGTCCGATCTGTATGTACAGCGATACTGCAGAGACGCTTGCGAAGGGCGAGGATATCCGGAGTGAAAACCTTATCCGCGGCTATATGCGGATTGGCTGGGGACTGTTGAAGAAGGTCGTAATCGCAGACCGCCTGTATGTCGTTGTGCAGACGCTGTTTGATGGGTATGCGTCCTACCACGGCGTGATGATCGTCGTTGCGGCAGTGTCCTATACAGTGCAGCTTTATATGGAATTTTCTGGCTGCATGGATATCGTGATCGGAAGTGCGGAATGTTTTGGCGTGACATTGCCGGAGAATTTCGCGCAGCCGTTCGTATCGAAGAATGCATCTGAGTTTTGGCGCAGATGGCATATCTCACTTGGCAGATGGTTCAAGACATATATTTTCTACCCGGTTTCCATGTCGAAGCTTACCAGAAAATGGAACCGGTTTGCGAAGAAACATACAAGCAAATACATAAAGCTGATGGTTGCATCGGCAATCGCATTATTCCCGGTGTGGGTGTGCAACGGACTGTGGCATGGTGCGAACTGGAGCTACCTGTTCTACGGCATGTATTACTTCGTCGTAATTATGATTGAGCTGATGTTGGAACCCGCGGTGAAGAAGCTTTGCGCGGCATGGAAAATCGCAGAAGACGCGGCATGGTGGAATGTCCTTCGGATCTTGAAAACATGGGTAATTATTTTCACCGGAGAACTGTTTTTCCGGGCGGATACACTTGGCATTGGCATGCACATGTTCCGATCGCTGTTCCATGATTTTTCGATACAGAAGCTTTGGGATGGTACGTTGCTTACGCTTGGACTTGGCAGAGTGGAGATAGGAATTATTTTAGTCTCTCTGTTGATTGTCGGCGTAGTAAATCATTTCCGTGAGCAGCAGATTGATGTGCGCGGTGTGATATTACAGAAGCGATTGCCAGTGCGCTGGCTCGTGTATCTTGCGCTCATCTTTGTCGTACTTATATTCGGTGCGTATGGACCGGGATATCAGGAGGTGGATCTGATCTATGCAGGCTTCTGAGAACAAAAAAATAGAAAAGAAAAAATCTGTTAATACGGAAATTGCGAATACGAAAAACGTCAGACATGGAATCTGGCTCCGGGTAATTTCATTTGCAGTCGTTGTCATTTTACTTTTAATAGCATCCGGAAAGCTGTGCGATCCAATCCGGCTAGGCTTGCAGGATTCGGTTTCCGAGCGGGAACGGTATCTGTTACACCTGCTATCGGAACCAGAGGAAATGGTTGATGTGGCAATCCTCGGTGACAGCGAAAGCTATACGTTGGTATCGACGTATCAGTTGTGGAAGGAGGCAGGCATTGCATCGTATATCGGCGGACAGTCCGGTCAATGGATCGGGGAAAGTTATTTTTCACTGAAGAAAATTCTCAAGCGGCAGTCTCCCAAGGTTTTGATCTTAGAGACGAATGAGTTTTTCTCCAGAGGAGATGCGAGTGTGATAAAGGATGCGGCGAAATCCGCGCAGGAGTTTGCACGGCAGATGTTCCCAATCCTCAAATATCACCGTTTCTGGAAGATGGAACCAGCCGATCCGAAATTGCAGACGACGATTTTCAATGGATTTGAATTGCGTGCGGCAGTGGCGCCGTATACGGGAGGTGTCTACATGCATGCAACCGACGATAGAACACCGGTGACTTTTATCACAAGGTATTATCTGGATAAGATCAAGCGTTTGTGTGATGCACATGGAACGAAGCTGTTGTTTGTGACAGCCCCTTCCCCGGTCAATCATACGATGCAGCGGCACAATGAGGTGCAGGCACTTGCAGATGCGCTTGCAGTTCCATACCTCGATCTGAATCTGAATACCGAGGAGCTTGGAATCGACTGGAATCTGGATACCCTCGATGGTGGCGATCATTTAAACTATACCGGTTGTCAGAAAGCTACGGCATATCTGCAGCGGTATATGCAGACGCATTATACGTTGCCGGATCGCCGGGATGATGTACGGTACGAGGCGTGGAACAAGCAGGCGGAAGAATTTGAAAAACTGCTTCCACAACCTTAAAGAAATCTTAAACGATTGCTTGGTTTTATCTTAATATTTAAGTTGCTATACTATGTAACAGAACAAAGAAATGCGGCGGATGAACCTGCACGCATGGAGGACATTATGAAAAATGTATTAGAATATCTGGAACAAAGTGCAAAGATGTATCCGGACAAGATAGCAGTGAAGGATGCGGCATGTTCCTATACATATGAACAATTACAGAACAAAGCGAAATGCATTGGTGCCTGTCTGGCAAAGCAGACAACACCGCGCCATCCGGTCTGTGTATTTGCCGATAAGAGTGCGGATACACTGGCAGTCTTTTTTGGAATCGTCTATGCGGGCTGCTTCTACACACTGGTTGATCCTTCGTTTCCGGAGGCACGCATCCAGTCGATGCTCTCGGTGTTACAGCCGGATGTGATCGTGGATGGAAGTGATGCGTCGGAGAAGCTTACCGCGTGTGGCTACACAGAACATGTGGTTCGGATGGAAACGCTGACACAGGGGATGGATAGTGAATATACAGGTTCCGATGAAAATCAGTTACAACAGATCCGGGAATCTATGATTGACACCGATCCACTCTACTGTAATTTTACTTCCGGCTCGACCGGAACCCCGAAGGGGGTGCTTGTGGCACATCGGTCGGTGCTTGAATTTATCGATCGGTTTACAGAGATCTTTGATATCACGGAAGCCGATGTGATCGGCAATCAGGCGCCGTTTGATTTCGATGTATCAGTGAAGGATATTTACAGTGCGATGAAGATGGGCGCAACCTTAGTTGTGATTCCGAAAGCGTATTTCATGTTCCCAAACTCCGTTGTGGACATGCTCGATGAGAACCATGTTACGACGCTGATATGGGCGGTGTCGGCACTCTGCCTGTTGAACCGGCTGCATGGACTGAAACACAAGGTTCCGGCAGATATCAACAAGATTTTGTTCAGCGGCGAGGCAATGCCGATCCGGCAGCTTCATGCATGGCAGAGCTACTACCCGGATGCGATGTTTGTGAATCTCTACGGACCGACGGAGATCACCTGCAACTGTACCTATCACATTTTAGACCGGGCATACAGCGAGGACGAAAAACTTCCGATTGGAATTCCATTTCCAAATGAACGTGTATTCCTGCTCGATGAGGAAAATCGTCTGATTGAACCGGGAAGCATTGGCAAGACCGGAGAGCTTTGCGTGGCAGGTACGACGCTTGCGCTTGGATATTACAGAAATGCAGCGGCAACGGCGAAGGCATTTGTGGCAAATCCGTTACAGACCGATTACCCGGAGACAATCTATCGGACGGGAGATCTGGCAAGCTACGGAGAAGATGGACTGCTTTATTTCGCGGGACGGAAAGATTTTCAGATCAAGCATATGGGACACCGCATCGAGTTAGAAGAGATTGAACATGCACTGGCGGCGATCCCGGAGATCGAAGGTGCCGCATGCTTTTATGACCGCGAGAAGAACAAAGTTGTTGCCTGTTATATCGGAATTGACGATAAGAAATATCTGATTACCGCGATGAAGAAAAAGGTGCCGGATTACATGGTGCCAAATGTATTTTGTAAGGTGGACATGCTGCCACTCAACAAAAATGGCAAGACGGACAAGAAGCTTTTGGAGGCACAGTACAGGAAAGGAGCGTTTGCATGAATACAGAGGAGTTAAGAGCGGTTGCGGCGACGTATGGAACGCCGACCTACATCTTCGATGTGCGGGAAGTGGAAGCGCGAATCCGGTTGCTTCGCAGTCTGCTGCCGGAAGACACCGGACTTTGCTTTGCCGTAAAAGCAAATCCATTTCTGATCCCATATGTGGCAGATCTGGTTGATCGGCTGGAGGTCTGCTCGCCGGGCGAATATGAGATCTGCATACAGGAACAGATTGCACCGGAGAAGATCGTGGTATCCGGGGTAAACAAGACTTACGAATCCATGAAACGCATCCTGTCTTACAGCAAGGGTGCTGGGATCTATACGATCGAATCGGAAGAGCATGCGAAGATCCTGCGGACACTTGCAGAGAAAAATCAGATGCCGCTTTCGGTACTGATCCGGCTTTCGAGTGGCAATCAATTCGGCGTTGATGCGGAGACGTTCTTCCGGCTGGCAAAGGAGATACAGGAAAGCCCGTATCTGACACTGGCGGGCGTCCATTATTATGCAGGGACACAGAAGCGGCAGAGCAAGCTGGAGAAGGAACTTGATACCTTAACCGCATTTGCAAAGACGTTTGAAGAAGAGACCGGAACCGTGCTGAATGAGCTTGAATATGGAGCAGGCATGAAGGTGTCTTATTTCATAAATGACAGCGAGAAGGATCAGCGGGAAAGCGAGCCGGAACCGCAGATACAGGCACTTGCCGAAAAGCTTCGGACATGTGATGCCTACGGAAAAAAGACGATCGAGCTTGGACGGTTCCTCGTCTCCATGAGCGGCTATTACCTGACGCGTGTGATGGATGTCAAGCGGACGGCACAGCCGGGATTCCTGATCTTAGATGGCGGAATCCACCAGATCAACTACTATGGCTGGATGATGGGTATGAAACAGCCGAAGATTGAAGTCTTGGCAGAAAAAAGCGGCGAGGAAGAGCTGTTTCACCTGTGTGGATCGCTCTGTACAGTCAATGATGTGCTGGCGCGGGATGTTGCCATGCATGATCCGCAAAAAGGCGATGTGATCTGTTTCAAACGATGTGGCGCATATGCAGCGACCGAGGGCATGGCGATGTTTCTAAGCCGGGAGCTTCCGCAGGTTCTGATCTGCAAGACAGACGGGAAGATCGAGAAGCTGCGCGACCAGATGGAGACGTATCTGTTTCATGTGTCTGCAACAACATAATACAAAACACATGTGGAATCATTGGTAACAATACATGAGAATTCATGGATTTATAATAAAGATTAGGAGGATTTGTAACATGGAAGAATTATTGGAGATTTTGGAAGGAATTGCACCGGGTGAGGATTTTGAGAACTGCACAACGTTGATTGACGATCATATCTTAGATTCCTTTGCGATTTTATCGCTTGTATCAGAGATCGAGGATACCTTTGATGTTGAGGTATCACCGGCAGAACTGATCCCTGCGAACTTCAATTCTGCAAAGAGCTTGTGGGAGATGATCTGCAGACTCAAGGAAGATTAGTGTAGGAAAGGATGAATCATATGGCGTACCATCTGCTTACATACAGTTTAATATTTTTGCCAGTTGTGATCGCATTGTACCAGTTATGTCCGGCACGGTTCCGGTTCGTGGTACTGCTTGCAGCAGATTATACATTTTTCTGTATGATAAGCGGTAAGCTTCTGGTCTGGCTGCTTCTGGCGACGCTTGTGACATATGGAACCGGCAGATGGCTGGCGGCGATCCCGGTTCGGCACAGTGACCTTCACGGAAAAGCGCTGACGCGGAAGAAGCGTGGTGTGTTGGCACTTGGAATTGTTTTGATCTTAGGGACGCTTGTGACACTCAAATACCTCCGCGTATTTGGGGTGACACTTGCAGCACCGATCGGTATTTCCTATTATAGCCTGCAGGCAATTTCGTATATGACAGATGTTTATCGTGGCACACAGGAATCCTGTAAGAATCCGGTTAAGGTGGCACTTTATTTGAGCTTCTTCCCGCAGATCATGGAAGGTCCGATCAGTCGGTTTTCCGAGACAGCAGATGCTCTGTATGGTGGGAACAGCATTCAGTTTGAAAATCTGGTCTTTGGTTACCAGCGTATCATCTGGGGGCTGTTCAAGAAGATGGTGATTGCCGATCGGCTGGCCGCTTGTGGTAAAGGTGTTCAGCAGCTACAACAATTTCGATGGTGCGGCGATCCTCGTCGGGGTGCTGGCATACACGATGCAGCTATATATGGAGTTTTCCGGATGTATGGATATCATCATGGGAAGTGGCGAGATCTTCGGTGTACCATTGCCTGAGAATTTCCGTCAGCCGTTCTTCGCGAAGAATGCGGGTGATTTCTGGCGGAGATGGCATATCACGCTTGGCGCATGGTTGAAGGATTATGTATTCTATCCGATCTCACTTGCCAAGCCAGTGAAGAATCTGGCGAAGAAGATCAAGAAGAAAGCTGGATTTTCGGTCAGCAAATTCGTGGCACCGACGATTGCGTTATTCTTTGTCTGGCTGTCAAACGGCATCTGGCATGGACCACATATGAATTATATTTTTTATGGTATGTATTATTTTGTGCTGATCGTGATCGAGAATCTGACGGAGGAACCGTGCAGGAAGCTGGTGGAGCGATTCAAGCTTGATACAGAATGCATCGGATTTCGGATCTTCCAATTCCTGAAGCTGTTTGTGATCGTGAATATTGGCGAGATGTTCTTCCGTGCTGACACGGTTGCAACTGGATTTCGGATGCTGCGCAGAATCGTGACAGACTTCCATATCACAGCACTTGCGGAGACGAATTTCGGTGTGGATGTGCCGGATCTCATTCTGGCATCTGTAAGTATCCTGCTCGTATTCGTGGTGGATGTTATTCACGAGAAGGGGATTTCAATCCGGAGAAAGGTGGCGGAATGCAAGCTGCCGGTCCGTTGGAGCTTCTGGTATGCAGTTATACTTCTTGTCGTTGTATTTGGCGCATATGGCAGCGGATATACGATCGTGGATATGATCTACGCGGCGTACTGATAGAGGGATGAATAATTACGTGGAAGATGACATTCGATGTTTGGTAATTTGAAATATTATGGATTGCATGGATAGCGTAATTGTATGTGATTTACGAAAGAAGAATGTTTATGAAAAAAGAAAGTGGAAAATGGAAAACAACTCTCAAGATGGCAGCGGGCAGCGTCGGGTTCCTAGCGGGACTTTGTGTGGTACTGATTCTGGCAGGACGATTCCTGTGTCGGAAGAGTAACGCTGACATCTATGATACAACAGCTGTGCGCACGAAAGATGCGGAAGTGAAAAATGAAGTGAAGGATACGATTGACGTATTGTTCTTAGGTGATAGTGAATGTTATTCGAGCTTCAATCCTCTGCAGATGTTCGCAGAGCATGGCTACACCTCATTTATCTGCGGGACATCGGCACAGCGTATGTGCGACTCGTATGCGATTTTACAGGCGGCATTTGAGACGCAGACGCCGGAGGTCGTTGTGTTGGAAACGAACTGTCTGTTCCGAAGCGTGAAATCTAAGGGTGATTCGAAAGATTATGTCTTAGACCGTCTGTCCGATCATGTGGAGATTTTTAAGAATCATTCCCGCTGGAAGGATGCGTTCGTAAGTACAAATTCCTTAACGAAGAAAAAAAATGAGAAGAACCGTGGGTTTATCAAGCGAAGCACGGTCAAGCCGTATGAGGGTGGAGCCTATATGCATGCGAGCGAGGAACGTAAATCTATGGATGCGGACGCAGAGAAATATCTGCTTTTGATGAAGGAATATTGCGAGAGTCATGGTGCAAAGCTTGTCTTAGTCAGTTCCCCTTCCCCGAAGAACTGGACGTATGCCAAGCACAACAGTGTGTCCGACTGGGCGCAGGCAAACGCGGTTACTTATGAAGATCTGAATCTGAATGATGCGCTGGGCATCGACTGGACGTCCGATACGAAGGATGGAGGCGACCATCTGAATTTTGACGGCGCGAAGAAGGTGAGTGCATATGTGGGAAACTGGCTATCGGAAGCTTATGGGTTGAAAGACAAAAGAAACAATCCGGACTACAAACACTGGGAGGAAGACAGTGTGGAGTATGCATCAGCAAGAAACTAGCTCGATGGGACATGCTATTTTGGAGGCAGGGATGCCTCCTTTTTTTTGAATTGGGGCAAAAACCTGAAATATGGAAAAATCCCCCAATAGGGCAGTCACAGGAAGCAAGCAGATTGGGGCAAAAACCTGAAATATGGGGAATCCCCCCAATGGAGCAGTCACAGGAAGCAAGTGGGTTGGAGTAAAACAGCAGAAATCAGGGAAATACTCCAAGCTGGAAGAATTACATGAAGCGTGACATGGAGTAAAATCAGATAATCATAAGGATTGCTCCAAAGTCGACTCTCTTGCATAGGCATCTGCACCAAATCAATATATAATACAACCATTATATTACAAAATCGTAAGAAACATGTAATCTAGACCGATGGATGGCGGCTGGAAAACCATATATACTGAATACAGTAAAAAGCGGCAGGAACCCCAGAATTCCTGCCTGCAGAATGTTAGCAAACGAAGGGAGACTATCTATGAATGAGATATTAAAGCTTGACAATGTAGAAAAATACTATGGCAACAAAGCGAATCTGACAAAGGCGGTAGATAAGATTTCGTTCTCCGTAGAGAAAGGCGAGTTTGTCGGAATTATGGGAGCCAGCGGCTCCGGCAAGACAACACTCTTAAACTGTATTTCCACGATTGACCGTGTAACAGCCGGACATATCTATGTGGGGGATAAGGACATCACGACGATTCGCGGGAATGAATTAAATAAGTTCCGCCGGGAAGAGCTGGGATTTATCTTCCAGGATTTTAATCTGCTGGATACGCTGACCGGATATGAGAATATTGCACTGGCGCTCTCCATCCAGAACGTAAAACCGAAGGAGATTGATAGCCGGATCCAAGAGGTTGCGAAGCGGCTTGGCATCGAGGAAGTCCTGAACAAATACAGCTACCAGATGAGTGGTGGACAGAAGCAGCGCGTGGCAGCAGCGAGAGCGCTGATCACCAATCCAAAGCTGATCTTAGCCGATGAACCGACCGGTGCCCTCGATTCCAAGTCTTCCCGCTATCTGTTAGAGAGCATGAAGGAGATGAATGAAGGGCTTGCCGCAACGATCCTGATGGTTACACACGATGCTTTCACAGCAAGCTATGCATCGCGCGTGATCTTCATCAAGGATGGTAAGATCTTCAATGAGATCCGCAGAGGCGAGGATACCCGGAAACAGTTTTTTAACCGCATTATTGAGGTTGTGACAGTGTTAGGGGGGAGTTTGAATGATGCTCTTTAAATTATCCACCCGGAATATCCGGAAAAGTATGCAGAATTATCTGATTTATTTTGCAACATTGATCTTAGGAGTAGCAATCTTCTATGTATTTAATGCACTTGGAAGCCAGACAGTTATGCTGAAGGTATCGTCAAATACGGAAGAAATCATCGGGCTTATGAACGAGGCAATGTCTGTTGTCAGTGTGTTCGTGTCGGTTGTGCTCGGTTTCCTTGTTGTGTACGCAAGTACCTTCCTGATGAAGCGAAGGAAGAAGGAGTTTGGTATCTACTTAACGCTCGGTATGGGAAAAACACAGGTGGCAAAGATTCTGGTGATCGAGACACTGCTGATCGGCGTGATCTCTCTGGTAATCGGATTACTGCTCGGTATCGGTATCTCACAGGGGATGAGTGTCGTGACGGCGAACCTCTTCGAAGCGGATATGACGAACTTCCAGTTTATGGTCAGCACATCAGCCATCATCAAAACGATTATTTATTTTGCAATCATGTATGTGATCGTCATGGCATTAGATGTAATCATTGTCAGCCGCGCCAAGTTAATAAACCTGCTTTATGCAGGCGCAAAGGCACAGAAAAACCATGCAAAAAACCCGGTTGTCTGTGTGCTTGTATTTATTATAGCGGCTATTCTGCTTGGAACTGCATATTATAAAGTGACAGCCGGTGTCCGTACAATCTCTGACTTTCAGGGACTTGGTATCCAGATCGCGAAAGGTATCATCGGAACCTTCCTTGTATTCTGGTCGGTATCCGGGATGCTGCTTGCAATCGTGAAGCGGTGCAGACGGTTTTATTATAAAGGTATCAACTCGTTCAGTGTGAAGGAACTTGGAAGCCGGATCAACACAACGGTGTTCTCTGGCGGGATTATCTGTCTGCTGCTCTTTTTTACGATCTGTATTCTGTCAAGCGCAATGGCAATCCGCAACTCAATGAACCATGTGTTAGAGACATGTACGCCGGTTGATGTGCAGGTTTCAAAGCTGTATTCCTATGATGCAGCCGAGGACTATGATATGACCGGACACAATGTGGAAGAAAACCTGAAAGCCTGTGATATCGATACATCGAAGCTTACGGATGTGACCGAGATGATTCTCTATGCACCGGAAGATATCAATATCGGAGATTTCTTCGGAAAGGCGTTTGCAGAGAGCGGATCGGAGGATTATTTCAAAGAAGCATCGATGGAGACGATGCATATTGGAGAATACAATGCGTTTGTAAGCTCCTTTGGCGGAACGACAATCGATCTTGCAGAGGATGAATATGTAATACTCTGTAATTACGGGGAGATGGAACCACGATACAACGAAGGACTTGCGGAGGGACAGACGGTTACGATAAAAGGAAAGACCTATCATCCGAAATACAGTACCTGTGTGGATGGAATCGTACACATCAGCAATTCAGAGAGCAATGCAGGCGTGCTGCTTGTCCCGGATTCTGTGGATATGTCTGACTGTGATTTCTGGTATGATATCTATTCCGCGAATTATAATACGACAGACCAGACAGAGGTGGATGCACTTAATGAGTACTATAGTGATGCGAATTTCTACAAACTGCAGGAGGCGAAGACAGAAGCAGTCTTAGGCGAGGATGGTTCCTATTATTCCATGAATTGCGAGACAAGCAAGCGGCTCCGTGATAACAGCGTGGGACTTACTGCGATGATCGTATTTATCGGAATCTACTTAGGTGTTGTATTTCTGATCTCCGGTGCGGCAATTCTGTCACTCAAGGAGCTTTCCGAGGCAGCCGACAGCAAGGAGAAATACAGGATCCTGCGCCGGATCGGAGTGGACGAGAAGAAAATCCGTCATTCCCTCCTGGCACAGTCGGGCGTGTTCTTTGCCATGCCGCTTTTACTTGCAATCGTGCATTCCGTCTTCGGAATGCAGACAGCAATGTTTATTCTGACCGCATTTGGACGGGGCGGACTGCTTGGTTCGATTCTGCTTGCGGCAGCCGTGATATTGGTAATTTATGGTATTTATTTTGTGATCACATATATATGTAGCCGTAAGATCATCAGCGAATAAATATCTTGAAAAAAAAGAATAAGTAAGCTATAATTAGCACATATTAAAAATATAATATATCTGGAATGTTCGATAACTCCTGTTATTTTTGAACCTACATTTACTTTAAACGGGATTCCTATATCTGTGATATTATGTCAGGCCTCCTCCGAGTGGAAGACAGAGGATCACATGCGGTTGCCCACCTAGCGTCAGCTAGGAGTCAAAAGGCAGGAACCGGCATCCCGGATATATTTTTTTGGAGGAAAATACGTGAAAAAGAAGATACTCACGTTTATGCTTTTGCTGGTTATAGCCGGGGTAGTTATGATTGCTGGTCATGAGATCGGGCGGCATATGCACAAAGCGGAACAAAATACAGAAACAACGGAAGCATCCGTGGATTATAGCTTATATTACACATACGAAGATGTGGAAAAGGTCGTCAGTTATTTGGCAGATACAAAGGCAGAATCCGAGGCGTTATCCCGCCTGATTGATCCTCTGAAAAAAAGCGAGGTCATCGATGTGGCATTTGTAAAGTCTGTGGCACAGACGATACAGGTGAAAGCTTCTATTTATGAGGAAGCCCTAAACGGAAAAAAGGATTCTGGCTACATGACGAAAGCGGAATTTGAGGACTTCTATGAGCGGATCGTCGCATCGGCAACCGTCAAAGGACTGCTTCGGAAAGATGTTCTGGTGCTTGCAATTTCCGAGGAGGACAAGACATCCTTTTTCGATGGACAGGACACCTACAATGCAGAATTTGAAATCGACGAAAGCTACGAGGGAAATGTGCTCGATGTCTATATGAAGAATGGAAAGATCTTCAAGATCAACCGTCTTGGAGATACCCAGATCACATTGCAAAATGTATGGGTGGAGTCTGTGACGGATGGAAAATGCACGTTTTTATATGGAAATCTGGAAAAGACCTACCCTGCCCGGACGGAGGAAGGCATCCCGGATGGAGCTGTGACAGTTGCAACAAGTCTGGATGCGGACCGGCAGACGGAAGCCGGCTATGAGACGACGGGCTATGTTGCAAATCTCGTGTTTGACTATGCAGGCATCTGTAAAATCGAACGCCCCCAGAAGGTGCTGCGCGGCAAAGTCATTTCGACGGGAGATACGGATATTCAGGTGGAAAATATCGGCGGACTCACACTTGGCGATTATTATAAAATGTACAATGTGTATGAGGATGCCGTGGACGAGGAAAGTCTGTCTCTGCTGCTTGGCTACTCGTATGTGGACATGTATCTGCAGGATGGAAAAGTTGGTGCTGTCGTGATTAACCAGGAGTTAAAAAGCGAGGATATCCGCGTGATCATCAGCAACGATGATTACTCTTCGTATGAGATGGAAATGGTGCAGTTTACGGCGACATCTGCGTTCACCGTGGCGTATCCAGATGAGACGGAGAAAACATATGAGGCTGGTGAGACGGTCACGATCACACCGGAAGATTATGCGCCAGACGATACATTGACAGTAACACCGGATACGCACAGTGGTCGTATCAGACTGCTCAGTGTGACACGCGAATGTGGCAATCCGGAATACGATGGAACGATGGAGCTTGATGTACAGGATGGATATATCTATGTGATCAATGAGCTTTCGTTAGAGCGTTATCTGGCAAATGTCGTGGCAAATGCAATGCCATCGGATTACCCGGATGCAGCCATGCAGGCGATGGCGATCTGTGCCAGAGGAACGGCGTATGCGAAGTTAAAGGATGAAAGTTACGCAGAATATCATGCACATCTTGACGATTCCAGCCTTTGTCAGGTATATAATAATGTGGCAGAGACCGATGCGTCGATCCGTGCGGTGAAGGATACATACGGGCTGGTGCCGACTTACCGGGGAACTTTGATCGTACCGATGACATTTAACACATCTTTCGGAACGACCTGCACGAATGCGGAGATCTGGGGCGGTGATGCGTATAGTTATCTGGAGTCCAATGTGGAGAATCTGGATAAGGACAAGATCGATTTATCGGATGAAGCAGATTTTGAGGCATTTTTGACAGATAGTGATGCGTATACTATTATAGATAAAGATTCGCCGTACTATCGGTGGGATATAACATTTACGCAGGAAGAAATGACAGACGCGATCGAGACGGTTTTGGAAAACCGCAAATCTCTGATGGCAGATGCGATACTTGTCGAGGATGAAACCGGCGAGTTTGTATCAGCAGACGTGCCGGAGCTTGGAACTGTGACAGAGATCGAAGTTGCGGAGCGCACGGTGAGCGGTGTTGTATCGAAGCTTGTGATTCACGGAAGTGAACATACGATATCCATCAGCGGACAGAGCAATATCCGCGCAATCTTAAATCCAGTCAATCAGGAGATTGTACGGCAGGATGGTTCGACGGTAACCGGTTGGACATCACTTCCAAGCCCATATTATTATGTGGAGAAGACAGACGCGGGATTTGTCGTTCATGGTGGTGGATTCGGACATGGTGCCGGGATGAGTATCTATGGTGCCGGCGTGCTTGGCAGACAGGGAAAAAGCTACAAATATATATTACGGCATTATTTTTCGTATGTTGATTTTACGTCGATCTATACAATGGATGATGGAGAGGAAACAGCAGATTCAGAATAACAAAACGGGGGATGTATGAAAAAGGTCGTTCGGTTTATTATCAAATTTGTGAACAAAGCAACCGCAGACAGCGTGCCGGCGTATGCGGCACAGGTTGCTTTCTTTGTGATGCTTTCATTTTTCCCGTTTATGATGCTGCTTGTCATGATCGCATCGAAGCTGTCCGTTATGAACACAAATGTACTTGGCTATATTCTGCGCGTTGTGCCGAGCGGACTCGAATCTTATGTAGCGTATATCGTGGATGATGTAGTCAATGCAAATGTGCAGTCGTTTACACTCATTACGGTATTTGTCAGCTTGTGGTCTGCAGCAAAGAGCATTCAGGCACTCTCGACCGGGTTAAATAAAATTTATGGTGTGGAACAGAACAAAAATTATTTCCTTGTGCGGCTGATCTGTGCGTTATATACACTGGTGTTTATGGTACTTTGTATCGTTGTGATCGCGATACAGGCATTCGGTTCGCAGATCGCCCATAAGATTATTGACAATTACCCGGCATTTGCAGATGCAACACTTTTGATTTTGAGCTTGAAGAATGTTGTGACATTTCTTGTTATCTTTGTCTTTTTGCTTCTAATTTATTATCAGCTTCCGAACCGGCGCGGACATATGCGGCATGAGTTTACCGGAGCTGTGCTTGCTTCGCTTGCATGGATGCTGATGACGCGGGGATTTTCTGTATATATCAAATATTCGGCGGATAATTCAAAGATGTATGGCAGTATGACATCTGTCGTATTGATTATCATCTGGCTGTATATCGGTATGCAGATTGTTTTGTATGGTGCAGAAATCAATTATTATCTGTCAGATCTGATCTGGAAATACCGGGAGAAACACCGGTTAAAAAAGAAAGCAGAGCGGGAAGAAAAGCAGAAATTAAAAAAGCAACAGGAAGAAAATACAAGCATATCTTAATCGCTATCGGTTGACACCCCAAAACGGATGTGCGATAATCAAACCGATAAATTACAACAAGATGGAGGGACAAAGATGTATAGTTTTGATGAAATAGCAAATTTCGACCCGGAGATTGCGCAGGCAATGACGGACGAGATCAACAGACAGGATCATAATATTGAGCTGATCGCATCAGAGAACTGGGTAAGTAAAGCAGTTATGGCAGCGATGGGAAGTCCTTTGACGAATAAATATGCAGAGGGATATCCGGGAAAAAGATATTATGGCGGATGTCAGTGCGTGGATGTTGTGGAAGATCTT